>Ga0207038_10178_pt2 | contig 16845 bp, 12 predicted proteins | sample Alteio_BWMinCont_76_FD_153285 | JGI IMG/M metagenome (GOLD analysis project Ga0207038, IMG submission 153285) | Enriched cells from forest soil in Barre Woods Harvard Forest LTER site, Petersham, Massachusetts, United States -... | ecosystem: Environmental > Terrestrial > Soil > Temperate forest >...
GCGTCTTTTCTGCGCGGTCGATCACCAGGATCTCAACCGGTCCCTTCGCCTTTTCCAATTTGAGCCCGAGTTGCTCCTGCACCGCCGACCGAGAATTAACAAGGAATCAGAGAAGACGCTTCGCATGCATTCTTGAAAGGATAAACCGCAATGACCTTTGCAGATTTGCCGCCTTTGGCAAACCATCTTTGGCAATCGACTCTTTGCGCCGCCGCGGCGTGGCTGTTGACCCTGACACTGCGGAAGAATCGTGCAGCAGTACGATATTGGATCTGGCTGGCCGCGTCGGCGAAATTCTTAATCCCTTTTTCGTTGCTGGTTGGCGTGGGCAGTCAAGTCGGATGGCGAGCGGCTCCGGCGATCGCGCAACCGCAGCTCTCTTCCGTGATGAGCGAGATCAGCCAGCCCTTCGCGATACCGCATCCGGCGGCCCGCTTGGCTGGCGAGCGATCGCTGTCGGACGTGTTCCCCGCGATTTTGTTCGGCGTGTGGCTTTGTGGATTTGCGATTAGGTGCGGGTGCTGGTTCCGACGGTGGCGGAACATTCGTGCGATCGAGCGCGCGGCAACGCCTCTGAGTCTCAACCTGCCGATCCGGGCGATGTCATCTTCAGCGCGACTGGAGCCGGGAGTGTTCGGCATCCGTAAGCCTGTGTTGCTGCTGCCGGACGGTATTACAGGACGTCTCACGTCACTCCAGTTGGAAGCGGTGCTTGCGCACGAGTTAAGCCATGTCCGGCGGCGGGACAATCTGACCGCTACGTTTTACATGGCGGTTGAGGCTATCTTCTGGTTCCATCCGTTACTATGGTGGATCCGGGAGCGGCTGGTGGAAGAGCGGGAGCGCGCCTGTGACGAAGAGGTGCTGAGAGTGGCGAACGATCCGCGGATCTACGCCGAGGGGATTCTCAAGGTTTGCAGGTTCTATCTGGAATCCCCGTTAGTCTGTTTGTCCGGAGTGACCGGTTCCAATCTTAAGAAACGGATTGAGGCAATCATGGCGAATCGCCACGCGGCCAGGCTGAGTCTCTCAAGGAGGCTCCTGCTCGCTGTTGCTGCAATCGGAGCCGTGGCGGGACCTCTTGCGATCGGCATGTTGAACGCGCCAACCAGCCGGGCTCAATCTCAGGACGCGCCCCGGTTGGAATTCGACGTGGCATCGATCAAGCCGTTTAAGCCCGGGTCACAGCCGGAGAACCGGAACATCGCCGCTTCCCACGGTACGCTCATGCTGCGGCAGCAGACACTGCGCGAGTGTATCGAATGGGCGTACGGCTTGAATGAGGGAAGCCAACTCACAGGGCCCGCCTGGCTGGATTCCGAGCAGTACGATATTTCCGCCAGGGCGCCGGAGGCTGCCGGGGAGGACCAGCTCAGGTTGATGCTGCAGGCGTTGTTAGCCGAGCGATTTAAACTCGCTCTCCACCGAAAAACGGAGCAGCTTCCCGTGTATTCGCTGGTCGTGGCCAAAGGCGGCCCAAAGCTGCACGAAGTACAGCAGCAACCCGCCATGGGTCTTAATATGGGTTTCGACAGCGGTGTCATGACCTATGGAATGGCTACGAACATGCCGCGCCTGGCCGCCCTGCTTCCAATGTTCCTGGACCGGCCTGTGCTCGACAGGACCAATCTCACGGGAGTTTATGAGTTCACCCTGAGAGTCGAGATGGATGCCGAGCCGCGGCTTCCGGAGCCAGGCCAGGTATTCATGGGATTTGGTATGACTCCGTCGATCTTCGCGGCGGTGGCGGAGCTTGGTCTCAAGTTGGCGCCGGAAAAGGGACCGGTGGAGATTTTCGTTGTCGATCGGATTGAACGGCCGACTGAGAATTGAGCTTCACATGACTCAAGGACTCGTCTTCACTTAAGGAACAATCGCAATGACTCTTACTTATCTATCGCCCTTGGCAAACCATCTCTGGCAATCGACTCTTTGCGCCGCCGTGGCGTGTCTGTTGACGCTGGCGCTGCGAAAGAACCGCGCGGAAGTGCGCTATTGGATCTGGCTGGCGGCGTCGGTTAAGTTCCTGGTCCCTTTTTCGTTGCTGGTAATCGCCGGCAGTCAACTTGGATGGCGAACCGCTCCGGTGATTGCGCAACCTCAGTTCTCTACCGTGATGGACGAGATCAGCCAGCCTTTTGCGGCGCCGCTTCCAGCGGTCCGGCTGGCTGGCGCACGATCAGAGTCGCACGTGTTTCCTGCCCTTCTATTTGGCATGTGGCTTTTTGGCTTTGCGATAGCCGCCGTTACCTGGTTCTGGCGGTGGAGGCAAATTCGTGTGGTTCAGCGGGCGGCAACACCGCTGAGTCTCGACTTGCCGATCCGGGTGATGTCGTCTCCAGCGCGCCTGGAGCCGGGAGTGTTCGGCATCCGCAAACCAGTGTTACTGCTGCCGGAGGGCATTTTAGAACGCCTAACTCCGCCGCAGTTGAAAGCGGTGCTGGCGCACGAGTTGTGCCATGTCCGGCGGCGGGACAATCTGACGGCAACGATTCACATGGTAGTGGAAGCCATCTTCTGGTTCCACCCTTTAGTATGGTGGATCAGGGAACGGTTAGTGGAGGAACGGGAGCGCGCCTGCGATGAAGAGGTTCTTAAAGTGGTGAGCGAACCGGAGATTTACGCCGAAGGGATCCTCAACGTTTGCAGGTTCTACTTAGCATCGCCGCTGACTAGCGTATCTGGAGTAACCGGCGCGAACCTAAAGCTTCGGGTCGCGGCTATCATGGCAAATCGTGCCGCGGACAGCTTGAATTTCGGACGGATAATCCTGTTGGCTACTGCCGCGGTCGCGGCTGTCGCGGGGCCCATCGCCATCGGTGTCCTATACGCTCTCCCAAGCCGGGCCCAGTCGCAGGCCGCGGCCGCTCCCCGAGCATTCGAAGCGGCGTCGATTAAGCCAACTCAGGGCGGCAGAACCCGCAGCATCGAGCCGGGCAGAATCACCTACTTGGATACTGCCCTGGGTGAGTTCATTACCATGGCATACGGGCTGAAACGCTATCAAGTCTCCGGACCCGATTGGATCATGAACGCCGACCGCTCCGGAAGATACGATCTGGTGGCAACCACCGGAAGTCCGGTCTCCGCCGATGAAATCAAACGGATGCTGGGACCGCTGCTGGTCGAGAGGTTCCATCTAACATTCCACCGAGAAACCCGCGAGCTCCCCGTATTCGCGCTGGTCGTCGCCAAGGGCGGCCCGAAGTTCAAGCAGCCGGGCGATGGGAGCGCCCCAAACATCAGCCCGGACGGTGTGGGCGGCCTCTCTTTCGAGAACTGGTCCATGGAAAGTATGGCGAACTGGCTGTCCGTGCTACCTTCCGTTGGCCGGCCGGTTATCGATCGCACCGGCTTGGCGGGAACCTTCTCGTTCCACGCAAACCTTTTTGACCTTGAAAAGGGAACTCCCCCGGACGAGATGAAGAGAGCTATGGTCAATAGCGACGCTAGTGACAGTCTTCGAAGGACGCTGCCGGAGCAGCTTGGACTCAAGCTGGAATCGCAAAAAGCGCCCATAGAGATCCTCGTCATCGACCATGCGGAAAAAGTGCCGGTCGAGAACTAATCATCGAGAAAGGATGAACCGCAATGACTCTTGCCGATCTGTCGCCCTTGGCCAACCATCTCTGGCAATCGACTCTTGCGCCGCCGTGGCGTGGTTGCTGACGCTGACCCTGCGAAGGAACCGCGCGTCAGTGCGGTATTGGATCTGGCTGGCCGTATCGGCGAAGTTCCTAATCCCCTTTTCGTTGCTGGTTGCCGCCGGCAGTCAAACTTGGATGGCGGCCCGCTATCGCGATCGACGGCCACAGGTATCCTTTCTGATGGAGAAGATCAGCCAGGCAGAGGCGCGAGAAGGCCGAAATCCCGATCTTGACTCGCTCCCGAGTCTCTTCGCGGCGCTCGAGCAACAGCTCGGCTTCAGATTAGAATCGCGAAAAGGCCCCGTTGAAACCTATGTGATCGACCACGTGGAGCGGCCATCGGGGAATTAGCGATTCCTGCAAATCTATCGCTCTGGGCGAACCAACTCCGGCAATCAGAGGCACACGCCAAACAGAATTGCAGGGAACACGCCGGCGCCGGCAGGACAGCCGGACCGCTGCGATTCCATGGTGGCGAATTGCCATCTTCCGCTAATGCCAGCGGGAACTCAGTGCCGTGATTCGCTCCCTTAAGAAACTGTGAAACAATCGCCGAGGCCGGCGGGTTGACAGACGAAAGCGCCTGTCCCACGTTGCCGCGCAGCGGGCTTCCGCGTTTCCGCGAGGGGATGCGGGTTGATGCACTATATGATGCTATACTGTATCAATGAGACGCCAACTCCAGTCTAGGGCGGCAAAGCGCCGCACGACGCTAACCTTGCCGCTCGATTCGCTGTCGCGCGCGCAGCGAATCGCGCGGTCGCGGAACGTGAATTTGAGCTCCGTAATCGCCGAAGCCCTCGAAGAGGGGTTGCGGGTCCATGCCGCCGCACAGCGAAGCGAGGAAGTGCTTAAAGCATACCAGCAGGCTTTCGCCGGATTCTCAAAAGAAGAATTGATGATCCTCGACGGCATTATTTTAGAGCCTACATCCGCACGTCGGCCATGACCGGGCGTTAGCCATGACAGGGCGTTGATTATGACAGGGCGTTAGTTATGACAGAACCAGCGTCCGGGCCGTTTCTGTTCGATACCAGCGCCGAGAGCTGGCTGGCGCGCGCACAGGAGGCCGCGGTCCAAGACTGGCTGCGCCGGTACCTTGCCCTGCACCAGGTGCATGTCTCGGCGGTTACCGTTTTGGAACGGAGCCGGGGATACGCGCTGCTGTGGCGAAGCGCTCCGCAAGAGCGGCGCAGCGCCATCGAAACGGCGCGCGTCGCCTATCTCGGACAATTGGGGCGAGTCTGGGCGCTGGATGCCGCCACGGCGGTTGTAGCGGGCGAGATTATGGCGCTGATTCCGCAACCGCCTACCGCGGCCCGAAAAACCCATGGCTGGGCGGAATCCCGACAGGAGCGGCTCTCCCGATGGCGGTTCGATGCGCTGATAGCCGCAACCGCCCTGGTGGCGCGAATGCCCTTGATTCACAACAATCCGGCGGATTTCGAAGCGATACGAAGCGCCATCGAACGTTCGCCGACGCGATTTCCGGGGCTCGGACCGCTGGAACTATGGCGCTGCCCGGCGCTGGCCTGACCGGCAATCACTCCTTCGGCCCAATTCCAAGCGTCCTCATTTTGCGGTACAAATTGCTCCTCTCCAGGCCCAAAAGCTCGGCCGTCCGCGTCACATTCCCGTTGGTCTCTTCCAGCTTCTTCAAAATGTACTCGCGCTCCGCCGCTTCGCGCACTTCCTGCAAGCTGCCGAAATGGCCGGCGGGCCGGTCCTGCTGACGCCGCGGCGGCGCGAGCGGAATGTGGCGCGCATCCACGCGCACTTGCGGATTCAAGATCACAATGCGCTCGATCAGATTGCGCAGCTCGCGTACGTTCCCCGGCCAATGATACTCCGAAAGCACGTTATAAGCCTCAGGCGTCAGTTCCTTGGGCTTGCGCCCGTACGCGGTGGTGAATTCGCGCAGGAAATGGTCGGCAAGCAGGGGAATATCTTCGCGGCGCTCGCGTAGCGGAGGCACGGAAAAAGGAATCACGTTGAGGCGGTAAAACAGGTCCTCGCGGAAATTACCGCGCTCGATTTCGTCGTCGAGATTCTTGTTAGTGGACGCCACCACGCGCACATCCACATGGACGAATTCGGTGGCGCCCAGCGGCTCGAAGCGCTGCTCTTCGAGCGCCCGCAGCACTTTGGCCTGCGTGCGCAAGCTCATGTCGCCGACTTCATCGAGGAACAGCGTGCCAGCGTCGGCCTTCTGAAACTTACCGGCCTTGGCCTCATGGGCGCCGGGGAATCCGCCTTTATGGTGGCCGAAAAGCTCGCTCTCAATCAGCTCTTCGGGAATCGCGGCGCAGTTGACTTCGACGAACGGCTCGGCCGCGCGCGGGCTCATGGCGTGGAGCGCGTGGGCCACCAGCTCCTTTCCAGCGCCGCTTTCGCCATAGATGAGCACGCGCCCGTTGGTGGCCGCCATGAGCGAAAGCTGCTGGCGCAGGGCCTTCATGGGTACGCTTTCGCCGATGATGCGGTAGCGCGAGCCGCTGTCGGCTCTTAGGCGGCTATTCTCGAGAGAGAGGCTGCGCTGCGCCAGCGCATTCTTGGCCGCCAGGGCGACCTTCACAATGGAGAGCGGCTTCTCGAGAAAATCGAGCGCGCCCAGCTTGGTAGCTTTCACCGCGGTTTCAATGTTGCCGTGGCCGGAGATCACCACCACCGCGGGGCGTTCGGGAAACGGCATCTGCTGGATGCGCGCAAGCGCCTCGAGACCATCCAAGCCGGGCAGCCAGATATCGAGGAGCACCAGCTCGAAGCCGGCGCCGGGGAGTTTTTCCAGGCACTCTTCGCCGGTCGCCACGGCTTCGACCAGATAGCCTTCGTCTTCGAGGACTCCGCTCAACGACTGGCGGATGCCGGGCTCGTCATCCACAATCAGGATGCGCCGCTGCTTCATACGGTAAGCGCCACCGGCGCTAGACAGGCCGGGAGGCCTGTCTTACCAGGCTGCTTCATACAGGAAGCGCCGCCGGATCCGCGGGCTGGAATGCGGTCGCCGCTTCGGCCTCGGCGATGGCGGGAATTTCGACAATGAAACGCGCCCCGGCCGGCTGATTGCTTTCGACGCGGATATGCCCGTTGTGCTCGGCGACGATGTGGCTCACGATCGCGAGGCCAAGGCCGGTGCCGCGGTTCTTGGTGGAAAAGTACGGCAGGAAGAGCTTCTCCTTATCGTCGCGGCTGACGCCGGGCCCGGAATCGGCAACCACCAGTTCGGCGCTCTCCGCGCCATGCTGAGTGCAGATGTAGAGCTCTTTGACCAGCGAATCCTGCATGGCTTCGGCGGCGTTGTCGATGAGATTGACCACCACGCGCTGGAACTGCTCGCGATCCAGATTGACGGGCGGCAATGTATCGTCGAAAGCGGTACGGATGGAGATGCCATCCAGCCGGCCGTGAAAGACGGCGATGGCTTCGCGGACTACCGTGTTGAGATCGGACCGCACCAGCTGTGCGGCGGGGAAGCGCGCAAACTGCGCAAACTCATCCACCAGCGTCTTCACCGATTCCACCGATTTGGCGATGGTGGCCGCGCACTCGCTCACAATGCGCGCGGTGGCGGGCGGAAGATCCACTTTGTCGAGTTGGCGCGCAATGCGCTCGGCGGAAAGCGCGATGGGCGTCAGCGGGTTCTTGATTTCGTGGGCCACGCGGCGCGCCACCTCATGCCATGCCGCGGATTTCTGGGCGCGCAGCAATTCGCTGGTATCTTCGAGAACCACCACGAAGCCCGAGGTGAGCTTTTCTTCCAGCGCGGAAACGGTGACGGCCAGATGCAGGTTGCGGTCTTCGATGCGCAGCTCGAGTTGCCGGGCGGCGGCTCCGGTGCGGCGCGCGCGCTTCATGAGGTACTTGATCTCGGCGGTATCTTCCCGCGAGAAGAGGTCTTCGAGGCGGGTGGCGCGGGCGGCCTGCTCGGGCGGAAAGATCTGCGAGAGAGCCCGGTTGACGCGCTTGATGGAGCCATCCGCGGAAATGGAAATAACGCCGGTGGGGATGCTTTCGAGGATGGCTTCGGTGAATCGCTGGCGGCGGCCGAGCTCGCGGCTGGTGGCCTCCAGCTCTTCGATCATGCGGTTGAACGCGCGCACCAGGTCGCCCAGCTCATCGGTCGCGCGCACTTCGACGCGGTGATGCAGGTTGCCTTTGCGCACTTCGCCGGCGGCGCCAAGCAAAGCGGTGATGGGAACGCTGATTTGCCTGGCGAGAAACAGCGCGATCCACACGGCGACGAACAGGATGAATACCGTGATTAGCGCCATCAGCAGAGTGTAGGACGTGCGAATGTACTTCCAGTCGTCCCGGAGCTGGTTCCATTCCTTCCACGAGTTCCCAATGGTCTCGATCTTCTGGGCGACGTTCAGAGGAATGAGCGCCGTGATGGCGACGGAACCAATGGGGCGTCCGGCATCCATCACCGGAAACCGCGCCGCCACGGTGCGGGCGTCCGCGCTTTTCACTGCGTAAGGTCCCCAGAAGGCGATGGGAATGGTTTGGTGTAGCGGGAAGATGGCGGCGGAGCTCAACTCGTTCCTTTTGCAAAAATCCGGCAGGAACGTGGCGCCGGCGCCGCCCCCGAGCAGTAACTGGCGGGTATCGGGCTGCGCCGCCAGCAGCTCGGCTTGCGCCTGGGTCTCATCGCCCATTTCCTTGACCAGCAGGTCCGCGGCGTCTTTGAACGCCTGAAGATCGTTGGACGCCGGGGCGCGAAACCATGTCGCGAGGTTGCGGTTAATCACGCCATAGTTGAAGGCCACCAGAAAGCACACCGGCAGCACGCTTAGCGCAACCGCGCCCACCACCAGCTTGGTCTTGATGTGCGAGCCCACGCGATCGGTCTGGCGCTCGACATAGAGGTCGATGCTTTCGCGGACCAGAATCCAGGTAAGCGTGACGATCAGCAGGAAGATGACGCTGAGGACGGCCCAGAATATGAGAGTCTGGTTCACCGTGACTGGCCGGACGTTGCCGGGGTTCCACGGCCAAAAGACGGCCAGCATGCCCAGCACCAGCACGAGCATCAAGAATCCGTATACAAGCCGCTTTTTCACGGGGTTGGCCTTATTTCGATTATAGAGGCGCCGGTGCGGCGGGTGTGCGCCTGGGGCGCTGGAATTGGAGCGCGGTTACAGAGCCGTGAGCGTAAGCGAGCGGACAGTCGACTTAGGCGGCGAAACCGTTTCGTGGTCTTCGGAGTGTCATCGGGGTGTCTTCCGGACATTGGGTAGTGACTTAGCGGTGCGTTGATTTGCAGAACGTCTGGAAAGCGCAACTCAGGCCGATGCCCGAAAGCGTCCTCGCGCCTGTCCTCCAGAAAATGCGAGTCGCCGGGTGGGATGTCCGGGATCAGATCATTGGCGCACTCGTGGAGAATGGGGTCAATCACTCGGCCTTCGCTCAGGCGCTCGGCGTTTTTCGTATCATATCATACACTAAAGCTCTCGGCCCCCCATGTGGATCGTCCAACTCGCCCCTCCGCATGCCCACCGATATCTTCCCGGAAATCGATATCCCCATAGTCAGCGTCATCTGGAGCTATAGCGGCATCACTCCCGAAGAGATGGCCGAAGCCATCACCGTTCGCTCCGAGCGCGGCTTCACCAGCTCCGTCAACGACATCGAACACATGGAGTCGCAATCTCTCCCCGGCCTCGGCACATGTTAAGCTTGCGGGCGCGATGGGAATAGGGCTCGTACTCATCTTCTGGGGCGTAGTGGGACTCATCGGAGCGGCTGTCGGCTCGACGATCCTACCTCGCATCGCATCCCATTTCACCCAAGGAACGGGCAAGAATTGCCGAGAGCTGATTGTTGCCATAAGGCTATTTCCATTCGTATGCCTGGGATGGGCGGCTGGTTTTTTTGTCTTCTACGCAGTTGTGAACGAGATCGTCTTTCACCGCGACCCCGGTATAGGAGACGGATGGACGTGCCCGTTGCCCAACGGGTACGCCATCGAAATGATCGATGTAACCGACCGGGGCTTCTTATACAATCCGAAAACGCAGGACATCAACTCGATAGATGCCCTCTCGGACGTTTGCGTGCTGCAACTTGCGGGGCGATACATCCTTGGGGGCGTTGACTGCCCAGCCAATATACCTGAGGGTCCTGAGGAGCAGGTACGGCCCGATCGTATTTCTTGCTCGGCACAGGAACCGGGAGACGCAGCGATTTGCCTACATACCCGGCTCTCCGTAGTGCGGCGGCTCAGATGAATATCTAAATTCATTTGGACCCGATTGAGGTCGTCTACGGCAGATATAGGTTCACCTGGTTCGACGCCGCAGCCGCCGTCGGAATGTTCGGCTTTCCACTCCTCAGGGCTTGGCTGCTGTTGAGGTGGATCATACGAATACGGAAGTACGGAACCATGCTTCCGCAGCCCTTTTGAGCCCGCAAGAAGGAATCACCCGCGTACAAGTGGATTTGCGAGCGGTAGATGCTATAAAGGCAGCAGATTGAAATTCTCCAAACTCTGCTCCAGAATCCTTCGGCTGACGAAGGCGCCGGACATGAACAACTGGCGATAGGCGGCGCGCAAATCGGGAATCAGTTTCAACCGGAACGCCTCTTCCAGGACTCCGACGCAACCGATGGTATCATTCCATGCCGCTCTGCGGCCAGCGCGGTCATCCATAAGAAGGGCGTCCGCATCTAACTCAATAGCGAGAAGAATGACGCTCACTTCTCCTATACCAAGGCCAAGCTCCTGTTGTGCGCCGGCAAGACGAGCCGTATCTCTCAACGGGTGAACTTCAATCCATTTGGCCGTGGCGGTTTCCGCGGCGACGGCAAGTCCTGTGCCAGCCACGGCAACCTCACCATAGACTTCGGGCGTGATGATTATCGAGCGATACAGTCTCGGGAGGATCTCAAGCTGGGAGATTTTTGCAAGCGTGATGAGCGGCGAGGAATCGGCGACGATTTTCACGAGCGCAGCTTGGCAATCGTGCTCCGGTCGTGTTCCAGGTCTTCAAGATCGTAACTGAGCGGCGGCACGCCATGAGCGGCGGCGAAATCCATAAAGGCGGCAAGGGGCGTTTCGCAAAGTTCCGCCGCGCGGCCGATGGAAATCTTTCGTTCGCGGAAAAGATCGAGCGCAAGAACCTTGGCAGTCTCGTGCGAAAGGTTATCTGTATCGAGCTGAGCGAGCTTGACCAGTTCGGCGGGCAATTCGAGCGGAACGGTTTCCATATCTTTAAACTAGCCGATCTTGGCCAGCTTGTCACGTGCGCAACGCCCCCGGTAAGGCCGGCGGTCTTTGCCGCCGGTGTTTTTCGTATCATAGACTGAAGCTCTAACTAAAGCTCTCGGCCCCCCATGTGGATCGTCCAACTCGCCCTCCGCCGCCCGTACACCTTCGTCATCATGTCGATGCTGATCGTGATCCTCGGCGTCCTCGCCACCCTCCGCATGCCCACCGATATCTTCCCGGAAATCGATATCCCCATCGTCAGCGTCATCTGGAGCTATAGCGGCATCACTCCCGAAGAGATGGCCGAAGCCATCACCGTCCGCTCCGAGCGCGGCTTCACCAGCTCCGTCAACGACATCGAACACATGGAGTCGCAATCTCTCCCCGGCCTCGGCGTCATCAAAGTCTTCTTCCATCCGCGCGCCAAAATCGAAGCCGCCGTCGCGCAGCTTACCGCCACGTCCAACTACCAGGTGCATTCCCTTCCGCCCGGAACCACTCCGCCCAACATTCTCCGCTACAACGCCTCCAGCGTCCCCATCCTGCAAATGAGTATTTCGAGCGACTCGCTCCCCGAGCAGCAGCTTTACGACCTCGGCTATAACTTCATCCGCACGCAATTGGCGAACGTGGAAGGCGCCACTTTCCCGCTGCCCTACGGCGGCCGCCCACGCGAAATCTCCGTCGACCTCGACCCGCGCGCCCTTTACGCCCAAGGTCTCTCCGCCGCCGACGTCACCAATGCCATCAACACGCAGAGCCTCATCTTGCCTTCCGGCTCCGTGAAGATCGGCTCGCAGGAATACGCTGTCAAGCTCAACAGCACGCCCGACGCTATTGCCGCGTTCAACCGCCTGCCCATCCGCCAGACCAATGGAACCACGGTCTACGTCGGCGACGTCGCCCACGTCCGCGATGGTTACCTGGTGCAAACCAACATCGTGCGCCACAACGGATCGCGTGCCGCCCTGCTCACCGTGCTCAAGAACGGCGGCTCTTCCACGCTCGAAATCATCAAACAGATCAAGGCCATCCTGCCGCGGATCCGTTCCACGCTGCCTGCCGCGCTCAACCTGAAACTGCTTTTCGATCAATCCATCTTCGTGCGCGCCGCCATTCAAGGCGTGCTGCGCGAAGCCGTCATCGCCGCGTTTCTCACCGGCTTGATGATCCTGCTTTTCCTCGGAAGCTGGCGCAGCACGATTGTCGTCTGCATCTCCATTCCGCTTTCCATTCTCACCTCGCTCGCAGTTCTTTACCTGCTCAACGAAACCATCAACGTGATGACATTGGGCGGCATGGCGCTCGCCGTCGGCATCCTGGTGGACGACGCCACTGTTGAAATCGAAAACATCCACCGCAACCTGGCGCAGGGCAAGCCCATCGTCAAAGCCATCCTCGATGGCGCCATGCAGATCGCCGCTCCCGCGTTCGTATCCACCCTCTGCATCTGCATCGTCTTCGTGCCCGTAGTCTTCCTCACCGGCGCCGCGCGTTATCTTTTCACGCCGCTCGCGCTGGCCGTGGTGATCGCCATGATGGCCTCCTACCTGCTCTCGCGCACGCTCATTCCCACCATGGTGCGATATTTGCTTGCGTCCGAAGTGGGCCGCGAGCACCCCCACGGCGGCATCTCCGGCGCCTTCCAACGCTGGTTCGAAAGCCTCCGCGAAACCTACCGCCGCACGCTCGCCTCCGCGCTGGCGCATCGCAAAATCGTGGCCGCCGGCTTCTTCGTTCTCTGCGCCGCGTGCCTCGCGCTCACCCCCATGCTGGGCGAAGATTTCTTCCCGCAAGTCGACGCTGGCCAGATCCGCCTGCACGTCCGCGCCCCCGCCGGCACGCGCATCGAGGAGACCGAGCGCTACTTCGCGCAGGTGGAAAACACCATTCGCCGCGTGATTCCGCCCGCCGAATTGACCGACATTCTGGACGATATCGGCCTGCCCTATTCCGGCTTCAACATCGCCATGAGCGATACCGCAACCATCGGACCCTTCGACGGCGAAGTCCTGGTTTCGCTCCGCCCCGGCGAGCACGCCTCCACCTGGAACTATATCCGCGAGCTGCGCGTGCGTCTCAACCGCGAATATCCCAATCTCTCGTTCTTCTTCCAGCCCGCCGATATCGTCGGCCAGATTCTCAACTTCGGATTGCCCGCTCCCATCGATGTCCAGGTGGTCGGCCCGCTCACCAATAGCAAAGCGAATTACGCCCTCGCGCGCCAAATCGAGCGCAGCCTCTCCCGCATCCCCGGCGCCGTGGACGTGCACACGCATCAAGTGGTCGATGTTCCCGAGTTGCTCTTCAATGTCGATCGCACCCGCGCTTCGCAAATGGGGCTTTCGCAACAATCCGTAGCCGACAGTCTGCTGATTGCGCTCTCCTCCAGCACGCAAATCGCGCCCAATTATTGGATCGATCCGCACAACGGCGTCGATTATCCCGTCTCCGTCATGACCCCGCAGTCCCGCATCGATTCCACGTCGCAGCTGCTGCGCACGCCCATGCACGGCGGCCCCGGGCGGCAGTTGATCGCCAATGTCGGCGACCTCCAACGCGGAGTCACTGCGTCCGTGGTCAATCACTACAACGTGCAGCCGGTTTACGACATCTACGCCAACGTGCAAGATCGCGACCTCGGCTCGGTCGCATCCGATGTCGACCGCGTCCTCGCCCGGTATGACTCGAAGCTTCCCAAAGGCAGCTTCATCGAAACCCGCGGCCAGGTCTCCACCATGCGCACGTCGTTCACCGGGTTGAGCGTCGGCTTGGTCTTCGCGATCCTGCTCGTATACTTCGTGATGGTGGTCAATTTCCAATCCTGGCTTGACCCGTTCATCATCTTGATGGCGCTGCCCGGCGCGCTCTCCGGCATCGTGCTCATGCTTTTCGTCACCCAAACCACCATCAGCGTGCCATCCATGATGGGCGCCGTGATGAGCATCGGCGTCGCCACCGCCAACAGCATTCTGCTGGTGAATTTCGCCAACGATGTGCGCGAGACCGGCGCGGATGCGCTGGCCGCCGCGCTCGAAGCCGGCTACACGCGCCTGCGCCCGGTCGTCATGACCGCGCTCGCCATGATTGTCGGCATGCTGCCCATGGCGCTCGGCCTCGGCGAAGGCGGCGAGCAGAACGCGCCCCTCGGCCGCGCCGTCATCGGCGGCCTGATCCTGGCGACAGTCGCTACACTATTCTTCGTGCCCGTTGTTTACAGCGTCTTGCGCCGCACCCCGCCGCGGTTCGCCCGCCATGCCCAGATGGATGGAACCCGGATGGACGAAATCTGATGGCGTCTCCCGCTCCGCCGAAACCCGGCTTACGCCCCCTGCTGACTTTCTTCGCGGTGCTGGCATGCGTAGTGGTTGCCGCCATTGTCGCCGGCGTGCTGCCGCGTATCTCGCGCCAGAGAGTCCTGCTCGCCGCGTCCGATACTCTGGCGCAGCAGAAGCCGGTCGTCATCGTCTCGCCCGCCCATCTGGCGCCTTCCAAAGACACCATCGACTTGCCCGGCGACCTGCAAGCCATGGTGGAATCGCCTATCTTCGCGCGCGCCGACGGCTACCTGAAATCGCGCAGAGTCGACATCGGCGACCGCGTCAAGGCCGGACAATTGATGGCCGATATCGAGACCCCCGAGCTTGATCGGCAGATCGACCAGGCGCGCGCCACGCTCGCACAATCGCAAGCCGGGCTCAAGGAGCTCGAAGCCGACATCAACCTTTCCCGCGCCAACCTGAACCTTTCCAAAGTCACCCTCGACCGCTGGGCGCGTCTCTCCACCAAGGGCGCCGTCTCCAAGCAGGATCTCGACCAGAAGCAGGCCGATTTCGATGTCAAGAAGGCCCAGACCGATCGCGCCGAAGCCAGCCTTGCCACCGCGCAGCAGACCGTACTCGCCAGCTCCGCCAACGTCAAGCGCCTCGAGGAAATGAAGGGCTTCGCCAGCGTCGCCGCGCCCTTCGACGGCATTGTCACCGCGCGCAACGTGGATATCGGAACGCTCATCAACGCCGGCAACACCAGCGCCTCCAAGGAAATGTTCCGCGTCGCCAAAATCACGCCTCTGCGCATCTTCGTCAACGTCCCGCAAACCTACGTGCAAGAGATCCACAACGGCCAGCTCGCCGGGCTGCGCGTGCAGGAGCGCCCCGGCCAGGTCTTCCAGTCGCGCGTCACCAACATCTCGAATGCCCTCGACCCCGCCTCGCGCGCCATGCTGGTAATTCTGGAAACGCCCAATCCCACCGGCGCGCTCTACCCCGGAATGTACGCGCAAATCCGCTTCGCCGCCGCGAAATCGAAACCTCTGCTGCGCGTCCCCGGCGACACGGTAATGCTCACCACCAACGGCCCGCGCCTGGCGGTAGTAGGCGCCGATCATGTGGTCCACTTCCGCAGCGTCACTCTGGGAGAAGACCTCGGCTCCGAAGTGGAAATCCTCTCCGGCCTGCAACCCGGCGAGCTGGTGATTTCGAACCCCTCCGATTTGGTGCAGGAAGGCGCAATTGTGGAAATTCGTACCCGGTAGTTTGGAGCAAATCCGGGGCGTTTTTTCGACGCAGAGACGCTGAGACGCAGAGAAAACCAATTCCTATGTGTTCTCTGCGTCTCAGCGTCTCTGCGTCGAGAACCCCGTTTCGCGCTATAACCAAGGTAGGGCCATCCATGAAAATCACGTACACCGGCAGGCAGGTCGAATTAGCTCCCGCACAGTTGAAGAAGCTCGAAGCGCAATTCGCGAAGACCGGAAAACTTCTGGATGGCAAGGGCGACTGTGAAATCCACGTTGTCCTGTCCCTGCAGCGCCATCTCCAGCGCGCCGAAGCCACCGTCAATTACTTCGGCCATGAGCTCGTCGGATTGGCTGCCGACCCGGACCTTTTCACCGCCATCCATGCCGCCGCGCAAAAGCTCGAAAAGCAGGGCCTCAAAGTCCGCGCTAAATGGCGCGACGGCGCACGCAAACCGCACAAGATCGCTTCCGAGGCCGAAGGCAAGCCCACACCCGCTGAGCCCGAGGCCCAGGCGCAGCCCACGGTGCATATCTACCACGTCAACCACCATGAACGCCGCAAACCCATGACGCTCGAAGAAGCGCTCATCGAAATCGGCGACACTCGCGACTATATGGTTTATCGCGACGCCGTAACCGATCGTATTGCCGTGCTCATTCGCCGCCGCGACGGGCACTTCGACCTGGTTGAAGGATAGCCGGTCCGCACATGCCCAAAAAGGTAGCGAGTACCCCGCGAGCCGCCAGGCGCGCGAAAAAGCCGGCCCGTAGCACGGAACTCGTCATCATCACCGGCATCAGCGGATCGGGCAAAGGCTCGGTGCTCCGCGCGCTTGAAGACATAGGCTATTACGCGGTCGACAATATGCCCGTCGACCTCATACCCAAGTTCGCCGAGCTCATCCGCGATAATCCCAGCGTCGAAGCCGCCGCCCTGGTCGTCGACGTTCGCGAAGGCGAAGGACTCAAGCGTTTCCCCGAAATCTTCCCGCTCCTGCGCCGCTCCGTCCAGGCGCGCCTCATCTTCATGGAGGCCGAGGACGATGCCATTATCCACCGCTTCAGCGAAACCCGCCGCCCGCATCCGCTCGGCACACACCACTCGATTATCAAGAGCATCCGCTCCGAGCGCGATCAACTGGCGCCCATCCGCGCCATGGCCGACCTGATCGTCAACACTTCGAAATTCACCGTCCACGAGCTCCGCGACTTCATCAGCGAGCGTTTTCGCGGCCAGCGCGAAGAATCGAAGATCATGATCTACGTCACCAGCTTCGGCTTCCGCAACGGCGTTCCGCCCGATAGCGACCTGGTCTTCGACGTGCGCTTTTTGCCTAACCCCAACTACATTCCGAAATTCAAGAACCTGACCGGCCGCAACCCCGGAGTAGCGAAATTCATCCGCTCCTTCCCGCAGACCACCGAGTTCATCAAACGGATCACCGAGCTGCTGATCTACCTGCTGCCCCACT
>Ga0207038_10203_pt1 | contig 16574 bp, 19 predicted proteins | sample Alteio_BWMinCont_76_FD_153285 | JGI IMG/M metagenome (GOLD analysis project Ga0207038, IMG submission 153285) | Enriched cells from forest soil in Barre Woods Harvard Forest LTER site, Petersham, Massachusetts, United States -... | ecosystem: Environmental > Terrestrial > Soil > Temperate forest >...
GCGCGGGACGGAAGAGTTCAGAGATGCTCGGGCGTTTCAATGTTCCTTTAGAACTTTTCTCCCGCCAAGTCGGCGACTCGGGCAAGAAAGGCCGAATCAGAATGAGCGGAATCGCGGGCAATAGTCCGAAGAACAAAGCATAACGCCACGCCTCGTGGCCACCATGGATGGCCGGAAAATGTTCGGCGTAAGTCACTGCTACGTAGTAGGCCCCCGTTCCCATCAGACCTCCCAGGCCCGCAGCACTCTGCGTGTAACCCAGTACGGATTCCCTTTGCTTCGGATTGGAGAAAAGTTCCGCTACCCACGCAATGGCGGCCGGGTATTCCACCGCCACACCAGCAATAGTGGCGCAGCGACAAATCAAAAGCTGAAGCAGAGAGTTCGCATGGCTCGCGGCGAACGCGGAAAAGGTGTAGATCAGGATGCTCCAAAACAGGATGCGCCGGCGGCCAAAGAGGTCCGTCAGGTAACCTCCGAGCAGGCCGAAAACGCCACCAATTGCAGCTGGGACGTAGAAAAGTAGTCCGACCCAAAGATTGAACTGTGGATTCCCCGGCTTGAGATTCCCCAGTACTCCCAGTGCGGGACGCAGAACAAGCGGCAGGACAATGAGTTCATAGAGATCGAATGCAAAGCCGAGCGCGGCGACTCCGCAGATGAGCCACTGGACAGGTGTCAAGCGGGCCGGGGTAGTTGTCATTCCGGCGATTCTAGCATCGCGCGCCAGTACCCCCGGTTCGCGGCGTAGCTCCATAAAGGCTCCCATTCAGACGTTTACGGATCATCAACCTTGTACGGGACCGAGGGCTATTGGAAGTCCGAACACTTTATGGTACAAGCTTAAAAAACTTGATAATTGTTGAGTAGAACTCAATGGACTTTACATCCCGGCAGCTTCGCGCTTTCCTGCTAGTCGCCAAACACCGTAGCTTTTCGCGGGCGGCGGAAGCACTTTTCATCACACCGTCGGGCTTGAGCCTCCTGGTAAGGGAGTTGGAAACACAACTCGGATTCCGTCTATTTGACAGGACAACAAGGCATGTCGTACCGACAGCCTACGGAAACGAATTTCTGGCGGTCGCGCAAAAAAGTTTGGCCGAACTGGATGCCGCTGCGTCCTTTATCGGACGATCCGCTACTCAAGCGAGCCAGTCACTAACGCTGGGCGCGGCACCATTGATCTCCGCCAATGTCCTAACACAGGCCATCAAGGAATTCCGCGGTCACCGGCCCAACCTTCGGATTCAGTTATTCGATGGAAGCCAACCCGTGATTCTGCACATGATCGAGGAGGGCAAACTCGATGTGGGACTGGGCGTGTTTGCGCCTGCGCCGGGTATTCGGCGTACGCCATTCTTTCGTTTTTCTCTCATGCTGATACGCCCCGACAAAGATCCTGCATTTCGTCCGGCGTCGACTACGTGGTCCGCTCTGAAAGGAGAAACGCTGATCTCCCTGCCATCCGCGAGTCCGATACAGAAGATTGTCGACAAGCAATTGGCGAAAGCCGGTGTTGTACATCGCCCGGGTGCCGTCATCAACTTGCTAGACACGCAGATCGCGATGGTGGAGGCCGATGAAGGCATCGCCATTATTCCCTCGTTCGGGCTACCCGCATGCCGAAATAGAAAAGTAGTGATGAGTCGGCTCATCAATCCCGTCGTGAACCTGGAGTTCTATCAGATTAGCAATCGGGGAAAGAAACTCCCGCCTGGCGCGGACGAATTCACGGCTTTCCTTAAAAGCTACATCGCCAGATGGGCCGGACGCGCCGGCGTCCTGTAATACCATGCCCTGAGAGATCAGGCCTCGAAGTCGTCTGCTATTCACAATCTGCTTGGTCAGTGCCCGATAAGCCCGTCAATGCGGGAGAACAGGTATTCTGTGTAATTCTGTGTACATGCGAAGAATCATGAAGGCTGACCTTCTGAAGATCTCGACAATGGTCGACTGTGACGGCAGAGGCCGCGAGTTCTCCTAATCGGAGCTGAACTGGAGACTGGGGCTCCGATTGGTTCCGCCGAGCTGACTGCGTGATGTATGCCGTCGCGTGAAAGACGGGCGGAAGCAATGTTGGGGACATCCTGGGGACAAGAAATAGGTGTTTGGGGATTGGGGACATGAACTGATACGACTTGGCAATTAGCCAAAGGTGTGTCCAGCGGCGAACCGAAGACATTTTTTCAACGAAGGCTGCCGAGCGCGGGTGGTTGCAACGCCCGCGTGTCACGCAAGCCCCTTCTTACTCGAGGGCACCGCTTATGCGACAACTTCCGAATTGAGTAACCGGGAGTTAGAGCGTGGTGGCTCGAGATGCAATGCGGAGTGGAGCCTACCAGCAGCGCGTTTATCATCCAGGAGGAATCGCGCTGGAATCGACCTGGCCGCGCGCACTCAGTTGCCGGTACACTGCTGTCATCATCAGGACTGACAGGGGAACTGTGATGAATAAGCCGAGCCCAAGCAAGCTTGCGCCAAATACATTGAGGACGAGAAGAACAACAAAAATCCACAACAGGTAGGGCTTTGCGCCTATGCTCAAAATCGCGCTACGTTGGAAACTGCGCGCTAGATTCGTCTCACCGGCGGCCAGGCAGAAAGCGAACAGGGCGTAACGAATCCCGAGGTAGACTCCCGGGACTACCAAGAGCAGCAGGCCAGTCAAAACCATCAACAGATAGAGCGCTTGGCCAGCCAAGAACTTTGGACCCAAGGTCAAATGCGCAAAGGTGTCGAAAAATTTCGGCTCTCCGCCATCAGATAAGGCAAGGCATATTTGGAGAAAGCCGACTTCCATGCCGGCTACAAGGATTAGGAATGCTAAGTGCGCCACGGCCCACAACAGAATGCCAAACCGTTGTCCGGCAATGACTACGATTTCCAGCGTGACCCAAGCACCGAAGATTGTCAGGAGAACCGCTGTAAAGAGGCCAAAACGTTTTTTGAAGATAGGCCAGGCAAAGTTGAAAGCTTGACGAATGGAAATCGGATCGCGTTTCACTTGGTCAGACCTCCAATTTTTGCGAATCGACTGAGCTGCTCAACAACTCTTGGACCCCCAGATTGTCGGTTTCATACTTGACAGACTCACAGCATTCGCGCGAGGTCGATTCTGTATACGCTAAGTGTGCCAGGTATCGTAATTCCCCGTTAGCCGGATACACGTAGAAATGATTTCCTTCGCAGCCCATTGCGGGAACCCCTCCGGGATTGTGCTTGGATAACGGGCCATCCGGAAGTCAATCTCGGCGACCGCTTCGTAATCGACATTACTTCCGGGTAGACGATTCGGGAGCTGATTGATTCTTCGCCGACCTTGACTTGCACCTACGCGCAACCTAACATTCCTCGCCAAGAGCGGTTCTCGCAATGGTTGGCCAGACCATCTCGCATTACCGCGTCGTCGAGAAGCTTGGTGGCGGCGGGATGGGCGTTGTCTACAAAGCCGAGGACACGCGCCTCCACCGTTTCGTAGCCCTCACATTTCTGCCTGAGCATGTAGCGCAAGATCAGCACGCACTGGCCCGCTTTCGTCGCGAAGCCCAAGCCGCCTCCGCCTTGAATCACCCCAACATCGGCACGATTTACGACATCCGCGAACAAAACGGGGAAGCGTTCGTTGCCATGGAGTTCCTGGACGGCGCCACGCTGAAACACCGCATAATTCCGTTTTTGGAAAGAATGGTGGCTTCGATCTGGTCATACGATGCTGTACGCGACGCATAACGTACCTCGAGAGTATCGGAATGTGGAGTTAGGCGCCGTAGGCACCGTCGAATCAATAGTCCGTAGCGCTAGATTGCGATAGATTTTCTCATTCCTCCTTCTCTGGCTGATTAGATGGAGGCGTCGGGGAAAGACAGGACGTTTTTCCTGCTCGTGACTTGAATGCCGCCCAACTTCCTGGGCCGACTCTCGCTTTGCCGGTTCCCGGATCACCGAAGACTTTAATGAGGTGATCGGTGAAACAATATTGCATCGCCGAGGGTAATTGCTCGCCCGGGACCACCCCCAGCAAGGAAAGTCGCCAAAATTCTCAAGAGGCTGCAGTCCGCGCCGAAGATCTTAAATGCCATACTGTGCTGCAACTCGTTCAGTGCGATTACCAGCGCCCAGAGCTGCTGGCTGGTCCTGAATCGCTGTAATCTGCGAGTTGGCGGTCACGCGGGCGCTGTGACACAATGAGCCGCGGATTTCAACGCGCGGTCATGCCACGCAATCATACAGTCTACGACGCGCTCATTGTCGGCTCAGGCGCGAGTGGCGGCTGGGTGGCCAAACAGCTCACCGAGCAGGGCATGCGTGTCCTCATGCTAGAAGCCGGGCCGCCACGCTTACCCACGCGTGATTTCACCGAGCATGTGTGGCCTTATCAGGTTAAGTTTCGCGGTTTCGGCAACCGTCAAGCATTGCTTGAGCGCCAGCCCATCCAGCGGCTTTGCTACGCATGTGATGAATTCAGCCACCAATTTTTCGTCGACGACCGCGAGAACCCCTACACGTTTCCTCTCGACAAGCCTTTCATGTGGATCCGCGGCCGCCAGGTGGGCGGCAAGACATTCTGCTGGGCGCGCGAGAGCTTCCGATATAGCGACTACGAGTTTAAAGCTGCGAGCCGCGACGGTTATGGAGAAGACTGGCCCCTCAGCTACAAGGACCTTGAGCCTTACTATGACAAAGTTGAATCGTTTATCGGTGTGAGCGGGTCGCGCGAAGGCCTAGCGCAGATGCCCGACGGCAAATTTCTGCCACCTATGAACCTTTCATGCGGCGGCATGTTGGCGCGCGAGGTGATCGGCAAAAAATTCGGTTGGGTGGTGATGCCTGACCGCGTGGCGAACCTGACCATTGCGCACAATGGCCGACCTGCGTGCCACTATTGCGACGAGTGCTCGCACGGCTGCTATACAGCCTCTTACTTCAACAGCCCGGCGGTGACACTGCCCGCAGCCGCGCGCACCGGCCGCTTGACGCTCGTGAGCGATGCAGTGGTCAGCCACGTCATCGTCAATCCACAGGGCAAAGCGGAGGGTGTGCACTACATCGAACGCACCACCCATGTACATCATGAAGCGCACGCCAAGGTGGTCGTACTGGCCGCGAGCGCACTCGAATCCACGCGCATCCTGCTCAATTCGCGCTCCTCGGGTTTCTCTGAGGGGCTCGGCAATTCCTCCGGCCAGCTTGGCCATTACTTGATGGACCATTTCACGGTGGAAGGTGCGAGTGGGCTTCTGCCTCAATTCAAATCTTCCCAGCGCGAACCGCGCGGCACTCCGTGCGGGTTCCTGATTCCCAAGTATGTCGGCACAGACGGGCACGTCAATAAGAGTTTCCTGCGTGGCTATCGGTTCGATGGCGACGGCAGCCAGGAACTCTACGCACAGGCCTTTGGGCTCTCGGGATTCGGCTCCGGCTGGCGGCGCAATGTCCGCGCGGAGATTCCTTATTATTTCGCAATTACAGCGCAAGGCGAGTGCCTGCCGCGCTACGACAACTGCGTCACGCTCGACGCCGAAAAGAAGGACGCCTGGGGCATTCCTGTGCTGCGCATCGTGGCCAGCTACGGCGAGAACGAGTTCGCTATGGCCAAAGCCATGCGTAACGACGTCATGCAAGTCCTCGAAGCCATGAAGGTCGAGGCTCCTCAAGCACCCGACGAACACCTGAGCGTCTTCGGCAAGAACATCCACGAGTGCGGCACAGCGCGTATGGGCAAGGACCCCAAAAAGAGCGTCGTCAACAGTTTCGGCCAGCTCCACGACATGAAAAACGTCTTCGTTACCGACGGCGCAGTGTTCGTGACGCAGGGTTGCTATGAGCCCACGCTAACCATCATGGCGATTTCCGCACGCGCAGGCGACTACGTTGCCTACGAGTACCGAAAGGGGAATCTGTGAGGAGTAAAGTCCGCGATTGTAGAGGATTTTCAGATGGACGAGTCTGAGAACGAAATTGACGAACAGAAGGCAGAGGTCGCCCTTTCCCGCCGCGAGTGGCTGCTGAGCTTGGGCAGCGCTTTGGTTCTTTCGGGTTTTCGAGGTGCGCCAAGCCAAGCCCAGCAGGAGTCGCACACAGCCAGAACGCCACTGCCCGCTGGGCTCTATAAGCCTTCCTTGGATCATCTGAGTCACGCGCTCGATAGCAAAGGCACGTTCTTGCCAATTCCCCCAGGCGCCGAAACCGAATACGTCCAGCCGCACTTGGGACCGTTCGTTCCTCAGGGGTTTACGCCGGAGGAATTTTCGGTCATCCGGCGACTCGTCGAAATCATCCTCGGCGAAGACTTGAAGAGCTCAGCGGTGGGGTCCGTACTCGGCACACCGGACAACATCTACGATGAAATCGCCGAGTGGATTGACTTGGTTGTCGCTAGTGCACCAGGCACCCGGACACTGGCGCGCAGCCTGCTGGCGGACCAGCGGGCGCTAGCAGTCGCCGTTTTCGGCAGCGAAGAACCGGTACGTTATCTGGAGACGTTCGAGCCCGAACGGGTGTGCCGCGAGGGGTTCACTTGGCTCAGCGAAGAATCGCAGCGGCGTTTCGCCAAGCGTTTCCTCGATGTTGACGCCAGCGGCCAACACGAGCTCGTTCAGGCGATCAGCGACGCCCGACCGGATAGGTCTGAGACTCCTAGAGGAACGCGCCTGTTCGATTTCCTTAAGGAGGAAACCATCCGCGGGTTCTACACGTCGCGCATCGGCCTCAAAGAGCTAGACTATAAGGGAGACTCCTTCTACAGCCAGTCGCCCGGCTGCGGTCTACCCACCGGGGACATCGTGGGGACAAGAAAACAGTGTTTGGGGATGGTTCGGAAGCTGTTAACTGACGCCAGAGAAACGAGTTAGGTGATGTAAACCTCTCTGTTAACAGCCGAATGCTCTACCATTGAGCTACCGAGGAACCGCGCAACACTATTCTTTTAATTCTAATACAGACATCAAAATAGAGCTACTCCAGTCTGGGGCACAACTGGAGTCCAAGATGGCGATTTTTTCGGTTCCCGCGGCGAAGATAAACAAAATGGCCGGCTCATTTTAAAGGATTTAGACTGAGACAATTCACGATCATTCGGTATCCCACCCAAGGTTAGCGCGTGCACCCCGATGAAATGCTGGCGCGAGGCATGGCCGGACCAGCCAGGAAGAGGTCGCTCATTGAATTTACAAATATCATGCGCGGAGCGGACCAAAGTCCGAAAAAGCGGAGCAGGTCACTCCGACTTGTGAGCGTACTAAAACCTGTCTCTGTTTAGGGATCACTCCATCGGCAGAGCAGACGGTGGCACGAGTTGCCAACCGGCCGGGCTATCGTTCTTTCACCGGAAAACCTGGGTGTTGCAAGTTTAGGATGCCATCTGTAGCGACAAAAGCTCCGGCCATAACGCTAGAAGCGTGTACCTTATGACCAGGCCGGCACACAGGGCAACCAAGACGCTGCATAAGGAGCCCACCAGGAAGTATTCCGCAAATTCCCGCTCCTGGAGTTCCTCTGACCGAATTAGGCCCTTTGCTGCGACGAGAAAGCCCAACGCCGCATAACTCCCCGCAACTACGACCAGGGTTAGAACCAAGCGCTCCAAATTTCCAATCAGGCGGCCGCGGTTCATCTCCACTAGATCAAGTCTCTTCGTTCCGGTGTCGCTATCTGTTTCCGTGCCGCGCAATGAAAGTTGCGGAAGGGTCTCGGTTTTGCGGAGACATCCGCGGACGATGTATGTTCCACCTCGAATGACGAATAGCAGGACACCGCTCACAATGGAAATTGCCGATATTTGTTCGCGAGAGATGGGTAACGAAAGATGGGCGTGCATGTGTAGATCGAAGTGTCTTATGAAGGCAAATTCAAAAAGTAGATTTAGAACCACGACTAGTATCTCGAGTTCGGCCGTCCACTTCTTAGGACTTCGGAATCGGAACCACGGTTGAATGGCGATCAACGTAGCCAGCCAAGCGCTGACAATGACGGAGTGGCAGATCCAATAGGAGAAAACTGCGGCGACCACGGTCCTCAAAAGCAAAGCCCAGCGCCATGTTTGCCATTTGAACGTGACTCCGTCCGCATCCTCGGGCAGGGGATCGGCCGTGATTCCGTAAGACACGATGGACCACAGCGCGAACAATTCGGACCACATCAGAAACTGATCGCTAATGATGATTCTTGGCACGTTTTTTCTCTAATGCTGGACTTACCCATTTTTCGATAAAGACTCGCCAAGCTTGTTCTGCTTCGGCATATGCTCCCCAGCCCATTGACTTTACCTGTTTGCTGACCGCCTGTCGGCTGATCTTCAGGTGCTCCGCGGCTTCCAGTTGAGTGCGTCCATCGCGCATCAGTTCAGCGATGCGAAGCTGTTGTTGGGTAAGCTCGGAACGGTGGAAGGACAGAAGGTGAGCGATGCCATTCATCACTGGATCGGCCTCGCCGAACCCAAAAAAGACCCCACCCAAGGATCTTTTGCGCCTTGCGTTCTCTATTGCCGCCCGCGCGTTATAGAGCGCGGGTCCGTCGACATTTATGGCCTCTTCTTGGATGAGTGTAGTCAAGACCCCGAATCCGACACCCACTCTCAGGTCGCGATCGGAGAATCGCTGGTCAATGTCCCACATCAAGTCGGGAACAGGTGTTGCTGACAAGAGCAGGCCTTGAAATTCGTCGCCGAGGGTAATGACGAACTTCGCCAAGATGTCTTTCGCGTACTTCTTATTGAGATATTGAATAAATTCTCTGAACCTTTCTTGTATCTTTGGGCGTCGGCTGGGAAGCAATTCACGCGAGCCCACCATGTCTCCGATGAGAGCAAGGCAAGGCTCGCTACGAAGTGCCTCTTTTTTCCTGGTTGGCGCCATGCTCATATCATACGGGCATCCGAAGCTATGTCAACCTAATAAGGTTGCCTAAAGCTAGAGCAACCTATTCTGGTTGCTAAATACACATACAACCTAATTTGGTTGCTATACGTACTCTCGATGATTGTGCACAGTAGCTCAAATCGGCCGCTATTTTGACTAACCGAGACTTGGTTACGGACCCTGACGAGCTTGTTGTTGAAGCCAGATGGATTCCGCAGAATCTCGCATACGGTGGTCTCAAGGGGTGTAAAGGCGGATTCTCTCAGAGGAGTTCTGGGCGTTGACAGACAAAACCACCATCGCGGCCAAGAAGACAATTGGGAAGCGGAATCTCATCCCACCGTACATTCTCTTCCTATTTGGACACCGAAAGCCGAGTAAGAGTGCCGTCAAGTGCTAGTTGACCGGAAAGAATCAAAGTGTGGTCCTCAGTGCCTTCTCATGGTTAAGGCACTTGCGAAGGACCTCCCAAATTGTTCGACGGGCGTCTTCCCTGGCGCTATGATCAGCACGATCATTTCGAGGCCATTCGGCGACACTGTAACGGCTCGCGATTTCCCCTCTCTTAGCCGGTGGTTGTTCTCGAATTAAGTCCTGTGTGGACAGCAGTCTTCTTGGAACCCAGACGTGGCGTAATTTGACGCTGGCGATCGCGCCGGGTTACCGTTATCCTGCCCGTTCCGCAGCTTCGCCCGCGTCTCTGAAAACCTCTTCGCGAATGATACGTTCCGTGGCTTCGTTGAGATAGGAGTGCAGGGCCGCCTGCAACTCGAGGAATTCCGGCCAAAGCGTGTTGTCCACAAAGGACCGCGGCGCGCGCACTATCACGGTGGTGTAACGCTGCCCCTTGTAGCGATACGGTTCGAGCCCGTATCTTCGGCAAAGCGCGGAAAAGAGGCGTCTCTGCCATTGATCCGCCATGGAAAACTTCGTCTCGGGCGTTTTGACCGCGGCGTTGAGCGCCTGGCGGGTCCGCTCAATCGCGATGGCCGCAGCCTGGCGTTCGCCTGCGGTCGCGGCTCCCTCGAATAATGCGGTAATCTTGCGCAGCCTTTCGCGGAGCTGTTGTTCGGTTATCAACGATTTAACGATGTAGGATGGCGAACGGCGCGGAGAGCCCGGCTGGTTTGTCCTTAGAGCGAATCACCGGAGCCCTCCGCGTACACCCAACCCGGGAGTGTCGAACACTCCCGGAAAAGGATACTCATGCAAATCCTACACCCATTCGCAGTTTCCGTCACACAGTAGGCCGAAGAGATCTCCGATCCCGACCGTTACCGCCCGGACCACTGCCCCGCATGGACGCCGAATCCAAGGATCCGGCGATTCAACGGGCCGAGACCAGAAATTATCCTGCACGTATTCTCGTCCGGCTGCCCGGAAATCGACCGCATGTTGATGATGCCCATATCCGCAGAGCATTCCGCACCCATGTCCGGCTGCACATTGGAGCGAGAAGTCTTAGCGCTGTATCAGATGCGCCCATCAAGGGAAGAATGATGTGGAGATCACGGTGCATCCTCTAGAACGTCTACCCACTGAGAATTAGAATGTATGATAACTTCAAAAGCGGAAAGGCTGGCTCATGAAAAGATGGTGCGTGTGCGTGATGGTGTTCGCCGGGTTAGCGGTAAACGGTGCGGCGCAGAAGGCAGCTAAGGAGCAGTTACCCTATAAGGCGGTCCATGATCCGCAATTCATCCCAGCATCGTCGGCAACTTTTTTGAGCGATCCGGACCGGGTCATCGGGATCATCGTTGGAACAGTGGCGAAGGCCTATCCAGCGGCGATTCTTTCTCAGCATGGCCTCGTCGAGGATCAGACACCGTCCGGACCTATCGCGATCACCTGGTGAAGCTACTGCAACACGGCCCTCGTGTTCAGGGCCGCGGCAAAAGGACGCGATCTCGTGTTGGATAATGCCGGCGTTGTTGGCGGCAACGAAGTTTTTAAGGACAGGGAAACGGGCAGCCGGTGGCAACAATCGAGCCTGAAGGCGATTTCTGGGCCCCTGCAAGGCGAGCGCCTCGAGCTTTATCCTTTTCTTCTGACGGATTGGCACGAGTGGCACCGGTTGCACCCGGATACGGCGGTTCTTAAGCCATTGCCTGGCTATTCAGAGCGCATCCCGAAAATGAACGAAATGATCCGGCAAGGATTGTCGGGAGGTGGGCCGACGCCGCCGGGCATGCCGCCGGCGGATAACCGGCTCAAGCCGCGCACGATGATTCTGGGTCTCAACGTGGCCGAATCCAGCGAGGCTTTTCAGTTGTCGGTACTTCGGCAGGCTCGGGTGATCAATGAGGAGGTGGGCGGCCAGTCGGTTCTGATTGTGCATCAGTCGGAGTCAGACACCACAACCGCCTTTATTGCGCGCGTGAAAGGAAAGAAAGCGCAATTCGACGCAGCGAATGCGGAGGCTACCGAAGTCACCGACAAGGAGACCGGATCGCGGTGGGATGCCTATGGGAAATGCATTTCCGGGCCGCTGAAGGGGTCGCAGCTCAGCTCACTTATATTGGAGCCGGAATATTGGTTCGCGTGGGCGGAATTCCATCCAGGCACGAAAATCTACGGCGCTGCAGACCCAAAACGCTAAGCCGGCCCGGGCATGGTCAGCTGTGCGCCTTTTTTGGCGAAGATCAAGGCGAGAAGCTTTCCGGACTGGGTTTCGCTGGCATTACGCGACACTTCGTGGGTGCTTCCCGGCGGCTCAAAGAACATTTCTCCCGGTTTGTAAGTTCGTTCTTCCTGCCCCGAAATCTTTGTGACGATATTTCCTTCTAGAACATAGGCCAGGACGAAGCCAGCGTGATGATGTGCCTTGCCGACTCTACCCGGCGGGTAGTCTACATGACTGACAGTGACCTCCCAGTCTTCCATGGTGATGTTCGGAAGGTCGTGTTTGAAGACAAGGCCGCCCTCTGAGTGAGATGGTTGAGCTGCCTTGTCGTTTTGGGCCTCTGCGTTAGCAGCGGCCAGGTCGCAGAGTAGAGCAATGGCTCCCACGAGGGAATCGCGGCGTGTGATCATGGCCACGATTATACCCGTTGCGAGTTTAGGTGGAAGTGCGCGTCCGATCGCTGAGCTGTGGCTAGCGAATTGTTATTTCGCGTTGCCGCAGGGCATGTAACATTGCATTCAGTCCTCGGGTTAGTGCGGACTGAGCGAATGAGCTGGCGGGCGCTGATTCTAAAGGCATTGGCGCCGGATATCATTTTGGCTAGCGACAGGCCGGGGGCGCAATTCCCCGGGCCTACCCGGCAATCCCGCCGTCCTTCTCAACTGGGTGTACTGCCCGAGTTAGGGGCCAGGAGGAATCGGATGCCGTAAGTCCTGATCACGGCCGTTACCGGACCGTTCCTGCAATCCAACTTTGGTCGCTCATTTCCGTGCATCCTCAGAGGAATCATATCGCATCGCAAACGCCCAAGCCGATCTAAAGAGGAGAGCGCTCAACTGGACTAGTATGGGCGGCATCGACGGTACTACGCTAATTCCCGGAAATCTGAGATTTGCCGATTGGGAAGTCGATACTTTCGGATGGATCTAATTTGCTCAAATACGTGCTGATTTTGATGCGTCTCGCGACACCGAAACGGGCATGGAGTGTTTTGCATCAGGCACTGGATGAGCACAAGGCGCAGAATAATTCGGACCGGCGAGACAAAAAGAGAGAGGCGCTCGGTAACGTCGCAAGCGCCTCCTTTATTACGTCAACGTAAACCGTACCTCACTGGATCACCTCCTTCTCGGCAGGAACGCCGATGTCGACAAGCATGTCGAGTGATCCGATTATAATGCGGGAATCGCGGAGATGTCACGGGAAGGGTTTCTTGACGTGTTGGTTGAGGCAGGCCTTTTCGGCAGCCGCTCGGAGGCCGCAGCTTTTTTAATCGGCGTTGGCGTCGATGCGCAACACGAATTATTTGAGCGCGTCGGCGAGCACAGCGAGGAAATCAAGAAAATTCGCCAATCGCTGAAACAAGATGTCGAGCAGACGATCTCCTGCGTATTGCCCTGGAGACTCCGTTTTGTGTCCTCGGGTGCTTGGCAGCGAATAATCAAGCAATTCGCCGAAAATGAAATGGGGAAAATCAGGAGGCGCACGCTATGTCCCAAACTGTCAGCGAATTCACGCAATTCACGGTGACGGCCGGTCGGAGCTCTCTGATCATGGTCCCCACTTACGTAAACGGCAGAGGTCCGTATAATTTCATTCTCGACACGGGCGCTGCCCACACTTTGATCTCTCCTGGACTAGCTTCTAGTCTTGGCGTTCAATCGGAATCCGAAGAGAAGGCATTCGGAGCTGGCGGGGCTGTCCAAATATCGCTCGCCCGCGTGGACTCAATCGCCGTTGGCTCAGCGCGACAAGAGAATGCTCAAGTCGCCATTACCAACGAGCTTGAACAAATCGGTGCGGCGCTTAGGGCGCAGGTGGACGGCGATCTCGGATTCAGCTTCATGAAGGATTTCCGGGTGACTGTCGACTACCAGCGGAACGTTCTGCGCCTGGCGCGAGCTTCAGACAATCACGACGAAAACAGCCACGACGCTACGACCGTTCCCTTCACGCTCGCATCAGCGGACCCGCTTATCGTGGTGCAAGCAGTTGTTAATGAGCAGGGACCGTTTCAGTTTGCCTTGGACACCGGTGCAGGCCGCACAGTACTGACGCCAGAGCTTGCCGAACGCCTTAACATCGGGGCCACCAAGGAAGTCAAGGGAGCTGGAGTGGGAGGGGAAGTGCAATTGACCCGCGCCACCGTGGACTCTCTGAGTCTGTCCGGTGCCACTGTCCGGAACAATGATGTCGTCCTGGGTGCATTCCTCCATGCGATCAGCGGGGCTGCTGGAACGGAGCTGGAGGGCGTTGTCGGCAACAATTTTCTGAATCAATTTCTGCTGACCATCGATTACGCTCAGAATCGGTTGACGCTTGCCGTCCCTCGGCAGCTCTAAGCGGCGAATTGCTCTTGGCGCCAGCTAAGCATCGGTGACGCCGCCGTCCGAAACGCAATCTCGCGATGATCCTTCTCGCGTACGGTGTCTCTGGCGAATTGATACAGGTGATCACACGAGAACAGTGCCAGTGCGAGCTGTTGAACGTTAGAACGATAAGCCTTTGCTGCGATTTTTTCGCGGTGAGGAATGCCTTTGGTTCCTTCTAAATCCATTTCTTTTTTTGCTATAGTAATTACGTTCGTCATATTTTGTCATAATGGTTGTCTGCGACGCATCTACGCTGATCCTAATCGCCAAGGCCGATCTTCTTGACCTATTTCTGACGAGCATCAACGTACCAGTGGCCATTCCCAGTGAGCTTGAGAAGGAATGCTGCGGTTTCAAGAAAGCATTGGATGCAATAATCGTTCAGAAGGCGCTGGACGAATCAAGAATCAAAGTCTTTGCCCTCAGAAATCGTCGGCTCGTTGCGAGATTGCAGACAGATTTCAACCTTGGCAAAGGCGAAGCCGAAGCCATTGCACTAGCGCTAGACGAGAAGGCCCAGATCGTCACGAACTCCGTGGAACTCGTTGAATGCGCGATTGCAGGGGCCAGCGGGTCTCCAGTTGACACTCTTCACCGAGTTGGTTGAGTAGTTCAAGCGAGCACCGGGCAAGACCAAGATCGGAAACCAAATGCAGCGATTTTGCTGGGAGAATAAGCGCATGAGCACTGACGCTTCGCCAAAGTCCAATCGAAATATTCCCACGCTATACGACTGGCTTGGTGGCATTGACGCACTGAACCGGTTGACAACACGTTTCTACGAAAAGACTAAGGACGATCCGTTGATCGGGCCTGTTTTTGCCCATATGGGCGCTGACCATCCAAGGCACGTCGCTACCTTTCTAGCGGAAGTGCTTGGTGGTCCAACTATGTATTCCCAGCAGCACGGAGGCCATCCTCACATGATCCAGCAGCATCTCAGTCGCAACCTGACTCGCGGTCAGCGTCGCCGATGGGTGGAAATGTTGCTGGAAACAGCCGACGAATTGGGATTGCCGGATGACCCGGAATTTCGGTCAGCGTTTGTTGGGTATTTGGAGTGGGGTTCGAGACTGGCAGTAATCAATTCGCAGCCGGGTGCGAAGGTCGATCAGGAAGCTCCAATGCCCAAATGGGGCTGGGGAGAAGTGAAAGGCCCTTACACAGGATGAGTCGTCTTGTTCCGGTCCGGCCTCGGTCAGGACTGAGCGAGCGCACGCTGTGAGAGTAGTCACCTGCCACGTCCCTCTTTTGACTTCGAATGCGCCCTTCAATGGTTGCCTTTCAGCTGCTGCGGTCATGAAACATTCCCTTGGCCGCATCCTTCAGAAACTGCTGCTCCAGAGACCGCTCTGCCACTAAGCGCTCCAACTTCGCGTTTCCCGCCCCAACTGGCCTGCTGAAGAAACACGCCAACGCTGGTAAAACAACACAGCAGCGGGCTGCCCATTAGGCCGGCCCACGAATGCGTGTTTCGCGGGCAAACCTTCGCCGACATAATCGATCGCAATCAACAACGATATTTTGGTTATTTTCGTTTCGCGAAGAAGTCGTCGGCTGCGATCTGCGTCTCTTCGTGACTCTGCTCTTTGACCTGTTGATTGATTCCCCACTCGTGGCCGAAAGGATCGACGATCTTTCCGTAACGTCCTCCCCAGAACATGTCCTGCACGGGCATGCTCACGCGCGCGCCGGCAGCCACCGCACGCTCGACAACTCCGTTCGCATCGTCAACTAGCAGGGTGACGCGCACACCGGTTCCCCCGAGCGTCTTCGGTGACTTACAGGTTCCACCTTCACTCGGCGGGAACTCATCGCAGACGAAGAACTTGTGTCCGTCCAAAATCAATTCGCCGTGCACGAGCTTCTGGCTGCCCGGTTTTATAATTCGGTGTACTTCTTCGGCGCTAAAGACACTCTTGTAGAAATCGAGCGCGGCGGTTCCGTTATGCACGATCAATTCGGGGATGAACTGGTCATCACGATGCATGGTTTCCTCCGGTAACGTAAAGCCGCAACAATGATCTCCACCAGCAAGTTTACTGGTTCAAGTTCGCTCGACAAGGACACATACCAATAGTATCTACCGAGTCTGCCACTGTCGCTAGAACGCTGTTACGACATAATATATCTCTCATGCGACACAACCCCTTGAGGCAATACGATCCCAAGGCAGGCGTTTCGATTTCCACGCTTGCCTATGAATATCCTGCGGGACACAACGTTCCTGAACACGCTCACGGCTCTGACCAAGTAATCTACGCAACGCGGGGGGTCATGGAGATCTCCGCGGGTCAAAGCCTTTGGATGACCCCTCCTCATCTCGCCGTTTGGATTCCCGCAGGAACGCGACACCGAATTCGGATGCCAGGCGCAGTTTCGATGCGGACACTCTATCTAAGACGACGTCTTCTCCCACATGCCCCGGCAATCTGCGCCGTGCTGCACATCTCTCCGCTTTTCCGCGAACTTGTGGTAGAGGCAGTGCGGATCGGGGAGCTGCGCACGACAAATCATCTTCACCGTGCCCTCCGGGATCTTATCTTGTCCCAATTACGGAATGCCTCGCCAGTTCCTACGTTCGTGAGGCTCCCCTGGGATTCAAGAGCGCTTGGAGTCGCTGAAGCATTCATCGCAAACCAAGCAAATGGTCCATCATTGGATACGCTGTGTAGAAAAGTCGGTGTAAGCGTCAGGACAATCCAAAGAACTTTCCGCAGAGAA
>Ga0207038_10209_pt1 | contig 16244 bp, 10 predicted proteins | sample Alteio_BWMinCont_76_FD_153285 | JGI IMG/M metagenome (GOLD analysis project Ga0207038, IMG submission 153285) | Enriched cells from forest soil in Barre Woods Harvard Forest LTER site, Petersham, Massachusetts, United States -... | ecosystem: Environmental > Terrestrial > Soil > Temperate forest >...
GAGGATATTAAAGAACTCGGTTCTGAACTGTAACCTCATCCGTTCCGAAAGCTCGAACTGTCGCCGAATCGCCAAGTCAACTTGGCTGATACGAAATCCCCTGAATGCGTTGCGGGGCAGCGTCCCTTGGCGGTTGGTTGGACCCGGAGTTAGCGCGGCGGGATTAAATCGCCTGCCTCCGGCCACTGTTGAGTCATCAATATAGAGTGGCACACCAGGGATTACATCGGGACGCAATGCGAGCGATCCGCCGAAGGACAGATTTGCAGATGATGAGACCAGGACATTTACCGGCGTTGCAGAGCGTGCCGTCACAATCGTGTCGACCGCCCAATCACCAAGTACGGCTTTTCCGAAGCCATGTGCAAAGGGACTTGGAATGTTGTACGTTACGGCGCCATTGAAGGCGTGCCGCACGTCAAAATCGGACGAAGATCTGTCTGTCTCCGGGTTCACGTCTAGCGCCGGCGGGCTGGCCCCAAAGCCGAAGTCGGTGGAAGCGTCATCGATGGAATGCGCCCAGGTATAGGAAGCCAGCGCTTGTAAGCCTTTGGAAAGGCGGCGTTGAAATTGAAGCTGTAACGCATGGTAATCGGAAGTAGCCAAGTTAGTTTGTAACGAATAGGTTCACGAAATTAGGATTGGGATTCGATAGGAGCTCCTGCCTAAGCAAGTGACGCCCGACAGCGCCGACGTAGGATGCTGTCAAGCTCTGACTCGAGCCGAGGGCCTGTTCGACAGTGAAATTCCATTCATAGGTATAGGGCAATTTGAGATTTGGGACAGTGATGTAGAGGCTGGTGGCCGGAAGGCTTGGGTTGGTCAGGCTCGGAGTGGTAACGGTGGCATCGTACGGGAATGCAGTCCCGGCGGGCAGAAATTTTCTGACGACAAACGGCCACGAACCAGCGAAGGCTTGCAGTTGGCCGCCCCAGCCAAGGTCATAGTAGACGCCAAAGCCACCGCGCAGAACGGTCTGAAGGTTCTGCTTTTCAAGCAGTTGATAAGCAAGCCCGACGCGCGGAGCGAAATTTCCGTAAGTGGTATGCCAGAGTGGCGTGCCCTGGGGTGCAAAGGCTATCGAAGAAGGATTATTAAGGCCGGTTACCGTCAGAGGGTCGAGACCGTTCTGCTCTTTCGGATAGAAGTTGATCTCCCATCGCAAGCCATAGGTCACTGTAAGGCGTCGAGTGATTGTCCAAGTATCTTGACCATAGGTCGAGGTGCTTAGGAAGACTGGGAATCGCGGGGGAGCAAAGGACAGTAGCTGGCCAAAATTGATCTGTCCAGTGTCTGCTGCGGCTGCGCTATTGAAAATAGCGCTCCCATTGAACCTGAGTACATTGAACTCCGGAAACAGCCGTCGATAGTCAATTCCAAACTTCAGTTGATGCGACCGCTTCGCAATCGACAGGCTATCAGTGAAGTTCAGCTGCCTTTGCGCGTTGTTGTCAAGACTCGCATTTCCTTGCTGGATGAATGACCCACCAATTGCGAAGACGAAGTTTACAGGAGTGGTAGAGCCAAAGGATTGGGGAAAATACTGAGACAAAGGGATAGGGGCTGCGCCCCCGAAGTTATCGAGCAACTGTCTATTGGTTGTATCATTTCTGCTCCAATTGAACCGAAGATCATCGACCGTGCTCGGACTGATCGTCGTAGTGGCTCCGATGGTGAGGGTCTGAGTCTTGAGATTGATGTGGCCTATTCCACTGAGGGCGCCACCAAAGGGTCCGCGTGTAGTGAGGCTCGAGGGAGCGTAGTTATATCTTCCAAAAATCGTCAGCTTATCGCCGACTTTCTGATCGATCCGGATACTGGTGGCATCGAGGGAGGTCGGGTTTGAGTAGCTCGCCGAAAACAGCGCAAGACCATTTGTGGTATCCGCACCGTTCGGGAGGGGGAAGGCGTTCAAGAAGGGACGGATGCTGGCTGGGAGCAACGCCGAAGTGCGCGACGCCACGGACGGTACTTGGGTGATCGACGTTACCGGCTGGCGCAAGCGTAAACCTTCGTAAGAGAAAAAGAAGAAAGTCCGGTTCCTGAGAATCGGACCACCAAAGACTCCGCCAAAATCGTTTTGCCTTTCATCGGGCTTCGGGAGCCCTTTGGCGTTGGCGAACCAATCGTTGGCGTCGAGGACGGCATTGCGAAAATAATCGAACGCTGCGCCGTGAAACGCGTTGGTTCCAGATCGGGTGACAATCAACACCTGTGCTCCGGGCGTGCGCCCGAACTCGGCAGCATAGGTAGATGTGAGGACTTTAAACTCCTGCAGCGCATCGATGGAGACGAGATTGTTCAAACCTCCAACCACTGTGGTTGCCGGAAGAGTACCTCCTGCGACTTGGCCAAGAACGGTATCCGCGACAGCGGCGATGTTTGCGGACACACCGTCCACGTTGAAATAGTTGGCGTCCGGCCGCTGCCCATTGACGCTGAACTGCCCGGCGTCTTCTTCGTTGGCCTTGGTCAGCACAACTCCCGGCGTCAGCGTGATCAGAGATTGAAAGCTGCGTCCGTTGAGGGGAAGATTTTCAATAAATTGCCTATCCACAACGGTGCTGATTGCCGCTGACTCAGTAGTCAGCAGCGGCGCGCCGGATTCGACCGTGATGGTCTCAGACGTGGAACCAAGGGTCAGCGCGAAATTGAGTTCCATGGCGTCCTGGACGTGAAGGGTGACGTCTGGCTTGATTAGTTTTTTGAAGCCGGGTTTCTCGATTTCGAGGCGATAGAGGCCCGGAGGGAGATTGGTCAGGAAGTATTCGCCGGAGGGGTTGGTGGTGGTTTCGTAGCGGAAATTGGTGGCAGTGTTGATAGCGGAGATTTTCGCATCGGCGATGAGGGCGTGGGAGGGATCGGTGACGCGGCCGGAGAGGGCGGCGCTGGTGGATTGGGCACGAAGAACCGACGAAAACAAAACAAGGAACAAGAATCCGAGTGCACAAGTGCAGCGCATAATTTCACCCCAACAACACGCCCAGGCGGCGAGCCTACTGTGGACCTTGTAATGGGTCAACACCCAAAGGGGTCGCGAGGCAAACTAGAAAGGGTCGCATCGGTATAACTCGGAAGAGTGATGCGGTGGACCGCCTTTGCTGAGATAAATGAGAGTAAGATGCGGGGATTGTGACGAAAACGCAAGGACGAGGGCGAAGAATCGGCTCGCCAAGCCGGGTACTGGTGCGCGTGGCAATGGCGTGCATCGTGCTGGCGGGTGTGCTTCTGCTGTGCTGCCCTGGTGCGTTCGCGTTGAATCCGGCGCTGGACGTCAGTCAGTACGCACATACGGCGTGGAAGATTCGCGACGGCTTTTCCAAAGGCATCATCTTCGCAATTGCGCAGACGCCCGACGGTTATCTCTGGCTGGGGACGGAATTCGGCCTGCTCCGTTTCGATGGCGTTAAGGCAATTCCCTGGCAGCCGCCAGAGGGTCAGAGTCTTCCTTCCAGCAATATCAGAGCGCTGCTCTCGGCTCGGGACGGGACGCTTTGGATAGGTACTTTGGAAGGGCTCGCAAGCTGGAAGGAAGGCAAGCTGACTCAGTACGCGGAAACTGCAGGACAGGTTGTTAAGACGCTACTCGAGGATCGTGAGGGAATGGTATGGGTTGGCACATTTGCGGGCCCCATTGGGAGATTGTGCGCAATTCGGCGTGGCAACATCCAGTGCTACGGAGACGACGGCAGTTTCGGCCGGGGGATGTTCAGCTTGTATGAGGACAGCAAAGGCAATCTCTGGGCCGGGACGGTGACCGGGCTGTGGAGATGGAAGCCCGGTCCTCCAAGACTCTACCGCATGTCTGAGCTGGTGCCCGACATCATAGGCCTGGCAGAAGGTGAAAACGGCGTACTCTTGATCAACATGAAGGGCGGACTTAGACAGCTCGTTAATGGGAAAATCGAGCCATATCCGCTCCTGGCCAGGCGGAGGTTCGCCCCAGGAAAGCTACTCCGGGATCGCGATGGCGGCCTGTGGATCGCAACTCAAGGCCAGAGCCTCTTGCATGTGCATCAGGAAAGAGCGGATGTGTTTACGCCGTCCGACGGTCTCTCCGCCGACTTCATTGATACTGTCTTTGAAGATCGTGAAGGCACCATTTGGGTCGCCACCCAGAACGGCCTCGACCGCTTTCGCGACTTCGCCGTCCCCACGATTTCGGTCAAGCAAGGTTTGTCGAATGGCTACGTTAGGTCCATTCTAGCGGCCAGCGATAAGAAGGTTTGGCTCGGCACCCAAGATGGCTTGAACCGATGGAGCGATGGTCAAGTCACGGTTTATCACAAGCGTAGCGGGCTGCCGGATGACAATGTGCAGTCCCTCTTTCAGGACGATAGCGGACGAATGTGGGTCTCCACACCGCGCGGTATCGCCTACCTCGACAATGGCCGTTTCCTTCCCGTAAGCGGACTGCCCAACGCGGTAACTTCCATTACCGGAGACACTGCGGGGAATGTCTGGATCAGTGACGAGCATCGGGGCCTTTTTCACCTGGTTCGGAAACATGTGGTCGAACAGATTCCCTGGACCAAGCTTGGAATTAGACCCTCAGCCCGGGCTCTAGCCGCGGATCCTTCGGGGGGTGGACTGTGGCTTGGATCGTTTGCAGGTGGCGTGACGTATCTCAAGGACGGTCGGGTTCGCGCATCGTACGGAGTAACCGATGGTTTGGGCGAGGGGAGGGTCGACGACTTTCAATTTGGCCGGGACGGAACGCTCTGGGCCTCAACTCAAGGCGGACTGAGCCGGATAAAAAACGGCCACATTGCCACGCTTACGAGCAAGAACGGATTGCCCTGCGATACAGTTCACTGGATGATGGAAGACGACGAGCATTCGGTCTGGCTGGACATGGCGTGCGGCCTGGTTCGCATTGCGCGCCCCGAGTTGGATGCCTGGGTCAGCGATCCGAAGCGGACGATCCAGACCACAGTTTTGGACAGTTCGGATGGAGTGAGGAGGAATTCGAGCAGTAGCGGCAACAGTCCCAGTGTTGGCAAGACGGCAGATGGAAAATTGTGGTTCCTGCCTATCGACGGTGTCAGCGTGATCGATCCGCGTCACCTCGCCTTCAACAGACTTCCGCCACCGGTGCACATCGAGCAAATCACCGCGGACCGCAAGACTTACTGGCAGAACTCGTACGGTGATGCATCCTCCTCGCCCTCGAAGCTACCGCCGCTGGTGCGCGATCTCCAGATCGACTATACGGCGCTCAGCCTGGTCACGCCGGAGAAGGTGATGTTCCGGTACAAGCTGGAAGGGTGGGACCGCGACTGGCAAGACGTGGGCAACCGGCGGCAGGCGTTCTACAGCAATCTTCCTCCGCGACACTACCGCTTCCGGGTGATGGCTTGCAATAACAGCGGCGTCTGGAACGAGACTGGAGCGTTCCTGGATTTTTCTGTGGCTCCGGCGTACTACCAGACGGTTTGGTTCCGTTCTCTGTGCATGGCTGCTTTTCTGGTTCTGCTCTGGACGCTCTATCAATTGCGGCTGGAACAACTGGCGCGGGAGTTCAACGCAGGACTGGAAGCACGCCTCAACGAGCGGACGCGCATCGCGCGGGAACTCCATGATTCGCTGCTGCAAGGCTTTCAAGGATTGATGTTCCGGCTGCAAGCGGTGCGCGACCTGCTTCCCGGGCGAGCGAGCGAAGCCATGCAAGCGCTCGACATCGCTCTGGAGCGCGGAGACAAGGCAATCGCGGAAGGCCGGGACACAGTCTCGGACTTGCGCGAGCCCATCATGGGCGACAGCGACATTGCGCAGGCACTGACCGCACTTGGCAAGGAACTGGCGCTGCAGGGCGGCAACGGCCTGGTGCCGTGCGTGCGCGTGCTGCTGGAAGGGAAACAGCGAGAGCTGAATCCCATGCTGCGTGACGAAATCTACCGCATTGCCCGCGAGGCGTTGCGAAACGCGTTCCGCCATGCCCGAGCGCAGAAGATCGAAGCGGAGATTACCTACAGTGATTCCGAGTTTCTTTTGCATGTTCGAGACGACGGGGGTGGGATTGATCCTGAGGTTGCCAATCAAGGAGCGCGTGCAGGACACTGGGGGCTGCCGGGGATGCGCGAACGCGCGAAGAGCTTTGGCGGAAAGCTGGAAGTCTGGAGCGAACACGGAGCTGGGACGGAAATTGAGTTGAGTGTTCCTGGGGCAATTGCTTACGGCAAATCCGAACCGCGTCGCAGATTCTGGTTTTGGCGAAAGAAGATTGGGGAATCCGATGGGCAGCAGTCCTAAGACGGACACGAGTCCTACGGTAATTCGCGTTCTCTCGGTTGACGACCACGCTCTGATACGCGAAGGAGTCGCGGCGCTCATCGCCAATCAGAAGGATATGCGTTTGGTTGGCGAAGGGGCGAATGGGCGCGAGGCGATTGAACAGTTCCGGTCGCACCGGCCGGACGTCACTTTGATGGACTTGCAAATGCCAGAAATGAATGGGATCGATGCGCTTATTGCGATTCGGAGCGAATTTCCGGACGCGCGGATCATTGTGCTGACGACCTACGCGGGCGACGCGCTGTGCAAGCGGGCGATGAAAGCCGGCGCGCAAGCGTATATCTTAAAAGGCAACGTGCGGAAGGATCTTTTGGACACGATCCGAGCTGTGAGGGCCGGGAAAAAAATACTCCACGCGGAAGTTGCCGCGGAGCTTGCCACTCATGCTGCCGATGACGCTCTGAGTGAAAGAGAGATTGAGGTTCTTTCCCTGATTGCAGCGGGAAATTCGAACAAGCTGGTCGCCGATCAGCTAGCGATCTCGGAGGATACGGTCAAGGGCCACGTCAAGAACATCCTTTCCAAGCTTGGCGTCAATGACCGAACCCACGCGGTGACCGCAGCTTTGAAGCGCGGAATCATCGAGTTATAAATCCCTTCTAAACCACCCAAAAGAGTCTAAAGCGTCCCTCACATTTGGGGATTCGCAGGCTCCGCCTATCCCGTTACATTTGCCTCGTACGAGTGTGAAATTACGGCGAAGTAAGGGGAAAACTTGCAACGATTGTTTACGATGTTTCCTGGAGGTTGGCCCGGGGCTGGACTTCTTATTCTGCGGGTGGCCGCGGCAGTTCGGTTGTTCGTTGGTATCAGCACTCTGGGCGGAGTGTCTCATTCTTGGCACCATGCACTCCAATTCGCAATGCTGACTGTAGGGATACTTCTACTTGCGGGCCTGTGGACCCCAATCGCGGGAGCTTCGCAGGCGATTATCCAGTTAGGAGCAATCTTTACTCCCGGAAACGCGATTCTTCACTTCCTGCCCGCGGCCCTGGGAGTGAGCCTGGTAATGCTCGGACCAGGTGCGTGGTCCCGTGGACGCCCGTCTGTTTGGTCGGAAGCGAATTGATATTCGTGGACGCTAAAGTCCCTCTGATGAAGGCATCACGAAGTACCTCCCACGTTGAAAACAACGGACTTCCATTTGGTTTTCTTGGGCTGAGTTAGTTCTCTATCACCCAAAAGAAGTATTCTCCCCGCCTATGATATAGGCACTAGACGCGCCCCGAAATAGCTGGGAGTCCGCGACCCCATTTGGGGTTGTCCGCAGACGAGACAGGCTCCACAATGCGCGCAATGAACAAAGAGATTTAGAAAAGGTGCAACGATTCTAGGTCAGGGGGCAACTCATGGCTAGCGCGGCAATATTCATCGCTGATCCACAGCAGTCTCAAGAGAGACTCCAACACGAGAACCTGGCTCTGCGAGATGGAATCGATAGAGCACCGATGTGCGACGAGATCGTCGGACCGTCTGCCGCATTGAAAAGGGTACTGTCTCTCGTATCCAAGGTCGCTCCCACGGACGCGAGTGTTCTGATTACCGGCGAAACCGGGACAGGCAAGGAACTTGTTGCGCGTGCGATCCATCGGCGGTCGCGGCGCTCCTCACGCGCTTTTGTAAGCGTAAACTGCGCAGCCATCCCGCGCGATTTGATCGCCTCAGAATTGTTTGGACATGAGAAAGGTTCTTTTACCGGAGCGTTGCAGCGGCGCTTGGGCCGCTTCGAATTGGCAGAGGGAGGCACGATCTTCCTCGACGAAGTGGGTGAACTTCCTGTCGAAACCCAGATTGCTTTGCTACGCGTTTTGCAGGAACACGAATTTGAACGTGTCGGCGGAACTCGATCCATCCAAACAAATGTTCGTGTGATTGCTGCCACGAACCGTAACTTACAGGCAGCTATCTCTACCGGAACTTTTCGCAGCGATCTCTATTATCGTCTAAACGTTTTTCCGATTGAGATGCCTCCTCTTCGGGAACGACGAGAAGACATTCCTGTGCTGGTCGAATACTTCGTCGATCATTGCGCGAGGAAAGCGGGAAAGAACATACAGGGGATAACTAAGGAAAGCCTCGACTTGCTTCGCTCCTACCCCTGGCCAGGAAACATCCGCGAATTGCAGAACGTGATTGAGCGATCTGTCATCATGTGCGAAACAGAGAATTTCTCGGTCGACAAGACCTGGCTTGCTCAGCAACCGCTTGCGACCGAACCGAAAACCCCGCTGGATCTCTCCGAAAAGCTCGCCGCTGAGGAAAAAGGAATGATTGAGGCTGCCTTGCGAGAAAGCGCAGGGCGGGTCTTCGGACCTTCCGGCGCGGCCACCAAACTAGGCATAGCCCGATCTACCCTGGAGTCCAAGATTCGATCACTGAAGATCAGTAAGAACAGTTTTAAACCCTTCGCTGAAACGCTATCTCGCCGGTCTTGCTTGGAATCGGTTCAATAGCCCCCAATGCGAATGCGCTAGGAAATTGCGGGAGCCTCGGTGACCGCGGCGCTGGGTGCAGAAATGTTAGGTCTTTTCGTTGCACGACGTGATGTGCACCAAGCATGGTGACGACCACCGCGATCTACCCTCGCCAAAAGTTGGGTCCAACTTGGGTCCAAATACTGACAAACTCGGTCCAAAACCATGTACTATGACGCAGCACAAAGCTAGGCGGACCAATCAGATAACATTCCTACCGCTGCCTTGGGCGCAGGAGGTCCCGAGTTCAAATCTCGGCGCCCCGACCAAAACATCTCGCGTGTTTTCTTTAGTTTAGTGAAAGGGCCGTTCACCTCAACCCCCATCTGTGGAATTCTGGCAGACAGGAGTTCTCAATTCGCAAGTGGTTTAGTTTCCGAGAGTTCGCCAAATGACGAATTTTGCAAAAACGTGGGAGGCAGGCGTGCTATTCAGAAACGCACGCCATCTGGCAAGTATGGGGGAAATTCAGGGGACTCTGTGCATTTCTCGTCTACTCACGCTTCGGAACTGCAAATTGGTGATCACCAGGACGACCGCGCCCGAGTGACTGGCAACGCTGACATAACGCGATTAGGTAAGAGTTGCACAATGCGGAACCTAACCATACGGCTAGGAAGGCGAGTTACGCCAATCGCCAAATGCAAAAGTGAACCTCCGGAGCTGTGCTTTGTCCCCAGCAGCGTAGATGTCTTCCACAGCTAGTGTGGGCAAAGGCCTTTCGGTTGCCAGTCGGAAACCATGCCCCACGGTTTCGACGAGTCGTGGACAATCATAAACAGTGCATCCCGTTTCGCTGAACCAGTGATATTTAGTTGCATCGGAGTGTTGGCCGGAGCCACCATGCCCTCGCCAGCTCCCGCTCGCATGGCCCCAGCCGGAGTTTCTAGGCACTGCTCGCCCGTAAAGATATAAAAGATCTCTGGCCCTGGATGCGTGTGGACTGCACGCGAGACCGCAGGTCTCATCTCTAAGTCGAACGCGGCCTCGGCGACATCTAGGACGTAACCCTCGGCAGGAGGCACATCAGGGATGGGCCCGATCTCGATCAAGAATGTTCCCCCGGCCGATCGCTGACCCTTGTTTCCCAGCGTAAGAAGCCAAATCTTTCCCATTGCCTCAACAACTGCACTAGATGGAGTGGCCGCCGCCTGCGCCCTTTCGCTTGTTGAGAACGTTTCTAAGCGCAGAAACAGAGTACCGCTTGGCAGCTTGGTGAACCGAGTGTGAGCGAGAATCGCACACTCCATATTGTTCGGCCGTTTCCCAGGCGTGGGAGAATCCGGGCACGTCACGAGCTCATGTTGAGTAGGGCGCGACGCTTTGTCATCCGCAGATTGAGCCGTTGCGGGCTGTGCAGAAACAAAGATCGACGACATATAAGCAGCGAACAAGAAGTTTCTAACGGGGAGCAAAATGTATCCTCCTGCGCGACACTGTGAGGGTTCTTGTCCCAGAGGTGCAATGGCCTAGATGTGTTCTGTAGGTGGCGCGCTGATTCCGGTAGAAGTGGTGTGCTCACAGTTACTTCCGAATCCGTGTTCCCCGAGTATCCAGAAGCAAGTATCAGCTCATCGGTCGTTTTTCCATCGCGTGATAAGCGTCAGCGGCGAGGGACTGTTGGACGGTAACGAGTTGACGAGAAAACGTCCATCAGGTGCAACGTCGTACTGGAAGCCAGAAAGATTGGGCGCAACGATGCGCGTGTGGAATACAGTACGCGGCCGGCCCGCCCTTCCGTTCGCCGGGTCGAAGCTGACTGCCATGAGCTTCCGATCGGGCGCTACATAAAAGATCTGTCGGCCATCGCGGCTCCAGCGTGGCTGGGCACCGCCGGGGCCCGAAATCGGCATTCGATCTCCGGTAGCGGGGAACCGCTGCACAACAATCCCGCCCCCACCAGCCACGCCGCCTTGACCGATATACGCAATCCATCGCCCGTCCGGTGAGAACTGCGCCTCTGCTCCGGGTCCAAAAGGATCGGTGGACTGGTTCTGAGCGGAATAGATGCCTAGACAGGGTAGTCCTCCTTCGGTTGTCAGGAAAGCTAGATAACCATCGCGGGACCAGCAATTCGGGACCATTGAACGGCCACGCAACAAGATCTGCGGCGAACCGGAGCCGTCCGCGGGCACTCGGACCAAATTACAAACGGAGCCGGTGGTGGAAGCATATGTGATTTGCTTGTCGTCCGATGACCAGACTGGCCATCCGACGGTATCGCTCGGTTCGCTCAGACGGAGACTGACGCCCCGCTCCAGGTCGTACACCCGAATCGAGTATTTCCCATTGTGAGCGTCATCCGACGAGACGGCGAGGAATCGTCCGTCCGAGGAAAAACTGGGATCGCGGTACGCGTTTTGCGATACGGGACCTAGTTCCTTGCCCGACGGGTCGAACCAGATCAGCCGAGTGGCAGAATCTAAAGTCGATTGAAAGACGATTACTCCAGCGTCCGAAACAGTGAATCCCGACGCTGAAAATACACGCTCTCGATCTACCTCCTGCTGTGTGATGCAAGCGAACGAGCCAGTCAGCTCGAGCTTCATCACGTCGAACGGCTGTGCTACCAGAGTGCAGTCACGGACATACAGTAGGTGTCCTGAAGTATAAACAACGTTGCCTGCAATCTCCGTCGACAGCAGTCTCAGTTGATCTGAGCCGAGCGTTCCGATGTAAATGCCATTGCCGATGTCGTCTGAATCTGCACTCCTGAAAACGTAGAATAGGAAATGATGATCGTCCGGCAAGAAGGACGGGAAGCAGTGAGTCTGTTCCACGCTTGCGCGTGCCGAGATTGCCGGCGAGGGGGGACCACCCGAGGGGCGAACACGATGAAGAGGCCCGATTACGGACGGTGCGAAGAGAATCGTTCCGTCGCGGTTCCACGCGCCACCGTGACCGGAAGGTGCGTCGCACAGAGCTCGAACAGTCCCTCCCCCAAGCTCGATAATCTTCAGCTTTCGATCGGCGAAGAACCCGACGCGCTCGTTATCCGGAGCCCAGAACGGGAATGTCGCCCCCTCTGTAGCCGATAATCGAAGCGTTCCTACTCCAGAAAGGTCCCGGATCCAAAGCGCACTTTCCCCTTCGTTATCCACGGCGACGAATGCCAAGCGTCGGGCATCCGGAGAGATCGTGAACCCATATGAGAGGAAAGACTCATCCGGCGGTGGAAGCAGAGAAGAGCGAAGCAGCCGACGCTGCGGTGTGGCGTCGCCTGGATTGCCATTAACGGAGATAACGGGCTGCTCGGCATTAGATGCTGTTGCGTGAACCGGCGCGATAAATCGATAGCCGCGCTTAGGAAGCGTTTCGATGAACCGTGGGTTCTCCGCTGAGTCTTCCAGAGCTTCACGCAAGCGGTTGATGGCCTTGTTTAGTCCACGCTCGAAATCGACAAAGGTGTGAGCGCCCCAAAGCGTCTTGTGCAGCTCATCACGGGTGACCACCTGGCCCCGACGTTCCAAGAGCATGGTCAAGATCTGAAACGGCTGCTCCTGAACCTTGATCCTGACGCCAAGCTTGCGCAACTCGCCTGTTTCGAGATTGGCTTCAAACACTCCAAAGCGAATCACGGCTTGCCCCCGACAAGTAACGTTCTACTGGACTATGAAGAACTGTAACATTTCGAGGTTGCAAAGCGGCGAGCCGAGTACGGTCCTCAGTAATGGATGGCTCTCCTGTAGCGGGGCTAGTGCTCGTCCGTCGGACTTGTACCGATAAGCGCGCTAGCGTTTGACTAAACCACCGCATTTACCGCCCTTCGCCTCCTCTTCGCTATGGGGAAAATTCGGGGGACTTCATACATGCGCAGCCACATGTCCCTACATCGTGCCACTACCAAATATTTTTCTAATTCGTTTGTTTTCAAAACTGAGATTGAAAAGGAAGGGCTTCCGAGAGGTAGCACGCCTGCCTTGGGCGCGGGAGGTCCCGAGTTCAAATCTCGGCGCCCCGACCAAAACATCTCGCGTATTTTTCTTGGCTTATCAAAACTCCACTTCACCTGATTCTTCTCTGTGGAATCCCGGATGCGCATGGAATCGCGGATGAATGACTCTCGCGTAAGTCACATAGCCGGCCGTTCCAAGGATCAGAACCGCCGCGAGCCGCGTCAAAAACCATCCCGAGAGCGAGACGCGGCAGTGGGCCAGCCCGCTGCGAAAGAATTCCCGGCCATGCAGCCACAGAAGGCGCGCCGCACTGACCAGGAAGAGCGCGAAGAAAATCGTGTTCAGCGATTGACGTGTGTGCAGCCATAGATCTACGATCACAATTAAAAGCGCCCGCAAGACCTGCGCACGCGTCCCAGACGGCGACGTCTTTGGGTCGGTCATCATGTAGAACGTGAAGAGATAGAAGCGCGAGGACGTGAGCGCCCCCAGGATCAGCACTTCGGCAGGCACATGCCACCGAATGAGATAGGCGCGAAGAAGTGTTGCAAGCGAGTAGAAAACCAGAAAGCTGAGAATGAGCGGAGTGCGCCCTACCTTGAAAACGAAAAGCGCCAGCGCCGCCGTGACTAGAAACGCCGCCATCGCAATGTTTCCGCCCCACTGGTAGGCGGGCGCAGAAGAGAACAGGCCCCCGCCCAGCAACAGCGCCGCAACGACACCAAAAAGAGAGGGGTTGAAGACGTGTTGCCCGTGAAACGTGAAGATGTATTTCGAAGCGATGCAGAAAAAAACAGGCAAGAAAAGCAGATAGTGGTTGTGCGAATAGTTCAGCAGCAAGGCAATGGAAATGCTGCTGATGTACGCACTCAGGGGAACGATCCATTCACGCCGGAAAAACAACCAATGCAGGAACATGTCCAGCAAGCAGCCGACTGCGATGGTCAACAGGATTTGGCCCGGGCTGCGATTAAATCCGAGAACGGTGCAACCTAGAATGGCGTATAGGGTGAGCAGCGCGGCAAAAGGAATTCTCGGGTCTTTCCAAGTGGGAAGGACCCACCGGGAGGCTTGCAGCGGCTTCGCGGAAGCGACTGCGCCTTGATTCACCATGGTCTCCAGGCTAGTGCTTTCTACTCCGTTGGCATTGCCGTGAATATATCTCCGTATCATCGAGTCACTCCGCGGCATTTTGCGCCCTGTGTCCAAAAGAAAAATTTGGAGCCGTCGACGGCTTCGACCTAACCACGCCCGCCAAGGCACGAAACAAATGATCTGGGAAAGCAATCGCTTCACCAGTTCGAAGGTCGAGGGTGTTGTCGACAGTCTGGGGCACCGATTTACCGACCTCGCGGCCACCGTAGGGCAAATCCCGGCTGGCGACAATGCATGGCAGGCCAAGATCTTGTCTTCTTCTTGTTAATATCTAACTGCTTGGCAGGACAGAACTTAGCGGAAGGAACCAGAAAGGTGATGAAGCGCGCCAATCGAGTATAATCCCGGGGACTAAGGGGAACCAACCGCGTGGAATCGTCTGCGCCCTCATCCTTGCGCTTCGGAGACTTCCTACTCGACCCCAAAGCGGGTGAATTGCGCAAGGCTGGCCACCGGATCAAACTGCAGCCCCAGCCTTTCAAGGTGCTATTCATACTCGCCAGTCGTCCCGGCAAGGCCGTCACCCGCGAAGAGATCCAGCAGCAGGTCTGGGGCAGCGAAACGTTCGTTGATTTTGAGCGCGGCCTGAACGTTTGCGTCCAGCAAATTCGCGCCGCACTGGGAGACGATCCCGACACGCCTCGCTTCCTTGAGACTCTGCCGAAGCGTGGTTATCGTTTCCTCCCGTCAGTCGAGCGCGTGGAAGGCAGCGACACCGCGGCACGGTCGATAAGTTATGCGCAGGGAGGTGACGGAGCGTCAGTCGCGGTGGCTAGCGCGGGCTCGCGCGACACTGTTGGGAGAAGAGGTGTTGGTAGGAAGGCGCTGATTGTATTTGCAGTTGCCGGTTCCCTCTTACTCGCATTGTATTTCGGCGGCGCCCGGAGTTGGATCTTAGCTCGCCGCGCAGCCGGTCCTATCCGCTCTATCGCCATCCTTCCCTTCGACAACTATTCTGGCGACCCTGAGCAGCAATACTTCACCGATGGCATGACTGAAGCGTTGACCTCAGAAATGGGAAAAATTCACGGATTGCGCGTTCCTTCGCGAACCTCCGTCATGCTGTACAAGCGCGAAAAGAAACCGCTGCAGCAGATCGCTCGTGAGCTCAACGTCGATGCTCTTGTTGAAGGTTCGGTGATGCGTTCAGGGGACCGCGTGGGCGTGACCGTGCAATTGTTAGATGGCGCGCGTGACCAGCACCTGTGGGGCGAGAGTTACGAGCGCGACTCTAGCGACGTTATTACTCTCGAACACGATCTGGCGCGGACCATCGCGGAAAGGCTGAAGCTGAATCTCAGCGCTGGAGATCAACTGAGGCTGAATAGTCCGGGAAAGGTCAACCCGGAAGCTTATGCCGCCTATTTGCACGGACGCTTCTACTGGTCCAAGCGCACCATCGAGGACTTTCACAAAAGCATTAAGGATTACGAGCAGGCTATCGCTCAGGACCCGAACTACGCGCCCGCTCACGCCGGCCTTGCCGATGCCTATGCGCTGCTCGGCTCTTCGCCGAACGATGCACTGCCGCCCAATGAAGCCATGCCCAAAGCCAAAGCAGCGGCGCAGAAAGCCCTTCAACTGGACGACGGGCTGGCCGAAGCGCACGCCTCGCTTGCCTACGTCAGCATGGTTTACGACTGGGATTGGAGCGCCGCCGAGAAGGAGTTTCATCGTGCGATCGATCTCAATCCCAATTACGCCACCGCTCATGAATGGTACGCGGAATTGCTGGCGGCAAGAGGCCGCCTGAGCGAAGCCTTGGAGGAGATGAAGCGCGCGCGCGATGCAGACCCCTTGCTCGTCCTGATGCATACGGCGGTCGCCGAGACGCTCTACTATTCGCGACACTACGACGAAGTCATCGCGCAATGCCGGCAGACGCTGGAACTCGATCCCAATTACGCCCTCGCCCATTTTCATCTTGGACGCGCCTACCTGGCCAAGGGCATGTATCCGGAAGCGATTGCGGAGTATCGAAAAGCAGAAGCGTCGCTCGGCGAAACGCCCGCGATGGTTATGGCCATCGGCTATGCGGAGGCCAAGGCCGGCAATCCCGCGGTGGCGCGTAAGGCTCTCGACCGATTGAAGGAGCAGTCTAGAAGCCGCTACGTTCCCGCGCTCTACTCCGCAGCCCTCTACACCAGTCTTGGCGATTCAAAGGATGGAATCGCCCTGCTCGAGAAAGCTTACAACGAACATTCCGATTATTTGATTTTCTTGAACGTGGATCCCATGGCCGACTCGCTCCGCGCCATTCCAAGTTTCCAGGCGCTCCTCCGTCAGATCGGCCTGACGAAATAGAATCCGCCTGGCGCACGCAGACGACAAATGCCCGCGTCTTCTTGGCCTTTAACCGAACGGTTGATTTCACCTGCCGATTATCCACTGGCGATTAAAGAGCGCATGATCACCGATTTGCATT
>Ga0207038_10210_pt1 | contig 16150 bp, 12 predicted proteins | sample Alteio_BWMinCont_76_FD_153285 | JGI IMG/M metagenome (GOLD analysis project Ga0207038, IMG submission 153285) | Enriched cells from forest soil in Barre Woods Harvard Forest LTER site, Petersham, Massachusetts, United States -... | ecosystem: Environmental > Terrestrial > Soil > Temperate forest >...
GTCGATCGACGAAAACAGGCGGCGCGTGAGCATGCGGTCGGGGATCTCGATACCGAACTCGTCTTCAACGGCGAGCATCAGATGAATGGTGGCAAGCGACGACAGGCCGGCGGCGTAGAGGTCGGCGTCATCGGCGAGCGAGTCAGCGGGAACGTCGAGCCGGGCAGATTCGGTAAGGATGCGGCGCAGTGCGCAAAGTTACGAGAGAAGAACATCATGCTGACCCTTCAGTCCGACCTGCACGGCAATCATCTGTTGGGTGCGCTTCCTGCGCACGAATGGCAAGCACTTACCCCGCATCTTGAACTGGTTCAACTTCGCACCGACCAGTTGCTGTGCGATTCGGGACAACGCATTCATCACGTGTATTTCCCCACCACCGCCATCATCTCCCTGCTGCACACGATGGAAGACGGCGGTTCGGTAGAGATCGCAGCAGTCGGCCGCGAAGGCATGACCGGGGTGCCGGTACTGACTGGCGGCGAAACCATGCCGACGCGTGTCCAGGTGCAATGCCCGGGCTTCGCTTATCGCATGAGCGCTTCCGCACTGCGTGAACAGTTTGGCCGCTCGGACTTCCTGCGCCGCCTGATGCTGCTGTACATGCAAGCCCTCCTCACGCAAGTTGCGCAAACGGCAGCATGCAATCGCCACCACTCGCTCAACAAGCAACTGTGCCGCTGGCTCCTCATCGAAATCGATCGCACCACGTCGAACCAGTTGCAAGTCACGCAGCAGTTGATTGCGGACATGCTCGGCGTGCGTCGTGAAGGCGTGACGGAAGCCGCAGGCAAGCTTCACGATGCCGGCCTGATCCATCACAGCCGGGGTTGCATCAAGGTCCTGGATCGCGAAGGCCTCGAGTCGCGTGCATGCGAATGCTACGGCATCGTCAAGCGCGAATTCGACCGGCTGCTGCCGCGTCTGCATCAGGCTGAAGCGGTTCACTGAACGCGGGACATGGTGCAGTGAAGGAGCCAGGCCATGGCCTCAAGCGTGCGGCGCTTTGTCTAGATGCGACCCTTGGGCGCTATTGGCGAATAGGCCTCGTGGTTCGGAGTGGCTGGAGTGTTTGGATGGACATCGGGCAGGGTGGAATTTCCCGTATCGCAGAAGCCCGCGAAACGGACTCCCCGGCAGCTTGTTCATCTCCGTCCAGGTCGACCGCGTACCCGCCCCTTCCTGCAATCGTGAACGTTCGACTTTGCATCGACCTGCAGTAGCACGTCCGCATTCGTTGACGACGTTTTAAATATTTCTTCTTCCAAGTCGTGCATGCTGAATTGCCGATTATCTGAAGAGCATTCGAATTGAAGAGCTGGGCGCCCGGTCTCATGCAAGAAGTATTTGTGTGAAGTAAGACCCGGACGTGCGCAAGCGCACTTACCGACCCTGCCGAAAACGCCACGATGTCATATCGAACAGCCAGATGCGCGCCTCCGCCTTGACCTTCACGGGAGGCAAGTGCGAGTAGCCCGGACGATATAAGCAGTAGAAGGAAATAAAGCCAAGCTGTAGAGAAACATAGTCAATACAGATTTTTTTCGAAGGTACGTGGTTCTCCTGCCGCGGGCCTTTCAACCTGTGGTTCTTCCTGTGTGAACACCCGCCCGATAGTCAGGCGGGGAGCGTTAGCTGTTGTCTCGAGTGGTTGCCGCGATGGGTGGACCGGGGAAGAAACCCAGTCGCGAGCAAAACCGGGACGCAGCTGCAAAGGCGCTCATGTCATGCACGGGAAGCACCCTTTACGCGCACTGCGCGGTGACGGCAGGAGACTTTGCGCTGAGGAGATTTCGGCGTATCCGTAACGCGAGGACCACTAATATGAACATCAAACTACTCGTATCACTGCTGGTTGGCGCGACCTTCACAGCATCGCTTACCGGTTGCTCTATTGCACCCGGACCGTTTCTCGATACCGACCGGCTGGACCAGACACCGTCACCGGAAAGCGTCGCCCAGGCCAACGTGAAGTATCACGTCCAGCCTATCGACGTCATGTACTTCGAGACCCATCCGCGCATGAGCGAAGCAACGCTTGCGAGCGTATGTCCGCTGACCTGCCTCACCAAGGACACACGCAAGCTGTACGCGTATCACATTGGTGTGAATGACCAGATCAGCGTGACGGTATGGGACCACCCCGAATTCAGCTCCTCCGGCATCTCGGCGAGCACGGGCGCAGCGGGTATCCCGCCATTGCCCGCGGCAACCCTCGGCGGCACAGCAGCGAGCGGCGGCGCGACCGTTAGCGCAGCAGGCGGCACGGGTGGCGCGAACGCTCCGGAAGCCGGCGGTGTAACCGTGCGCGTAGCCAATGACGGCACGATCTTCTTTCCGCGCGTAGGCCGTGTACAGGCAGTTGGCAAGACCGCACAGGAACTGCAGGAAACCCTGACCAAAAGTCTTTCGAAGACCATTCGCAATCCACAGCTCGACGTGCGCATAACCGGCTTCTACAGCAAGCAGGTCCAGGTCACCGGTGACTTGAAGCAGCCTTCGTCGCAGCCGATCACCGACGTGCCGTTGTCCATCGTCGACGCGATCAACCGCTCGGGTGGCGCGAATGCTGATGCCGACCTGCAGAACGTCGGCATCACGCGCGATGGTCATCGTTACGCCGTCGATGTCGCCGCCCTGCTCGATCGCGGCGACATCCAGCAGAATGTGTTGCTGCAGGATGACGACATCATCGACGTACCGGATCGCACCAAGAGCCGTGTGTTCGTGCTTGGCGAAGTGACCAAACCGCAGACCGTGCCGATGAACCGTGGTCATCTGACGCTGGCCGACGCGCTCGCCAATGCGAACAGCATTGATCCTCACTCTGCCGATCCGCGCATGATCTACGTGATCCGTGGCTCGGACCAGCAGTTCGCGAAGGGCGGCATGCTCAAGACGTCGGCCATTACCTCGGCCGATGGAAGCATGGCGGCAGCTGCACGGCCGCTTGATCTCAACGTGTACAAACTGGACATGACGCAGGTGGATGCGTTGATGCTGATGACGCAATTCGACTTGCATCCGCGCGACGTGATCTATGTGCAAGTTGCCAGCGCCGCTCGTTTCAATCGCGTGCTCGAGCAGATCTCGCCGACCATCCAGACCCTGTTCTACACCATACAAACCACCCGCTGACACGAGTGTCACTTGTTACGCCTGGAGTGCGACATGAGTACTTATGAAATGCTGGAGCATTCGCCTACACCGTCCAAGGACGAAGAGTTCGTCCTGCGTGATCTGGTGCGGATGATTGTCGACCAGATCTGGTGGGTACTGGGCATCTCGCTCAGTATCCTGCTGGCTGCCATCCTGTATGCGAAGCTGTCAACGCCGGTCTACTCGGCAGACGCGCTGGTGCAGGTGGAAACGCCCAGCCCCAATGCGCCAAACAGCGCGCAGGCCTCGCTTGCGGCAGCGCTGATGCCGAGTGCTGGTTCACTGCATGCGGACGCCGAGATCGAGATCATCAAGAGCCGTGCGGTGATCGACCCGGTGGTTGAGCAGTTCAAGCTGAACTTCGGCACGTCCTCGAATGTCATGCCGGTGATTGGCCGGGTGACGTCGCTGTTCGCGCATAAGGGCCGTCCCCTGCCTGCCCTGTTCGGCTTCGATTCGTATGCCTGGGGTGGAGAAGAGTTCAAGGTGGACTCGGTGGACGTGCCGACCATCTTGCAGGATCAGCGCCTTAAGTTGCGTGCGCTGGGTGAAGGCCGCTTCGAGTTGCTCGATCCGGAGAATCGTGAACTGCTCCAGGGCCAGGCCGGTATCCTCGCGACGGGCAACGGCGTCACGCTGATGGTGAGCCAGCTGGTTGCGCGACCCGGCACCGAGTTCTACGTCACGCGTGCCTCGCAGCTCGAAGCCGTGCAGGCTTTTGGCGCCGGCCTGCAGGTCGGTGAGAAAGGCAAGGACACGGGCATTGTGCAGATTTCGTATAGCGGCGCGCAGCCGATCTTCATTACGGAAGTGGCAAATGCGGTAGCCGCTTCCTATTTGAAGCAGCGTACGGAGCGGGCACAGGAAGAAGCGAACCGCATGCTGACCTTCCTGAACAACGAACTGCCGCGGGTGCGCGACGAGTTGCGTGCCAGTGAAACCGCGTTGGCGCAATACCAGACCGCTGCCGGTTCGTTCCAGCCTACGCAGGAAGCTCAGACGTATCTGTCCGGTGGACTTGACTATGAACGCCAGATCGCGGCACTGCGGATGCAGCGTGTTCAACTGCTGCAGCGCTTTACCGATGGCGCCGACGAAGTTCGTGCAATCGATGCGCAACTTGCTGCGCTCAATGTAGAGAAGTCACGCTTCGAGAATCAGTTCAAGACGTTGCCGGGATCGGAGCGTCAGGCTGTTTCGCTGCAACGTGAGGCGAAGGTCAACTCCGAAATCTATGTTGCCTTGCTGAACAAGACGCAGGAATTGTCGATCAGCCGCGCGGGGACGGTGGGCAATGTGCATATCATCGATATGGCGCTTGTGCCCTCGCTGCCGGTCAAGCCCAAGGCAGCGTTGATCATTGCCGCGGGTGGTTTGCTTGGTGTGATCGCGGGTGTTGTGTTTGCTTTTGTGCGACGTGCGTTTTTTGCCGGTGTGGATGATCCGGATCTGGTTGAACGCCGCTTCAACCTGCCGATCTTCGGCGCCATTCCGTTCAGCGCCGAGCAAGCCCGGCTTGACCGTGTGCGGCTTGATCGTCCGGTTGCGTTGCCCGCAGCGAAGGGGACGGCGAATGGCGCCAGGCGTTTGGGCACGCAGTCAGTGGGCGATGCCGTGAATTTAACGCCGGGCCTTGCTGCGAAGAAGCAGGTGGCAATGGCGATGCAGAACGCGACTGTATTGCCGGCTTCACGCAGTGCCACGCAGCCTTTGCTTTCGACGACACATCCGTTTGATACATCGATTGAAGGGCTTCGCGGGCTTCGGGCGACGTTGCAGTTCGCGCTTGTTGATGCGCCTAATCGGGTGATTGCGATTACGAGTCCGGCGCCGTCGGATGGCAAGAGCTTCTTGTCTGCCAATCTTGCTGCGCTGTTGGCTGAGTCCGGCAAGCGGGTACTTCTTATCGATGCGGATTTGCGTCGTGGACGACTGGCTCAGTATCTGGGGCGGTCATCGCATGGCGGGCTGACTGAGCTGCTTACCGGGCAGACCGACTTCGAGATGGCTGCTCGTGAGACGGGCGTGCATGGGTTGCACTTCATTGGTTCGGGTGCCCATCCGCCTAACCCGTCGGAGATTCTGACGTCGGCACGGTTTGCTTCGCTGCTGCAGGCTTTTGAGAAGCAGTTTGACCTGGTTATTGTTGATACACCGCCGTTGCTTGCTGTGCCGGATGCGGCTGTCATTGCCAGTTTGGCCGGGTCTACTGTGCTGGTCATGCGTTCGGGTGCTCACTCGGAAAAGAATATTGCTGATTCGCTGAAGAAACTCAAGCGGGCTCATGCGAGGGTTGTGGGTGGGGTGTTGAATGCGATGCCGGCCAGGAGCGGTGGACGCAAGGGCACTTATGATTATGCTTACGCCTACACCTATACGAGCGATCCGCTGACTGCCGACGTCCAGCATTGAGGGATTTCTGGGGGGAGATGTTTTGCTTGTTGTGAGATGAGATACCCAGTTAGGCTGCCAGTGTTTTCGACGCCCGCGCAAGTGGGCGTTTTCAATTGGTTTTTCACTCCCCAATTGGGGGTTCGCTCGCGCCGGTGGACGGGGTTGGGGTTTTGGGCGGGCTTAGGTTAGTGGTCGGGGTGTATGCCGCGGTGCCAGGTTCTGGGGTTAGTGGTTGGAGTCAATGCCGGGTTGCCAGGTTCTAGGGTTAGCGGTCAGGGTCAATGCCGGGTTGCTGCTTTCAGGGCCTTAGCGCGTTATATGCTGACTATTCTCTTTATCGCTGTTAGCCACTGTGCGTGGCGGCAGTTTTTATTCATGGGTGCCCCAAAAGCACGGTGCTTGGAGTTGACCCGGTTTGGTGGACACCTATTCTTTAGAACAGGAGGTGTTCATTATGCAGAGACATCGGAAGCCGTACCCGGCGGAATTCCGGGCGCAGATGGTTGAGCTGGTGCGCGCGGGGCGCACACCTGAGGAGCTGGCGCAGGAATTCGAGCCCACTGCCGCGTCGATCTACAACTGGTTGGCGCAGGCCGAGCGCGACGCTGGCAAGCGTCACGATGGCCTGACTACAGCGGAGCGCGAGGAACTGACCCGCTACGACGCAAGGTTCGCCAGCTCGAGCTTGAGCGGGACATCTTGTCAAAAGCCGCGGCCTGGTTCGCCCGGGAGACCGTAACCGTACCCGAGAAGGGTTCGAGTTCATGAAAGCGAATCAGGCCACTTGGCCCATTGCCATCATGGCGCGGCTGCTGAAAGTCTCTACCAGCGGCTTTTACGCTTGGCTTAAGCACCACCCGTGCGTGCATGCGCTTCGCGATGCGGATCTGCTTGCCCGCATTCGCGCGGTCCATGCGCGCTCACGGGGCACGTACGGGATGCCGCGCATCTATGCTGAGTTTGTCGAACAAGGCATTCACACTGCCCGCAGGCGGGTGAGGCGCCTGATGAACACTGCGGGCTTGCGCGGCGTGAGCCGCATGCCCGTCCGGCCCCGGATCTGGTGCAGCGGCACTTTAGCGCCGAGGTGCCGAATCAACTATGGGTGGCCGATGCGACCTATGTGCCGACCGTGGTCGGGTTTCTGTACCTCGCGGTGGTGCTGGACGTGTTCAGCCGGCGCGTGATGGGCTGGGCGACGGGCTGCCGCCTGCGCACCGGGTTGATGCTGCAGGCGCTGAATATGGCGCTGGCGCAACGTCATCCCCACGGGGTGATTCACCACTCCGATCAAGGGTGCCAATACACCTCGATTGCCTTTGGCCAGCTTTGCCGCGAGATGGGGGTGCGCCCCTCGATGGGCACGGTCGGCGACTGCTTCGACAACGCCATGTGCGAAAGCTTCTTCGCCACGCTTGAGTGCGAACTGTTCGCGCGCATGCGCTTTGAGACGCACAAGCAGGCCCAATGCGAGATCTTCTCGTTCATCGAAGGCTGGTACAACTCGCATCGCCGTCACAGCAGCATCGGCTATCGTTCGCCGATCAACTTCGAGCACGCCTATGCCGAACAGAACCGAACCTCATCTGCCAGCGAGTTGTCCACCGCCGGCCAGCGTCATGGTCGTAATAGGCGACCCGCCGGCCGGCCGTGGACAACTCGCAGCGCCACATCAAACGGAGGAAAACTACCCATGCAAAATTCAACTACTTAGCCATCCACGAAAACGGGTCAACCCCAGCTCGCCAGAACGACGGATGTTTGAACCCCTCCTTCTCACGAATCCTGACATGAACACGCTTCGCCACCAGTGCTCTCGGGCAAGCACAATCGCTCACTGATCACCACGACCTCATGCGTATTTGTTGTTTCATTTCTCAATGAGTCAGTCACGTCCGACTCGCACGGCATCGCACGCGTTAGCCCCTAAGAGGTTCATTGGTTCTCCTAGTTTTTAGGAGCGCAAAAACTCTACGAGGTCAAGCCTCGTCTGCCTATAACTTCAGGAATGCTAAGTATGCAGGGGGATGTACGAGATGCGGAGATGTGTGCTGCGCGGGGGTGATGGCTATTCGAGCGGCTTACTTCATGCGAGGAGGTTGTACGCACGCAGCGCGGGATGTCCCTTGGGCAGGTTCAATCACTGTTGGCGAAGCGTGTGGGTATCCGTGTTCGGAGAAGGAGGGTTTCACACATCGGTGGCTCTGGCGAGCACCGTGCTTTTGGGGCACCCATGAATGGGAACCGCACGCTGTGGACACTTAGGGTAGCGTGGTTTGAAAGCGTTTTCTTTGCTTCGTTTCTTTGTCGCTTTGGACAAAGAAATGACGCGCCGCCACGCGCAGTGGCTAATAGTGATAAAGAGAATAGTCGGCATATCACGCGCGAAGGCCCTGAAAGCAGCAACCCGGCACTAACTCCGACCGCTAACCCCAGGACCCATCACCCCACCCACCACCACGGCCAAACTCCGTCCACCGGTGCGAACGAATAACCCACTCCTTATGCGGCCTTGACATACGCCGACGATATAACGCTGGTCAGTTCGCTTTCCCGGCTAGGACCGGCCTTGGCCATCGCGTTCAACACCTCGACAATAAACCGGCGTCGGAAATCAGCAGCGCCAAATCGCTCGGCATTCCTGCGGCACGCAGCAATCGTAAAGGCATGCGAGCAATCCTCGAACCGCTCCACCGCATCGCACAGCGACGCCGGTGTCTGCGTCATGAAATGCAAACCCGTGGCCCCCGGCGATCCAAGCGGCACGACAGACTCCAGCGCGCCACCCTTGCCATAAGCAATCACCGGCGTACCACATGCCTGCGCTTCCACTATGGCAATGCCGAAATCTTCTTCCGCCGCATACACAAACGCCTTGGCGCGCTGCATATGATCCTTCAAGACCTCGAAAGACTGATACCCCAAGATGCTCACGTTAGGCGTTGCCTTCGACCGCACCAGATCCATCTGCGGTCCATCGCCAATCACCACCAGTTTGCGATCAGGCATGGAAGCAAACGCCTCCACAATCATATCAATGCGCTTGTAAGGCACCATCCGCGAAGCCGTCAAATAGAAGTCACCCTTCTTGTCACCCACCTCGAATGCCTGCACATCAACCGGCGGCGCAATGACCGCCGCTTCACGCCTGTAACTCTTCATGATCCGGCGCGCCACAAACTGCGAATTCGCAATCATGCGGTCCACGCCGTTAGCCGAGCGCGCATCCCAGTTACGCAGGTAATGCAGCAACACGCGCGCAGCCCATGATCGCGGCCCATGATCAAGACGCGCCTCACGCAAATACTGATGCTGCAAATCCCACGCGTAACGAATGGGTGAATGCACATAGCTCACATGGGTCTGGTCAGGGCCAACCAGCACGCCCTTCGCCACCGCATGCGAACTCGAGAGCACAAGGTCATAGCCAGACAAGTCGAACTGTTCGATAGCAAGCGGCATCAGCGGCAAATACCCCCGATACTTTTTCCTCGCGTACGGAAGCCCCTGGATAAATGAGGTCTTCACGGGCTTGTTATGAACAATAGAGCGGTCTTCCAGGAAGTCCACCAGACTGAAGATATCTGCCTGCGGAAAGCACGCAATCATCTGCTCCAGTACCTTCTCCGCACCGCCCGACACCACCAGCCAGTCGTGAACAATAGCCACTTTCATGATGAAACCCGTCTGCCGCAGCCTTTGCTGCCGATGAAGCGAGTTTAAAGATAGTCACTGCACGCCTTCGTGCGCACGCCCACACACCTTAACCATCGCATTGCGAATAATGAGCGCTGTGTCCGCTTGCCCACGGTCGGTACCTTCATCGGCTCAGGGTTTGTCCATCGCTCATTCGACTCTTCGCACTACCCTGTCATCGATGCCAACAAAATCTGCAGCCAGCTTATCAATTCCATCCGCCACGCTGCTGCGTGACAAAGGCCCCGCATCGGCAGCCAATGCGCGCGAAACCGCCCCCCAACGCGCGGATGTCACGGCCCCGTCGTTATCGAAGCGCGAGCCTCGCATCCTCTTCGTCGATCAGAGCGGCCAGCTCGGCGGCGCCGAGATCTGCCTGCTGCCGCTGGCCATTCAATGCACCCGTCGCAGCGAAGTCCTGCTGCTCTCGGACGGCCCGTTCCGCGAACGGCTCCAGGCTGAAGGCGTGCGGGTATCGGTGGACACGGACGCACGTATCTCGAACATCAAGAAGGACCGCATGCGGTTCGCCGCGCTCGCTGCATTGCCGGGTATCGTGCGCCAGGTCCGCTCCATTGCGGCTCGCGCGAAGTCCTTCGACATCGTATTCCTCAACACGCAAAAGGCCTTGATTCTGGGCGCATTCAGCCGCGTACTGCATCGCAAGCCCACGGTCTGGCATGTCCACGACATCGTCTCGCGTGATCACTTCGGCCGTCTGCATCTGCTGCTGATCAAGTGGGCGGTGAAGATCGGCGTGGACCATCTGATCGCTAATTCGCAAGCCTCCGCCGATGCGCTCATCGAACTCACCGGCCTGCCACCCAGTGCGGTGCCCGTCGTCCACAACGGCGTAGACATGGCGCGCTTTCGTGGCAACACAGCTCAAGCAGCGACGCCAATGGCCCAGCGCCGCGCGTCACTGGGACTTCCCGCCGATGCCTTTCTTGTCGGCCTGTTCGGTCGCTTCACTGCATGGAAGGGGCAGCATGTGGCACTCGATGCGATTGCACGCGTGCCAGACGCTCATCTTGTCCTTGTCGGCGATGCACTTTTCGGCGAGACCGATTATGCCCAGGCGCTAAAAGCGCAAGCGAAAACGTTTGGCATAGAAGAGCGTGTGCACTTCGCGGGTTTTCAGCACGACGTAGCATCATGGATGAATGTGATGGACGTGGTCGTGCACGCGTCCACGCAACCGGAACCGTTCGGCCTTGTGATCATTGAAGCAATGGCCGCGGGCAAACCCGTGATCGCCTCCAACGGCGGTGCAGTGCCTGAAATACTGAGGGATAGCGAGAACGGGTTGATCGTGGAACCGGCCAACGCATCCAGGCTCGCGGATGCAATCGGTACGTTGCAGCGTGACCCCGAACTGGCCGCGCGTCTCGCTGCCCAGGGCCGTGCCGATGCGGGCCGGCACTTCTCCATCGAACGATATCTACGTCAGATGACACGGGTGCTTTTCGACATCGCGGCACCGGCGCCCAAGGCCGAAGGCGATGTAAAACTGGTGAAGCATCGCTAAGTGAAATGCTAAGGCAAAGACCGAAACAGATGCAAAGTAAAATTGAACCAAACAGTTAAAGATTGAAAAATCCCGATGCATGAAATGCCGGGCTTTTTCGATAGCCTGCTTGCCTGACTGCCTCAGCGCCTGCTTAGATAACCCGGCATGCCGAGCTGGATCTCGTACAGCGCGGCAAGCATCGCCAGGTAAGCGCGTTCACTTTCGGCTTCCTGGATCGACATCCCCTTGCAAGTCTGTCCACCCATGATCATGCCAAGGCACAACGCGTAGTTGCCTGCGAATGCCGTGGGTGAGGGCTCCATGTCCTTGAGCCGCGTGTACGACGCGTCGAGCGTCTTGCGAAGATTGGTTTGCATCGCCGAATTCCCGTAATTGTTAAGACCTTTGACCTCACGCCCACGCATCAGCGGCTATACAAGCTATTACGCTTTCTAACGCAGACAGAATGTTCGCGGTCGCGCTATCGGGTGGGCTTAGAGCGCGTGCTCTAGGGACTGGCTTATTTTGACTGACCGCCTGTTCTTCTCGATCGGAGATATCTTAGTAAATGCATACTGTATAGAAACGATCTGTTTAGGGCATCTTGGCCTGAAGCCGCAATCGGGCCAGGCTTTTTCGCCGCATCGAATAAAAAAAGCGCGGCCGGCCGAAAGCCTCCGCGCAATTTTCAGGACTTACCGCAGGCGTTAGTGCTGCGCGTAATCGATCCGTTCCACACCACCCGGCGCTCCAAGCAGGCATACATTTGCACCGCGCGCCGCGAACAATCCCACCGTCACCACGCCCGGCCACCCATTGAGTTGCGCTTCGAGAGCAAGCGGATCGGTGATCTTCAGCGTCTTCACGTCGATGATCTCATTGCCGTTGTCAGTGATAAACGGCAAGCCGTCCTGCTTCACCCGCAGCACCGGAACACCACCCAATGCCGTGATGCGCCGGCCGATAGCCGTGCGTGCCATCGGCACGACTTCAATGGGCAAGGGGAACGTCCCAAGCACCTCGACGCGCTTGCTTGCGTCCGCGATGCAGACAAACACGTCCGCCACCGAAGCCACGATCTTCTCGCGCGTGAGCGCCCCGCCGCCGCCTTTGATCATTGCACCGTGCGGATCGATTTCGTCGGCGCCGTCCACATACACAGGCAACGATTCGATCTCGTTCAACTCCAGAACCTTGAAACCATGTGCTTCGAGTCGAGCGGTAGTAGCAAGCGAGCTGGATACCGCCCCGCGATACCGCGACTTCGTACTGGCGATGGCGTCGATGAAACAGTTTGCCGTCGTGCCCGTGCCGACGCCGATCACCGCGCCTTCGGGTACGTTGGCGTGGACATAAGCGGCCGCTTCGGCGGCAACCAGTTGCTTCAGTTCGTCTTGGGTCATGGCGAGGTGACAGCGTAAAAGGGGAAACCTCAATTCTAGCTGAGCGCGGCAACGGCAGCGGCCGCGGCCACGCCGTCCGTTCAGACGTGCATGAAAAACCCGAGCGGATTATGGGTGCGGGCCACCGACGCAATAAACGCAAACACGATGATTGCCAGCAGGCCGAACACCGCTCGCGCGCTCTTCGTGCGACCGCGTTTGAGCGCAAGCGTACCCAGCACGACATACACGACCAGCCCGGCAATCTTCGCTGACAGCCACGCCGCATTCGGTCCAAAGCCGATGATTCCCACCAGCCCGATTGCGCTCAACAGCAGCATCGTATCCACGATATGCGGCAGCACCTTCACCGCGCGTTTTTGCAGCAGCGGCGATTCACGCAGCATCCAGACATAGCGAATCACAAAGCCCAGGATGCTGAGGGCCGCGCAGGTCATGTGCACGGAGCGCAGCGGCAGATAAAGATCGGACATGGGCGCGAAGGGCCTTTAAGGGAAGTATTTATCGAGCAGCGCGGATGCGATCGCATCGGTCTGCGCGTCAGGGTTGCCCGCGTAATCAGCGGGGCGAAAGTGCATCTGGAATGCGGCTATCACGTGGCGCGTCTTGTCGTCGAGCACACCGTCGGTTGCGATGTCATAGCCGTATCGCTGGAGTTTTTGCTGCAAGGCGGCCACGTCGACCAGCGACTTGGGGTCGCGTCCGGCGAGATGCTGCGCCACCGCGGCGTCATCCGGCCACGCGCCAATACCGTTGTCGTAGAGCGTGCGCCAGGGGAAGGCGGGACCCGGATCGGTCTTGCGTTGCGGCGCGATATCGCTATGACCCACCACGCGCGTGGGTGGAATCTTGTAGCGCGTGACAATGTCCTTCGCAAGCTTCACGAGCGCATCGACCTGCGCCGGCGGATACGGTTGCCAGGTGCGTCCTTGCGGTGTATCGACAGGACCCACGTTGACGTTTTCAATGCCGATTGACGCAGCGTTCAGCTCCGTCGTTGCCTGCCACTCGCTTGGCCCCGCATGCCATGCCCGCTCTGATTCCGGTACGAGCTGATAGACCACCGGCTCGCCATTCCTGACAGGTGGATGAGCGGGCACGACGTAGTGCACGCTGACGTCGTCCCCAGTCAGGACTGCGAGCGATTGCGCTTCGTCGCCTCGCGTGTAATGCATCACGAGAAAACGCACGCGTGAGTCGGCGCTGACCGCGTGATAGCGCGTGTCGGCAATATACGCGCCGCGATTGATCTCAGTGCTGGAGCACGCTGCAAGCAGCGTGCAGCACAAACCGCAAATGACGGCGGAGCCGAATCGCATGGCGTATGCTTATTTCTTCACCGACCGTTGCCGCACGGCTTCGAACAGGCAGATCCCGCTCGCCACCGACACATTCAGACTCTCGACGCTGCCCGCCATCGGGATCTTCATGATCTCGTCGCAGGTCTCGCCGGTGAGGCGTCGCATGCCCTCGCCTTCCGCACCCACAACAATCGCCACCGGACCATCGAGCTTCGTCTCATAGACGCTCGCGGTCGCTTCGCCCGCCGTGCCGATCACCCACACGCCTGCATCTTTCAATTCGCGCAATGCGCGCGCCAGATTCGTCACCGTGATGTACGGCACGGTTTCGGCCGCGCCGCTCGCGACCTTCGCGGCGGTTGCGTTCAGCCCGGCCGAACGATCGCGCGGGGCGATCACGGCGTGCGCGCCGGCCGCATCGGCTACACGCAAACACGCGCCGAGATTATGCGGATCGGTCACACCGTCCAGCACCAGCAGCAGCGGCGTTCCGCTCACGCCGTCGAGCAGTTCCGCCAGGTTCTGCGCGAGCGGCATGTCGGTCGCACGCGCGACCACGCCTTGATGGCCGACGTTGCCCGACAGGCCCCACAAGCGCGCTTCGTCGGCGGCGATCAGGCGGATGCCCGCTTCCTTCGCCGTGCGCAGGAAATCCGTCATGCGCCGGTCCTTGCGGGTCGGATCGTAGAGAATTTCTTCGATCGTCGATGCGTCGGCGCGAACCCGTGCGGTCACCGCGTGAAAACCATACAAAACTTTGAGACGTGACATGACTGGACCAGACCGTATTCAAACAAAACAAAATGGAAACGCGGCCCGGTGCATGATGCATCGGGCCGCGCATTTCAAACTGGGGCGCGTCGCCTTCGCTACCGCGCGCCTCAGCGCTTCTTTCGTGGCGGGTGACTCTTGGCCGCCACCTTCGGGGCCGCGCCGCGTTTCTTGGCCACTGCTACGTCCTTGGCGATAGTCGGCGGCAATGCAGCCGCGGCTGCCTTGCCTGCAGCCTGGGCTGCCGCCTTCTTGCCGCCGCGGTCGCGCCGCCGGCTATTCACGCTGCTGCCTTCGTCTGACGGGAACGGCCGCACACGCGGTCCCGCGCCCGTACCAACGCCATTCATGGAGGAATGCTCGACGGCCGGCGCCGAGGTCCGTCCTGGCGGCTTGACGGGGGTATCGCGGACCAGCCGGAAGTCGATCTTGCGTGAATCCAGATCGACACGGCTGACCTGCACGCGCACCCGGTCCGACATCCGGTAGCGAATGCCCGTGCGTTCGCCGCGCAGTTCGTTCTTGATCTCGTCGTACTGGAAGTAGTCGGCGCCGAGCTCGGTGATATGCACCAGCCCTTCGATAAACAGCGAATCCAGTTGCACGAAAATGCCGAACGTCGTCACGCCGTTCACCATGCCGCCGTATTCCTCGCCGAGCTTGTCGCGCATGAAATAGCACTTGAGCCAGGCTTCCACGTCGCGCGACGCTTCGTCGGCACGGCGTTCATTCGACGAACAATGCAATCCGAGCTCTTCCCAGATCGCGACGTTGTTGCGCTGCCGGCTGCGCGATTCGTCGTCAGATTTCTGCATCGCCCGCGCGGCCTTCGTCAGGCCCGTGCTGAGCGTGATGTCGTGACCCACCTCGGGCTGATACTTCTTGCCCTGCAGGATGGCGTAGATTGCGCGGTGCGTGAGCAAGTCGGGGTAACGGCGAATCGGGCTCGTAAAGTGCGCATACGCTTCATACGCGAGACCGAAGTGACCGATGTTGTCCGGGCTGTAGACGGCTTGCTGCATGGAGCGCAGCACCATGCTCTGCAACATCTGTGCGTCCGGCCGGTCGCGAACCATGGCCATGAGCGCCGCGTAGTCGCTTGCATGCGGCTTCTCGCCGCCACCCAGCGACAACCCCACGCCACGCAGGAACGCCCGCAGGTTTTCGAGCTTTTCGGGCGTCGGCCCGGCGTGTACGCGATACAGCCCCGGATGCTTGTGGCGCTTCAGGAAGTCGGCGGCGCACACGTTCGCGGCCAGCATGCATTCCTCGATCAACCGATGCGCGTCATTGCGATGCCGTGGCACGATCTGCTCGATCTTGCCCTGCGCATTGCAGACGATGTACGTCTCGGTCGTATCGAAATCGATTGCGCCACGCTTCTGGCGCGCCGCGTGCAGCGACTTGTACACACCGTACAGGTTCTGCAATTGCGGCAGCAGGTCCGCACGCTTCGCGGCTTCCGGTCCCTTCGTGTTGGTCAGGACCGACGCCACTTCCGTATACGTCAGGCGGGCCGCCGAATGCATCACGGCCGGATAGAACTGGTACGCCTTGATCTCGCCGCGCGCTGTGATCACCATGTCGCAGACGAGCACGCAACGGTCCACTTGCGGATTCAGCGAACACAGCCCGTTCGACAACTTCTCGGGGAGCATTGGAATCACGCGGCGCGGGAAATACACCGATGTGCTGCGATCGAGCGCGTCAACGTCCAGCGCTTCGTTCGGGCGCACATAGTGCGAGACATCGGCAATGGCGACCAGCAAACGGAAGCCCGTACCGCGGCCGACCGTCATGGGTTCGCAATACACGGCGTCGTCGAAGTCGCGGGCATCTTCGCCGTCGATGGTGACGAGCGGCACATCGCGCAAATCCACGCGATGCCGGATATCGGCAGGGCGAACTTCGTCCGG
>Ga0207038_10213_pt1 | contig 16108 bp, 10 predicted proteins | sample Alteio_BWMinCont_76_FD_153285 | JGI IMG/M metagenome (GOLD analysis project Ga0207038, IMG submission 153285) | Enriched cells from forest soil in Barre Woods Harvard Forest LTER site, Petersham, Massachusetts, United States -... | ecosystem: Environmental > Terrestrial > Soil > Temperate forest >...
TTTGAAAGTAGTACGAGTGATACAATATATGCACATAAGACGCTTCTCAGAAATATCAAACAGGTTATAGAACTCTATTCAGATTCATGGTGGTTGGACTTCCACATGGAAGTAAAGTTGATTGTTTAATTCCACCGACAGTTGGAATACCATCCTCACGAATATATAAATCTTCTGCGCCCTTCACCTGCGCCTTTAAATATCTTCCAATTACCTTATCCTCATGGATAATTTCAATTTCAAAATCAATTCCGTAGTCATTTTCAGTTGCACTTCTGAATATGCCGAGGTCTCTTAGGCGATAAAGAAGGATTGCAAAAGAGTCAGATTGGGATTTATGTTGTTTAATTCTTTTAGGAAAGTCCATAATATGGGATTATTTAGTTACTTTTAATAGGTATCAAAGATAAAATTTGTTGGTTATTCAAAATGCGATTAAAGGACAAACGCCAACAACCAGAACAATTTGATTTGTTAATGGGTTCGTTTCTTCAACCCTGTATAACACCTTGAAATTTGTATTCCGGGAAAGCAAATATTCGGACTCATTGAATTGAGATTCAACTTCCAATATATGAATATTGCTGTCCTGCAAATGAATTTTAAGGACTGCCCCGTTTTCTTTATGTATATGCTTTTGTGCGATACTCTCATTTAAAGATGTTGACATAAATCCTTTCTCCGTAAATTCAGGGTTGTTATACAAATCAATATTTTGGGTTCCTCTGTAAAGTATAGGCGGGTTAGATTTTGTAGGCGTAAGGCTAAATATTGAATCAATGATTTTTGTTCTTTCTTCATTGTGAAACATATCCCACCAAAGCGGAAATCTATCTTGCCTTAAATCAATATTCATGGAATAACAAACCGTCTTAGAATATTCTTCTATTGCTTGCCTTTGGAGTGGATTTAATTGCTCAAATTCAATAACCATAGCTATTTTATTTCTGCAAGACCAATTTACCTTTGCCCACCAATTCCCCCGTTTCCGTAATAATCCTATACAAATATACCCCTTGCGACTGGCCGTTCAGATTTATTTCTGTGCTATTCGTATTTATTCGGGACCTGTATACCTGCTGTCCAAGCGCATTATAAACCTCAATATAGCTATTAGCTATTGGGTGTTCGCTGACAGTTTGGAGTATAAAAATGCCGTTGCTTGGGTTAGGATAAATCCTAAATTCAGATGGATTAGAATAATTGTCTATGCCAGTACAATCATAAACCTTAACAGTTATTTCTGTCGAATCTCTCGAGCACCCCCCTTTACTAATGCTAAGATAGTACGTATAATTTCCGGGCTTTTTTCCAATTACCACTATACTATCGGCAGTAGAACCAGTGCTCCATTTATATTTACCATTTTTTGAGCGGGCATATATTACTGTAGTATCTCCCACACAAATGGAGGTCTTGCCGCTAAAAGCAAATGTGGGCATAGTATCTACATGAATAGTTAGCGAAGTATCTTTAAAGCAAGCCCCATTATGGACGGTAAAAGTATACGTCTTTGTCACAACGCCAGTAATATTGTAATACGTAGTATCTCCATTTACTATAATAGTGTCTGTTGTTGAACTTCCATGACATAGGTCAAAAACTCCTTTAATTACTATCTTGGGCATACTATCTAAACAAACGTAATTGCTTTTAGTAAGGCTATCAGAGCCGCTTTTGTTAGATACAACCAATTTAACGCTATAACATCCATATCCTTTGTATTGAATATTGGTAGGGTTTCTAAGGGTGGAAGTGTCAGGTGTAGCTCCGGGGAAATACCATTTCCAATGGGTAGGATTATTGGATGAAAAGTCCGTAAAACTTTCGCTAAGCGTTGGTCCGCAACTTGAATCTATCAAGGCTGAGAAATTTGCGACCGGGGCTTGGGATATTAGTAGACAGGGGATTAATAAAAGGAAACCTATAAGAAACCGGGTAAGGTTATTCATAATAAATGCTGTTTTTATATGAAACGTTCCCCGACGGATAAATGTTGGGGGTTATCGTTGCACTAACACTTTTCCTTCTCCTACCAAATTACCTATTTCGGTTATAACCCTATAAAGATAAACCCCGTTGGGCTGCCCGCTTAGATTTATTTCCGTATTACCTGAATTTATATTGGATTGATATACTTGCTGCCCTAATACATTGTAAACTTCAATAGAACACATCGTATTTACGTTTGATAGCGATAAAGTGAATTGCCCGTTGCTCGGATTGGGATAAACCTTGACACCAACACCATGTAACGATATATTACTGATACCTGCTACTGCATTTGTATCTATTTTAAAAATAACCCCATTATCATCAACACCCCCAAATATCGCCATTCCGTATAACGAACTGCCGGATACAGTTAATCCGCCATTAGGTTTGCCTCCATTCATCCCATTAAAATCAAACATCTTTGTAAATCTTTTCCCATTTGTATCTATTGAGAATATAACGCCTTCATCATATAATCCCCCGCTTGGCATCATCCCTAATAATAAATTATTTACAAATATTATATCTCCATTTTCAGGATAGAAGCCACTTGTAGTATGGAAATCAAACAAATCACTGTATCCATTACCATTGGTATCTATTGAAAAAATGCAACCTGAATCATATAAACCACCCATATATGTTGTACCATATAGTCTATTTCTACTACCGATTAATGAACCATTTGGAGACGAGCCATTTTTACGGTTAAAATTCAAGAGGATTTTATATGCATTCCCATTTGTATCTATCGAAAATACAACGCCTTGGGTATCCGCCCCTCCATAACTTGCCATACTATAAAATTTGTTTCCATAGAATAGCAATGAACCAAAAGGTTCTCTTCCACTTTTCAGGCTGAAATCGTATAGGTCCCTGAATCCAGTTCCATGTATGTTAATTGAAAAAATATTTCCTCCTTTATTTGCTCCTCCGTAATTTGTCATTCCGTACAAAGTGTTTCCTATCAGAGTTAAAGAACCATAAGGATTTTGTCCATTGGGTCCGGTGAAATCTAATAGATCCACGTATCCACTACCATCAGTATCGATAGAGAAAATATTTCCTCCACTCGCTTTCCCCCCTGCGTTTGTCATACCGTACAGTACACCTTTTGAAAGTAGCAGAGTGCCTGTAGGAAAGGCACCGTTTGTATCATTGCAATTAAGTAATACCTTATAAGCACTTCCGTTGGTATCCATTGAAAAAATACAACCATTGTGGTTTGGACCACCACCAAATGTCGAACCATACAACTTATTTCCTGAAAGAATTAGTGAGCCATTTGGAAGTTCCCCGGTTGTATCATTAAAACTATGCAATATTGTGTACTGTGCTTTAGATACAATAGATGATAGGGAAAACAAAATAAAAAGAAGAGATATAAATATGGTTTTCATAGAAATTGAATGTGTGTAGATGTTAAGTATAAACGATACTATATAAATTAAATTATCTTACTAAGGTTACATTTCCTTTTTTGTTCGTAGTAGTTCCATCTTGTAAGGTGGCTTTTAACTCCCAAACGTAAGTTCCTATGTCTAGTGTTTTGCCGTTATGTGTTCCGTCCCAGCCTATAGCGGGATTTTGGCTTTCAAAAACTTTATTTCCCCATCTATCAAATATCATGAATGTCATAGAAGCAATGGAACTACATCTAACATAAAGTATATTGTTTATATTCTGATTAGGCGAAAAAACATCTGGTATGAATATGGATGAGCTTTCCTCTGCTGAACAATTATTCACACTCACAGTTATACTATCTGTACTAAGACTATCAGGGCAGCCACAGCTTTTCATAGAATCATTTATCACTGTAAGCGTGTATGTTATTGTTATCGTTGGTGAGGCATACGTTTGGGCAGCATTAGGATTAGATAAGCCAGCCGTGGGCGACCAGTGGTAACTTGCACCGGGTATAGCAGTATCTTGGCCTATTAAGACTATATCCCCATTGCAAATTAAAATATCGTTACCCGCATGAGCCTGTATCACCGCTAACACCGAAACATCGTCTACAAAATAGTCTCCTCCCATAGCATCTACCATGCTATTGGCAGCCGTCGACCCCACCGAATCAATAGAACTTGCGGAATCAGTTTTAAAATTTCCAATAACAATATACTGTTCCCCACCATTCGACACAAAACTACCCGATATTCTTGTCCAACTAGTTTTATTCGTTAAAGGATTATTAACAGGGTCATTAGCTACTTGTGGCGTAAAATTTGATTTTACCAGGTTATTGGGATTATCATATAAAGCCGAATCGGAAAAATAAGCACCTATATCATTACAAGCATACTTCGAAGTATCAGACAGGCTTACATACCAAATCACACAATATGTTATCCCTACTTTTAAAGGGGTAGTAAGTTGAACCTCTATATAATTTCGGTAGTTATGGCATCCTGAGCAAGTATCGCCAAGATTAAAATAAGTGACCATAGATGTGTATGAATTACCTGTGCGGGCATATTGGTATCCCCATTCATTATTAGGTACCCCAGCTGAGCCAAAACTGTTGCATTGCCCTGTACACCAACTTAATCCCTTTCCTGGGCTATCCCCCTGTCCTTTCCAATTTGCTACAAAACCACTGAGTTCATCTGCCCAATTTATACACTTTATTTTTTGTTCAAAAGAATAATTGGGTACTAAATTACCCTGCGCGCAAACGATTGAAAATTGAGAAGTGAGAAGTGAAAAGTATAGCACTACAAAAACAACCTTTTTCATAAGGTAAAGATACGTTATTTTTAAGCATTCACTCTAGCCCCTCTCTATTGAATAGAGAGGGGAGGAATAATGCGAGATTAGTGCATCAATAATTGTTTATCCGCTTTCAGGATATTACCGTTCTGGCTTGTTATACGGTAATAGTAAATGCCCGAAGGTAAATTACTAACAGCCAATGTAGTCAGTTGACTGTTCAGTTTCCTGTTTTCTATCAGTTGCCCTAAATTGTTGTACATTTCAAAATAGGCTGTTTGGCCCGCTTGTAAATTGACTTCTATGTTCAACATGGTATTAGCAGGATTTGGATATACTTTTGCCTGTATATTGTCGGTTGGAATAACTTGGGTATTGGCTATCCTATTCTCAGGTGAATGCACAGAAGTATCAGTATTACAACTGTCAATAAACACCAGGTTTACATTCCATAATCCGTTTAATAATGCCCTTGCTCCATATACTGATGGTCCTCCTTCAAACGGACACTGGCTAGCAATATTCATTAACGTATCGTATTGCGACACACTCAAAGTATCTACCCCCGCTGCAAAAGTATTCAAGTATACATAATTAACAAGCCTCTGATTGGTTTCAATCCTGTTAATGGGTGTGAAGGAATTATTTACACTTTGGGCTGCCATATAATTTCCCTTTGTAATATCGGAATCTACTCGGTATAATTTGCCAATGTTTGTACCGCTCATAGAACCGGACATAACATGGTAAAAGCTATGCAACACCGTGCTGCTATCCATCAAGTCAGTATCCTCTTTTATTTGAGCAAATACTGTTTGTTTATCCATGTACTGACATTCAGAAATAAATATAGGATATAGTATCGAATCTTGTACCATTTTAGCAGCCAAAGGTCGGTATAACCATGGAGCCACTTTGAACCCTCCTCCAGCTGGTGGACAGCTAATATCTGTACCAGTAGCAGGATATAAACTTTGAGGTGGAGTTGAGATCGTTACAGGACCTGCAAAATAAGGAGTAGCACTAGAATATGTATATGGATATGATACATTTTTACTTGGAAGCTCTAGTGAATTATTCAAAACCCACATAGGAGACAAATTAGCAAAGGATTTGTAAGTGTATGTTTCTGAACGCAAGAAAGAGCTTAGCGATTGCCAAGTATTGCCTGCTGGAGTTCCACCACCGGACGGTTGCCATCCTATAATTCCATTGCTTTCCAATGCAAATCCATCAAAGCTAAATTCAAAACTATTGCTAGCAATGGTGCTTGGATTACAATTTCCTTCAAATTTAATGCATTGTCCCACTTCATACATAGTATTACATGAGTAAACACCTTGACTAAAAATGCTTTTTATACCGACTACAGAGGTATCTGCTCGGCAAGGAGTACTACTTAAATAAGTGTATATACTAGTCATATAATTATCATCTGCCCACATACCTTGACTTTTCTGTACCAAGATACCCGAGCGTTGAGATCCATCATTTGATGTAGCAGTAGGATATATGTATATGGTATTGTTATTTATGTACACTTCAGCTCCAAAAACAGGTGTCTTATATCCATTATTTATTTCAATACCGGCAAACATTGGATTGCTTATACCATTATGTTGGATATATAAGGTGACGTAATTATTACCTATATTAATCGGGGAAGGATCTTCGGCAAGAATACCTGTATTCATGCTTCCTGTTCCATAGGTAAGTAGGGTATTATAATCCGCATGGCTATATTGAGCCGAAGTTTGATTGGAAAATACTCCATATAAATGTATTCCAGTGCTAAAATTTTTAATGTAGTTGTTACTTGCTACTACATAGGTAGGATTTTTTATATAAATTCCATGGTCACCGTAGGGGGAAGCATTTGAACATAAATTACACACGGTATTGGTAGTATTTGACATAGTATTATATTCAATATCCGGATAATGATAATTAGTAATATCAACTCCACGATAACAATTGCTCATAGTATTGCCCTGATTACTTCCTGAACCACCAACAGTAGCATTGTGTGAGCCAGGGGTAGTGGAATTAGCCAATACAGCTATACCAATAGGAGCCGGGCAGGGGTGGTAGAAAAACGATGCCATGCAGAGACTATTATATCCAGCCATATATTCAAACAAATTATTATATACATCAAAGTCCGAATTATTAGCATTTACCCCATAATGCATATAACTAAAAGTATTTTGATACGATGCAGAACTTGCATCTCCTACTATAATATTGTTATTATTGTTAATATACACTCCTGAGTTAGTAAGAGCACCTAAATTTGGGGCTTTTAAATAGGCATTAGAAGAGTAAGTGCCATCTGTCGAACAGGTTAATGTTGAGCTTTGAAGACTTAGAATTGGAGTACCTGATCCCGGAACATATATATCGTATAAATTATTATTGAGTAATCCGTATGATATGTTTACAAAACCTTCCATATAGACTCCTTGTATTGCATCCTCTACTATACAAGGTGATGAGCTTGTTCCATTGATATTTAGTGTCCCAGCGCTTGTACCTGTGCCCTGCACTATTATACCTTGCCACATATCGCCACAGGCATAAAGGCGTGAATTATCGATGGTTAATGTAGCTGTTGGCACTACCACAATCGATGCACCATCGCCCATAGCAATGTCGCAATTGGTAATGGTGAATGAAGTACCTGCCGGAATGGTAAAGGCACCTGGCCCGCTTATGCTTATACAGGAGTTGTTAGTAAAATCAGCAGTCGTATAGCTACCAGAGGATGAACCAGTGGGTATAGTTAGGGGACTACCACATGACAAATAACAACAATCTGGATTAACGGTAACTGTGGTGGTTGCGGTTGAAGAACAGCCCGCAAGTTGTCCTGTAATTGTTACAGTATAGACTGTGTTATTAGCAGGAGCAGGGATTGTTACTGAGGTAGATGTGGTTGTCCCTCCACTTGGAGCCCAGCTATATACATAGGGAGAAAGACCACCGGAACCAGTAGCAGATAATATTACAGGTGCCCCGACACATTGGCTGCTCGAATTGTTAGAAGCTGTTACAGTTGGTGGGGAAACAGTACCAGCAATGGTAACTGTATTGGTATAAAAATGAGTACATCCTCCCAAAGAAACAGTTACCATGTATGTTCCAGCGCAGAGCCCGGTTGCAGTTGCGGATGTACCAACTATAGAATTACTGGAATTATACCACGTATAACCTGCTGCTGATACCGGAGAGCCACATAAAGAAATACTTGCCGTTGCGGTACCTGTGCACCCAGAGATACAAGAAGCAGTACTCGTAATTGTGACAGGATTGGTACCATTTATTGGATTTGATACTGATTCAGCAAAGCCATTTCCACAAATTAATACTGTATTGTCATTCTCCAACTTAACGTCATAAACATTTCCCGTTAATGAAGATATAGTAGTTACTAAGCTAAAACTAGTACCATTGAAATTGTATATCTTAACGGAATTACCGGATCCTACGTAAACATTATCACAGGCATCAACATCAATTCCCCCACTCATGCCGCTACCACTAACCGTTTGAGAAGCAAGTGTTGTTAACCCACTTTTCCCATATGCTTTCAAATTATTTCCATCATAACCATAAACATAATTAGGACTTGCTGTTAATCCATTAAATCCATTTGCATTATAATAACTATTCCCTACATAATAGGATCCTAGTTCTTCAAGCACAAGTCCGTCATTAACTGGACCCGGCGATGCTGTATATGCAAGTGTAGGAAGTGGACTTTTTAATATACTACTATTATAGTAAGCAGGTAGACATGTACTATACGGACCAATGGATGTCCATTGAGGAATAGCTATAGTCATATAACATTCTGATGTAGAAGGATCTATCGCAACGCTGGAAACATCAAGGTATCCAAATCCCTCATCTGCTGATGCAGGGCCAAATATATCATATAAATTTAACGATCCTGTCGAAGGATTTAAAACGGCAGACTCATAGTAATAACTACTATAATCACATCCGCTAATTGTAGCATTATTTTCTCCACCACCACCAATTACAATATTGCCAGTACATTCGTCATACTTTGCTCTCCACATTTCGTACATAGTTCCTGTTCCATTTGTATAATTCACTGTTAGGCTACCCATTACTGAGCCACTGCCAGAACTATTCACCTGTATTATAGAAGGTAGAGGACTTCCTCTCCCTGTGACAACATAAGAGATTTGATGTATCTTGTCTACTGCAAATCCACCATAAGTGCCCATTGAAACATTACATGTCCAATTTAAGGTTCCCGAACTACTGTACTGCATTAGCTGATAATAGTCTGTCCCATCAAAACCGTTTCCACCATAGATATAAATATTACCTGCATAGTCATTATCTATATCGTAGGCTCTGTTAAGAGTTGATGAGGTATGTTGAAATGATGGAGTAATGACTAATGGATCAATAGTCAATGTCGTAACAGAGTCCCAGCCAATGATTTTAAAACCTAATCGATTTCCAGAATTAATCACATAGGAAATACTAATCGAAGAATCTTTTATTCCATTTAAATATGCCTTGGGAGCATATTCCATAAAGTTTCCACCAATTGTTGAAATAATCAGATTTCCTTTAGCGTCGATATGAATATTATTCACACCTTGATATAAGATTTTGATTTTATTAATATTAGCCCCCTGTTTTATTATCATTGAATATTCTAATCCATCGTTATCTTTCGGAATAGTGTACAAGACATCTATTCCATCGTAGAGATTTTTATATAACAATTCTCCATATTCACTAACTTTAGTGCTTGGCATTGAAGAATACGTGTGGTAGAAACTTTGTTTAAATAAGGGACTGATCTGGGTATTACTGTTACAATCCTGCCAAGTGGCTTTAAAATATGTGGTCTTCATTAACGAATCTGCATTATTCTCATCTTCTTTATTCTTTTGCGCCTTACTAGAATCCCATACACCAAACTTGTAAATTACACCGTTATCTCTAAAAAAAACATCTGTTAAATCGATGTTAGCCATATAAAAAATTCTGTTTGTATCAGTAACTGCATGGTCAAATTGCCCCGAATTTTGTATAAAGGTTTTGTGATTAAAAGAAACATTGCCTAATTCAATTCTAGATTGGGCAAATAAATTTGTGGTTATAAAAAATAGCCAAATAGTTAATTTTTTGAATTTCATATAGGTTGGTATTGGTATGTTAAAAATTTGAAAATATTATTTACATTGTTAAGTTAGGGGTATTTAGTATTCTCCTCTTTGAAGAAGAAATTTCCTATACTTGAGAAATATATTTTTGCTTCCATTCGACCCCGTTTTACACTTCTACTATCCAATGATAGAAGACGCGATTAATAATTATCCAAAAAAAAGCGTGGCTTTATTTATAGGTAACAGGTCGAATCAAAAAATTGTGCGTAAAAACCTATTTGTAATGCCTCCGATCTTATTAACGAAAGCGAATATACATCTGGATTGTAAAATTTCCAAGAAAAAAATGATATATTTATGTTAAATACATTTTTATACCTGTATATCAATAAGAAATATTTATAACTAACAAAAAATACAACAAAAAGTATTTCCATTAGCTTTAGTATCATTATTCCAAAGTTGAATCCACCCTGCTATCTAACAAAGCCTGCAAATCATTAGGTACTTTATATTTAGCAAGTTTTAGCCCCTTTTCCTCGTTAACCCAGTCCGCATCTGCAAGGTCATACATATAATGGGTATATTCAGTAGCTTTCTTTTTGTATTTGCGGGGCTTTTCACGCTTCTGTAATTTAAAGCCAAACGTATTGAATAAATCATACCCGTCCATTGCCACTAAAATATTATAAAGCGCACGCACGTGTATAAAACTTGGTTTCTTAGGTAAGTTGTATTGTATCCTTTCAGCAATATCAGGCTCTGTAAAAATCTTACTACCGTACTTAACAATTTCAATTAAATCCTTTTTTACGTCCTTTTTTACTGCCCGATACTTTTGCCCTTTCCTGCTTATTTTCACTCCTTTTAATTGCCAGTATTCCATCCAATCCCTTCTGAATGCCTGAGCAGCCGTTAAACTTGGTAGTATCATGTGTATATGTGGGTTGTATGTTAGAGCCACTGGATTAAAATTTGATTCTAATGACCACAAACCGTAAATTTTTTCTTCTGTCTTTCTTTCTGCACGTTTCTTATGTCGGGCAATAATTATGCGAATTGCCTCTAATATTTCCTCAACACGCTTTCTCAACCCCTCTTTTTTTACCGATTGTGCTGTTATGGTTAGAAAATGCGGGTCCGGCATACCTTCCACCGTAGGCAGATATACGTTTACTTTTTCAGCTTTGCGATTTGCTAAACATATCAGGCAACACCGTTCTTTGCAATAAAAGTCAGTATAAGACCGACCATCGGCTTCTATCTTTTCATCCTGGCATTTTAAGGTTAATTCAAATCGGGAATGCCATTTCCAATCATGTTCTTCTTTGGCAATTTCAATTAACATCATAGCCATTGTCTTGGTAAGGAGTTTACGCTTACCCATTCCCTCTAAAGCATCAGGGTCCCCTAAATAACTTCCTTTACCCATCAAAAATTTCACCTCATCAGTAGAGACTCCATCTTTTGAGTTTGTCCTGCTAAAGCCTAATGTATTAAAACTTTCCCCCAAACCCCCTTTCTTTTGGGGGCTTGCCAATGTTTGTGTACTCATGCCTTTTTCTTTTTGGAGTTAAGGCCAGTTTCAACTTCGGCGGTTATTTCGGCGGCGGTTTTCTTTCTTCCTGCCTGAATCCAAGCGGTCAATTCACGTTTGGAGAAATACAACCGCTTGCCTCGTTTTGAGTGCGGTATTACCGATTTGCTGACATGACTGTATAAGGTTGGGACCGACAAATGCAAAAATTCGGCAGCCTGCTGAATAGTTAATAAATCTTCGGTGTCTTGCTTGGCAGTCCCACGTTCTGCCGCTAAAAGCTGTTCAATGTTTTCCAGTTTGTCGAATAACTGACTTACTGCTTTGGGTAGATTCTCAAAAGTAATTTCCATTTTGTTTGCGAATTAGTTACCTCGCAAATCTGCAAAATGGTTTTGGTGGCTAAAAAAGTGGTTTTGGTGGCTTCGGTGAAACCCTTATTAATACTCCTTTTTAATAGTGCAATATTTATATAGGTTCGTTCTATTTAATGACTTGCCATCTAAATCTTCATCAGATAAAATGGTAAAGAGGCCTTTAATAAACAAAAGATATTCTAAAGTAATTGGTTGGTTTTTTTCACCCTGATATAACATACCCAACTGTTTTGCTACCTTCTTTTTGTTACCGTTTTTAATAAATATTGGTTTAGGCGTTGCAGGCTTCCTATTTTCAAAATAGTCTTTTAAAATCCCAACTGCCTTTGTATATTCAACTTCGTTTTTAAATACATCTTTAATGGGTTCCAAATAATCCTCTATCGTACTTTTCATTACATCATTTTCATCGGATGGGGATGGGGGAGGGGGCTGCTTGGGTATAGGAGGCGTTTGGCTTCCCACTATAGGTTCAATCCCCACACCTGATGTTAAGCGAAACCAGTCGAAAAAATTGAACATTAATTGAGTGCTATTGTAAAAATTTTGATGTTTGGGAATGTCCGCAAACTCTTTTGCTGCTAATGCTCTACATTGTTCTGATAATATCCTGCATCTATTAACCACGCTTTGAATAACCCTATCAGCATTGTTATTGGGTACTAATATTTGCATTTCTATTTCCCTCTTTGCTCCTTCGGTGGCCTGCCAAATATTATCTTCATCCCACAGTTTTCTGATTAATTTCTCCATTCTTTCGGGTTTATTTCCGCTAAATCCGCAATTAATAAAGAACGCATCAAATAGCCCATAAAATCGATTAAGATTTGCGAAAGGTTGGGCCGGATTAACAATAGGTTTCTCTTCTTCGATAGCCTTTTTCTCCAGTTCTTTTTTTTGTTCTACTAAAAATCGCCTATACAATTCATCTACCACACCAAGACAAAACTCTCTCATATCAAAGGGTAGGTGAGGGGAATTAAGATACATACCTATTTTAGCATTTTGTGAAGCTAAATACCCTTTAACATAAAATTTAAAATCGTCTTGGGGAAACTTGTCCTTTTCTTTATAGCACCTATCAACATCGCTAATTTGATTATCCGTGAACGGTATGGGGTCGGCTCCTTTATCAATGCCACGAAAATATCTTTGTTTAGCTGCCTCCAATGAATAATTATCATATACGATAAATGCCTCATAGAAGAAGTTCTTCCAAATTATCTTCTCCTCATCTGTATGCGGCTCAACAGAAATTCTGTTTTTGGCTGGAGAATTAGCTGTATATCTACTATAAATGGCATAAGTGCGGGCATCTATACTTAGCCCGTGTTTCAACCAAAATAAAAGTTTGCTTTTATAGTCAGATAGCTCGTCCCATTTAGGTTTTAGTCTTTTAAGTTTCGTGCTGATTTGCATACTTTCCGGCGAAAGTAAATTGCAGTTAGCGTAGTTTTCCAATCCCATATAATTTGGTGTAAATGACAATCGGAAATACTTATACATTACGAAAAAAATATATGCGTCATTTTCTAACATTCCAAAAAGTACAGTAATATTTTCATGGGCTTTAGGGACCGTGAAATTGTCTCTTTTATTAGGAAATGAATCTTCGGACCGGGTTGTATATGTCTTTTTAAAACGCCAGTAATGTGAATAAAATGAAGCATAAAGTCGCTGTGTATAATCGTTTAGTTCTTTTTCATTCATGGGCTTAGTAGCCAATTCCACATTATCAAAAAGGTTATCGTGAAGGCTGGTAAACTCTTTCAATAGCTTACCTGTAACCTTTAAACTGCTTTGAATTTTAGCCACATCAAAAGGGCAAAACTCTTTTACTAATTCAGAAAGAATAGATAAATATTTCGCAAGTTGGTCTTTCGGCGTTAAATCGCTCATAAGGCTATCACTGAAGCAGTAAGGCTATTAAGAAAATTGGGTTAGTCTCTCTGCCCACTTGCGTTTTTCCTCAATTTCAAAGGCTGCAAGGTAGCTTTCGGTAGTAGTAAGGCTGTTATGCCCTAAACTTTCACTAATGAACTCTAACGAAGCACCCGACCGTTTTAATACAGTTGCGAAGCTGTGGCGGGCTGTATAACTGGTTACTTTATTACTAACCCCTACGGCTTCGGCAATATCACCAATGTACTTATTTATAAGTTTGGTGGTTTGTTGAATCCGTGCGTATTCCTGTTCCGCCGTTAACCCTTCCACCAGTATAGGGAATATATAATTATTTGAAGTTTTGGGATTATTGCCCCACCTATCTATGATTTTCCCAATTTCCTTTGTAATAACAAGGGTAATATGTTTTAGATTGCCTTTAGTTTCTCTTTGTGTTTTAGCTCTGACAAACGTAATCACATCGCCCGAAATGCTACCATATTTCAGAAATGCCATATCCTTTACGTTCATGCCATTGCATAAAAAGCTGAATAACCAGTAATCACGATAACGGTGGGTGCTGGTCCCATCTTTTATTTCGTAATTAGCAATTAGCCCAACCTCTTTATGTGTTAGTGCCTTTTTCACATTACGACCGCCGGGGATGGTGTATTTATCTTTACCAAAGGGGTATAATGCCATTTTAGCTAACCCTTTCTTTTCGGCTTCATGGAATATAGCCCGTAGATTTCTCAGGTAAATGCCGATAGTAGTAAGGCTGTTACCATCTTTTAACATGGCTTTTTCGTACTCGTTCAGGAAAGGAATGGTAATGCTTTCAAACTCTAAATGTTCTTTATCAATGTGCTTAATTAGTGAGTTCATTGCACATTCATAAGAAACGGCGGTCGAAATTCTACCCTCTGCTCGTAATAATTGGGCTTTATTTTTCATGCACGAAATAACATCTATGTTATTCTCGGATTTGCCAAAAAATTTACTTTCAAAGGTATTGAAGGTAAATACGGGCATTTCTTTTATCACTTTTATTGCCTTTTCTTCATTGGCATTTAAAAGTAACCGTACCTCTTTGTACTTATCACGGGGGCGGTCGCCCATTACTTTAGTATAATCATTATCGGTAAGGTAAATGGCCTTATTTTTAGAATCACGAATTGTATAATAATGGCTTTGCCTATTATATGTAACTCTAATCTTTACAGGAAAGGTGTTATCTTTGCCCTGTTTACGCTTTTCTAAAATTATTGTGGTAGTTACTTGCATAATATATTTTTAAAAGGTGCAAACAAAAGTACAAACAAATCATCAAAATAACAATAGAAAACCAAATAATAATTATTAACAAATAGACCTTTTAGCCCCCGCCAATACTGATAAATCAGTAAGTTTCATGTTAATATCTTAATACTATGAAATTATGACTGTTAATCAGAGGGTCACTGGTTCAAGTCCAGTTCGGGGAGCATAATTAATAAAGGGTTGAGGAGCACTCAGCCCTTTATCATTTTTAGTAGGTTTCAACTGATACTTCCTATTGTAACACCTCTAAATCGATAATAAATAAGTAGCCCACAATATCTTTGCAGGTCGTACCAAATTCAATATTAAATGCGGGCAAAAGTATAATTTAAGTGATTATTAAATAAATTAGTGTATCTTTGCAAAACTTTTTAACGAAGATTGTATCTCAATCTGTGTACTGGGGCTATTCCCCACTCAATTCAGTAGTGTTTACGTTTTCTTAACAAGCTTCCGGTAATAGTACAGGCAAACCGGGCTGTATAACTAAAATTGTAAAACTACATGACATTTCAAGAATTGAATCTTATTGCTCCTTTATTGGAGTCATTAACTAACCAACAGTATACTCAACCTACTCCTATACAGGAACAGGCTATTCCCCATGTTTTAGCGGGAAAAGATATTTTTGGCTGCGCACAAACAGGAACAGGTAAAACCGCGGCTTTCGCGTTACCTATTCTTCAACTTTTAACACTTAACAAAACACAAAACAATCCAGGCATAAAAGCATTGGTATTAGCTCCCACCCGCGAACTTGCCCTGCAAATAAGCGAAAGCTTTTTGGCCTATGGCAAAAAGCTGAATATTAAGCATACCGTAGTTTTTGGTGGTGTATCACAACAAGGCCAAGTAAATGCCGTTAGAAGAGGGGTTGATGTGCTAATTGCAACACCCGGCAGGCTGCTCGATCTTATGCAACAAGGGCATATTAAGTTAAATACCGTTGAATACCTCGTGCTGGATGAAGCAGATCGTATGCTGGATATGGGATTTATCAATGATATTAAGAAGATCATCTCTAAAGTTCCACAAAAGAAACAAACCATTTTATTTTCCGCAACAGCTCCTTTCGAAATTAAGAAACTGGCCGATTCTTTCATGAAAAGCCCGGTAACTATTAC
>Ga0207038_10167_pt2 | contig 15986 bp, 16 predicted proteins | sample Alteio_BWMinCont_76_FD_153285 | JGI IMG/M metagenome (GOLD analysis project Ga0207038, IMG submission 153285) | Enriched cells from forest soil in Barre Woods Harvard Forest LTER site, Petersham, Massachusetts, United States -... | ecosystem: Environmental > Terrestrial > Soil > Temperate forest >...
CTACAATGGCTCGGCGACGGCTCCCACGAACGCAGGCAGCTACTCGGTTGTGTTCGAAGCAGGAGTGTAAATCGCGGTAAGCGTATGACCGCCCGCAACAAGGCCGGTAACCGGAACTACGACGTTGCCACTATTGTCCAGAGTTCCCGTGCCAACCGGCGCGGAAGCGCCGCCCGGGGTAAGCACATCGTTGATCGTAACCGTTCCTGAGGGGACTCCGTAGCCACCGGTGTCCACGTGGACGGTTGCCTGTACCACCTGGTTATAAACGTAGGTTGATGCATCTGTAGACAACGTCGCTGTGGTGGAGATGGTTACCGGCGTGATGACCTGCGTGTAGGAGGTCGAAAACGCGCTGTAGTTGCCATCTCCGCTGTAGCTGGCTGTGATCACATGCGAACCGGCTGGCAAAGTGGAGAGGTTCAGGGTGGCGTATCCGAAGACAGTGTTCAACGCAATAGTGCCGTAGTCCGTTGGCCCCTCGCTGAAATCAACGGTTCCCGTCGGCAGAACTTCGCTGCCGCTTTGCGGTGCTCGCATCTGGGCAGTGATGTTCAAGGCTGAGTTAACCTGCGCTGGGTTTGACGAACCGAAGACCGACATTGCGGGGTTAATGGTGGCGACCGTTATCGGAACAGCATTGGATATTGAGGGGTTGGTGTTTCCATCGCTCGAGTCAAATCTGACGGTGACCTGATGGCTTCCCCCAGGGGGCATTGCGGCTCCAAAAGTGTAGGAGTCCTGCGAAAATGGGGCGGCGTTCTGAAGCTCGGTTCCATCAGAATACAACCTCAAGGTCCCCAAGTGCGATCCGCCGGTCACCGAAATGCCAACTGAGATGGTATCCCCATAACTTAATGTCGTCGGAGTTACGCCGATCGTAAGGTTCAGCGTGTTCGCGACTACTGTGACCGGCTGGGCAACTGTGCTGTTGGCCCAGCCCGAATCGCCGTTGAAAGTGAACACAAGGTTATGGGCGCCGACATTCATCGGCACTACGTCAATCGTGTCATTGCCAAATTGATCGACGGGACCGCCCCCGTTGACTGGGCCTCCGTCGATGGTGTATCCAATAGCGCCAGTTGGTATACCGCTTCCGCTGCTAACGTTCAAAGTGATCGGCAGTACACCATATGGCTCTGGGTTGGTAACAACGGAAGTTACCGTAAGTGTCGTTGATGCCTGGGCCGCCGCAAGAGCAGGCACAAAAAAGGTTGCCGCCATGGCCAGAATCACGGTAAATAACGAACGACGCATAATAAAACAACTCCCTCAAGGAACGCCGCTTCGCCGCGTTCCTAGCCCGGCCGTGCTCCTCGCAAGTACGGCGTAAGTTTCATTCAAAAAGACGATGCTCAGCCTCTGAAAGCGTCATCGGTTCCAAAGGTCAGAGTTAGCATATCCGAGATTTGCGGATGGGTCATGAACAAACCTTGAGGCTAGTTCATTTCTGCGCAGAAAAAAGCAATAAGTCGCGCATATAATGATATATTATTGCAATATATGATCTCCGTCTTCGACTTGTCCATTCGGGCCAAAGAAACCCGCCCCAAGCACGCCGGGTACTCCCTTACTCAACGAGTAGGGGGAATCGATTGTCCAATCCGGCAGCCCGACCCCAGAAACGAAATAGGGAATCCGATCCGTTAGCCTCATTCCGACGAGGCCGCTTCCGCTTATCGCGCCATTCAGCTTCGCGTCCCCTGGCTTGCGCCAGCAGAAGATGCAGGCCAAGTCTGGCCGGTTCATGCTTTCCTTGCCAACTCGTACCCAGCCTCTGGCCACCTGCAGCGGAGAGTTTCCAAGAACACGGCGCCAGGCGGCGTTGGTGTCCGTGTTTCCATACAGGATCACATTTCCAAAAGACCTTGGGGAGCGCAGATACTTCCTATCCGAAATGATTTTGAGCGCCCCGTTTCCGCGATACCAAAAGCTCTCGGAATCATATCGGGCCTTGTTGAACGCCCACGCGTTTTCCTCCTGCGAGCCGGCGGTTCCGTAAACCAGGACCGAATGGTTATTAAACGCTTCTTTGAAGGGGCCGATTTGGGCGATCGGGCCGGGCTTGTCCGTTTGCCATCTCCCATCGATTTTGGCATAGTAGCCCGAGCCGCTGGATACCGATGGCCCATGGTCAAAGGTCAATGGCCCAGCACTGTCAAAAGGCGGCGAAATATAGAGCCGGTCGATATTTGTCGTCGTTAGCTGCACCGCCGACCCCACGTCTCCCATTTGGGTGATCTGGATTCGACTGGGCTCCAGAGGGTGCGTTTGCTGAAGGATCTTGATTCCGTGATAAGAGGGGCTCACTGCCAGATCCACTGTCGTAAAATCGACGCTCTTCGGCCGTCCCAATTTGTGATCCTGCAAAAAGCTCATCATCTCCGGCCATTCAAGGCACGCAGCTCCCTTCGTAGCGGGCGTGGACCACCAATGCCCCGCGCCCGGCTGTTCGTGATAGCCCAAATCCTTATCGAATGCGGCGAGCCTCGTCTTCATCGTACGGGCCTCTGCTACGGGAACGTTGTCGTCGGCATCGCCATGCAGAATATAAACGCCCTCGTCGGCAAAGTTGTATTTCAGATCGAGGGTGTTGCTTGTGGCGCTTGCTCGTTGAAGAATGTCCAAGAGCGGATTAGGATTCTGCGTCCTTGGAACTCCGACATAGCTATAAAAGCTGGCCCATCCCGCGCTCACCCCGATGGCGGCCCAACGGTCCGGAAAAAGCGCTCCGAACTGCCAAGTGCCGTGCCCGCCCATCGAGTGACCCGTCACGTAGGTATGAGCCGGATCGGTGTGATACTCGTGCTCGGCGATCGCGAGCACATCCATGCCATCTTCTCTTCCCCAATCCTCCCAATCGAACCCATAGGGCCGTCGGTTTGTGGCGCACACCACGTAGGACCAATCTTTGGGGGAATAAGCATCCGCTTGGCCGATCGCTTCCACGCTCGCTCCATGCAAGGAAAGCATCATGGCGAGGCCGCGCTTTGGATCGGGTGGCGGCACAACCGCGTAATACTGAACACTGTCGTCAACTGAACTGATATAAGTCTCTTTGCGAGTTTGTGTGGCGGTTCTGATGCGTAACTTAGAACTGGCGGAGTCCAAAACTTTGCCGTTCTGCTCGAGGTCGAGTTTCAAACCAACTTCCTGAGGCTTCAACCAGTCTTCTTGAGGGATATCGAAGCGCACTTTCAAGACGGAAAACGGCGCAATCTCCGGCACTCGAGTTGTGACCGGATCAGCCCCCGGCAGCGTCGCCCTAATCACGAGCCCTCGTTGCTCGGAATTTGATGCATTTTCGAGCACTACACCCCCGAATTTCGCGTTAGTCCTTGTTCCTATCACCGCATCTGGCAGGGTCATGTCTCCCGGGTTGATCAATACGGATGCTTTCGGCTCGTCGAGTTGAACCCTCAATCGGCCTCGACCGGTGAGGACGAGAAACTCGTTCCGGCCTTTTTTGAGTTCGACGGGAACCTGCATCCACCCGTAGCCATAAGGATCACCCTCTCTCGGGGCGCCGTTGACGTAAACCATCCCGTCTCCCGTCGCGTCGAGAAGCATGGCGCGATCCGCATCTGAATTGACCTCGCAATAGGCGTAGCCGCCCTCAAAAGCGGGCCCGCTGAACCAACCGTCTTTATCGGCCTCGGCTTTGATCCAAGTCCTCGTCGAACCATTCGGGGCCATTATCGAATCCCCCACGACTGGGATTTTCCACTCACCTTTGACGATCTGCTCCTGAATTGGATCGATCGAAAAGGGTATTCGTGCACCACGCCCGACGGGAGGAACGGCGAGCATTTGCTTTACAACCAGGGACTGCCGGCCGGCAGAAAGATCGATGTCAGCCTGGCCGGCGGCAAGGGTTAGCGGGAGAATCAAACTGATCATGGGTTTGGCCTAGTTTACGCAGATCGGAGACAGGCTTCGCCGTAAAGGAAGAAGGTCGGAGTCCTCTGAATCTTCGCCATCCAACCCAATCCCGCCAGGCTATCCTCCAACTGTTCGGGATCATAAAACACCTTCACAACCCGAAACGTCTGGCCATCGTTCAACTTTCTTAGCACCATCGTCGATGCGGCGCCTTCGAGCTTGTGGTTGGCGGCGGTAGAGTCTTCCGTATAGAGGGAATCGACCAGGAAAACCCTTCCGCCCGGCGCAAGGCAGTTTCGGACGAGACGCCAGAATTCTTCAAACTTCTCAACGGGCACGTGGGAGAGCCAGAAGCTGAAGAACACCACGTCATACTTGGTATCAGGTGACCAATCGAACAGGTCCGCTTCAATATAGCGTAGTGGAATGGCACGGGCGTTCGCTTCACCGGCGCGGCACCTGTTGATCGCGAGCGTCTCCCCGGAACTGTCCACGACCGTCAGCGCTTTTGCGAAGCCAACAAGTTCTTGGGTCCATAGCCCGGTTCCGCCCGCCAACTCGAGCACGTTTCCAGCGGCACAAAATGCCTCCAATGCCTGGCGCACGTGTGCCACTTCGGCGAACCAGCGCTTGGTGTGATCTTCACCACGGTCGTATCGTCCTTTTCTCAGGAACCACTCGTCATATTCCTCGGCGCGCGCTTTGTAATATGCGACTTGTTCCAATAGAATCGAGGCGGTTTCAGTGTCCACTGGAAGTTAAGTATGAACGCGAAGGCGTGCGATAAAACCGATGTCACAACCGTAAATGAATCTGTATCAGGGCGCGACTCTCGAAATGACCCAGATCAGTCCAAACTTCAGATTTATGCTTTCGCTTGTGGCAGTCCTGGCCGTTGCCAAAGCCATGTCCCAAACAAATGCGGTGCTCGGCGCCGAACTCCAAAAAAGAGCCGACCGCGACCAAACCACCCGCAAACTGGTGATCAAAACGCCGCCAACTTCGCCTGGGTACAAAACCTATCTGAAACAAATGGCGGCGGTAGACAAAGACAACACGGCCCGGATGCGGCAGATCGTGCGCCAATATGGATGGCCCGGGAAGACGCTCGTTGGCCAGAAAGGCGCAGATGCCGCGTTCCTGCTTGTCCAGCACGCAGATGCGGACAAAAAGTTCCAGAGGAAGTGTTTCCCCCTGATTCTTAAGGCGCTCGACCAAGGCGAGATGCGGAAGCCGGACGCCGCACTGTTCATAGACCGCGTGCTCGTTGGAGAGGGCAAAGAGCAGGAATATGGCTCACAGTGGAAATGGGATACGGGAAACACACATATGGCCCCTTATCCAATTGCGGACCCCGCCAACGTCGACACGCGTCGTAGATACATGGGCCTCATGCCGCTGAAGGAGTACGGGAAATTGCTGGAACAGGTCTACAAAGCTCAGCTAAGCCAGCCCAAGAAAAAGGGCGATTCGCCAAAGAACGGAACGAGGTGATGATTGGCCCGATGGGTCGTAGAAGGAAGGCATGAGCAAAGTGGCGAAAACGGAACAGGAATGGAAGGAGACCCTTACGCCGGAGCAGTTTCACGTCCTGCGGGAAAAAGGCACCGAGCGTCCGTTCACGGGCAATTATTGGAATCTGAAGGACGACGGCGCTTACCTGTGCGCCGGCTGCGGAACGGAACTGTTCAGGTCGGGTGAAAAGTTCGATGCGCACTGCGGCTGGCCGAGCTTCTACGACTCTCTCGACAAGAGCAAGATCGTGGAGACGGTGGACAACGCCTATGGAATGCACCGCGTTGAAGTGACCTGCGCAAACTGCGGCGGCCACCTGGGGCATGTATTCCCAGACGGCCCTGAGCCAACCGGGATCAGATACTGCATCAACTCCGCAAGCTTGGAGTTCAAGCCAAAAACATAGCTATTCTTATGCGTTGGAAGGACATTTCCAGCTATGATGTTCAGCCCGCCTTGGCCTGGATCAGGCTGGGTATCCGCCCGTGCAAATAGGTAAAAAGTAAACTCGCTAGGGCGGAGGAATATAGTAGAGAGACATGTGCGCACCCCTTGCCGCCATACTCATTCTCGCAAGCGCAGCTTGCGCCCTGGGCCAGACCATCTGCGTCGACCCCGGCCATCCGTCCGAGAACGGGGTGGGAACAAAGGGCAAACATGTGAGCGAGCTTCACGCTGCCTGGGAAGTGGGGCTAAAGCTTAGGGCCATCCTGATTAGGGATGGCTATAAGGTGGTAATGACCAAGACCTCGGAGAATGAAAGGGTCTCAAACAAGCGTCGCGCCGAAATCGCCAACAAAGCCCGCGCCTTGCTCATGATTCGCCTTCACTGCGATGCGGGAACGGAGCCGGGATTCGCGAGCTACTACCCGGCCAAAGTGGGAAAGGTCGGCAAAGTCACCGGCCCCGGCAAGGAAGTCTTGCTATTGAGTCGTAGGGCTGCGGAAACGTTTCATCCCGCCGTAATCGCCGCCCTACATGGGCGGTTGGCGGATCGCGGTCTCCATACGGATTCGGGCACGATGATCGGCGCCCGACAGGGAGGTGCCCTTACCGGCTCGATTTACTCGACTGTGCCGGTGATTCTCGTGGAGATGGCGGTGCTCCAGAACGAACACGACGATCTTTATATCTCAACGGCGGCAGGACAACAGGCGGTGGCAGAGGCCATCGCCAAGGGTGTTAGGGCCGCAGTTCCAAGGCGGTGAAGCGCAGCCCAGATGTCTTGGTCACGGAAAAACCTAGGGCTGAATACCTCTCCGGAGGAGCTTTAGACTGCGCGGGTCTCACGATCCCGCCCGCAGGGGCAATGAGCGAAGCGAATCGGGACTCGACCGCGCTTTTTCGAAGCGGCGGCTTGACGCCGCTAGCCGACTATTTGCCGTGGAGGCAATCCCCAATCCCCAATCCCCAATTCACCACAATCCGCAATCAGCCTTTGTGCCACAGGCGGTAGGCCTCCAAAATCTCCCGCTCCCGCTCCGGCTTGAGCCCGGCCCTGAGCTCCGTCAATCCCTCGGATTTGACCCAAACTAGCGTGTCCCAGGCCGTTTCCTCCAAAGGCCTGAATCGCAACCCGGTGCCCACAGCCTTGCTCACATCAACCGACTCCATGCCGTCCGCGGAGCCGTCGTAAGGCACGACGAAGGGAAGATCGCTCCAGGGCTCGACATTTTGTTCTTCTAAAAACTTCGTGTCTACCCAAGCGATCTGGGCTTCGGTGTTGATCGCGACGCGAATCCGCTCCAAAGTCTCGCCCAATGTGAGGGGCTGTTCCGGTCCAGTCGCGTTGAAGGTTCCGCCCGATTTCTGTTCTAGGAGCAAAACGATCCACTCAGCCAGGTCGCGAACATCGATGAACTGAGTGGGCTGTGCCTTGCGATCCGGGGCCAGTACTTCGCCGCTCCGGGCGAACCGCACCGGCCAGTACGTGTATCTGTCTGTAGGATCATTCGGACCAACGATGAGGCCCGGCCGGATATTGAGAGCCTGCGAGCCGAAAACATCCGAGACGACGTTTTCGCAGAGTGCCTTTAGCGGGCCGTAGGTGTCGTCCGTAATCTCCTCGTTCGCTTCATCATCAATCGTCCCGACATGCCCGTCCTCTTTGAGACCGGAAACTGCGACTTGATCGAAAACGGATATGGACGAAATGAAGACATAGCGGTCCGCCCTGTCCTCAAAAGCTTTTGCGGAAATCTGCACCGCGCGAGGGAAAAAGCCGCACGTGTCGATCACCGCGTCGAAGTTCCTTCCCTTCAACGCGCCAAACCCGTCGAGACGGTCGCCTTGCACATGCTCCGCGTCTGGAAACAGGTCTGGATTCGTCTGCCCGCGATTGAAGAGAGTCAGCTCGTGTCCTTTCGCGAGGGCCGCTTCGGACAGGTGGCACCCAAGAAACTTAGTCCCGCCGATGATGAGTACGCGCACGCCTCGATTCTGGCAGAGAATAGGCGACTCTACCATACGGGGCTGCACAGGTGGTGTGTTGAAACATTATTTCGTCTTTCTCCCTTTACCCTTTCCCCTTTCCCTGAACCAGTCGATGACATTCAACGTCACGCTCGCCAGGAAGCTCACGATGAACACCCACATCGCGACAGTGTTGGCCAGCGATGTCGGCGGCGTCCAACCGGAAATCTTTTGCACGAGCAGCACGATGTAGCTGTCGGCGTTCTCTTTGATGCCCATGGCGCGGCGGATCTGCCAATGCCAGTCCGTGCAGAGGCAATATCCTGCGCCCTTCCAAATGCCCAACACCGTCCAGCTAAAGAGGGTGAGCAAAAGCGTAATCAGATTCCAGCGGCGAGTTGTCGCGGGGATCCAGCCAAACACGTTGAACAGGATCAGCGCCGTGTGGAACACGAAAAAGAATACGTTCGCTATCGCGAGCACGATGTGATTCTAGCTCGCGTCCAGCCTGTTTACGTGGCGTGTGCGACGTTAGCTAGGCTCAGCCGTGCCCGCGCCGGAGCTCTTTTTATGCACGGGCGGGGCAAGCCTCGTGCCGCCTTGCCGGAATACTTGTTTTCAGATCACTGAATATGAACCGCTTCACGACCATGGATGAAAATCTCGGTTCGGGGCTGGCCAGCGCCGTTTCGATCCGCTATCCACCATCCCTATCCGCTTTTGCCCGTCACTTGTCACCCGTCACTCTATTCTCAAGTCAGAGAATATGAGCCAAGGCTCACAGCCGGGGATGAAAATGAGCCCGAGTTCAGCGCCACGAGCGCCGACCAACTCTATTTTCAGATCAGAGATGCAGCAATCCCTGCCTCACCCCGTTCGTCACAGCCTCGGTCCTGCTTGCAACCCCAAGTTTGGCGAGGATTGCGGCTACGTGAAACTTTGCTGTATGCAGGCTAATCCCCAAGCCTAGCGCGATCTGTTTGTTGGGTAGCCCCTCCGCCATCAGTTGGAGGATCTCGAGTTCTCGACTTGTTAGCACGGTTTCGCCGAGTAGGGCTGGTTCTGCAAATGAAACGGGAAAGGCGGCCGTTGCGCACGCGCCCAAGACGACAAGACCTTCGGCAACGGCCTGGACAGCGGCAACTATCTCGTCGGCAGACGACTCCCGAGGGATCAGAGCCCAGCCCTGAAATGGCATTTGTATCAGACATGGGACCGCTTCGGCCCCTAAGCCAAGAACCACGATTCCGCATTCCAGTTCCGCTATGGAGCGCAGAATCGCGTCCGACGCCTCTTCTTCGACCTCGCACAGGACCACGTCGGGGGCTAACGGAAAGGACTCGATGTCATGTGCTCCGCCAACCTCGCCGATGACCTGAATGGGCTCGCGGCCTTCGAGCATAGCTCGGAGGCCGATCCTGACGGAGGCGTATCGGGAGAGAATAAGGACTCTGATCAAGTCTTGATTCTCAATGGCGACGCCAACGTCTTCGATGCCGGTGACGATATTCCTGCCCGCCGGAGTCATCTTCTCCATTTTCATTTGCGCTCGCCCCTAAGGTCACTGCAACCGCTTGCAGTTGTCCGGCGCGAACGACTTCGAGGTTAGCTTCATCGCCGCTTCGCATGCTTCGGAGGGCTCGCCGCAACTCATAGGGATCTCCGGTGGCTTGACCACTGAGGGTTAGAATCGTGTCGCCCACTAGCAGGCCCGCCGTTTCAGCCGGACTATCTGCTTCTACGGATATCACGAGCAATCCTTTTTCCTCATCGCGCCCGATCGCTTCCCTCAGCGTCTTGGAGAGTGCCGCAGGCTGCGATGCGATTCCCAAATATCCGCGCTGGACACTTCCATGGGCAAGGATGGCGTCGACGACCTCCCGCACAATTGCGGCTCCGAGGGCGACGCCTCGACCCCTGCCAAAGGCCAGATTTAGAAGGCCGATGAAGTTGCCTCGGGCATCCACCAGCGCGCCTCCCGAGAAGCCTGGATAAAGCGTGGCGTCAGGGTAATAGAGGTTGTCATCGCCTTTAGGCAGCCGCACGCCCGATGTAGAGCGGATAACCCCAAACGTGCTCTGAAGTTCCACGCCCCCTGGCCTCCCAAGAGCCAACACGAGCGCTCCTACTCCTACGTCTTGAAGGGCGCTTCCTTTAAATGATGGCAGTCCTGAGGCGTCAATCCGAAGCACCGCAATGTCGGACTCGGGGTCGCGTCCGACTACCGTTGCTTTGAATTCCTTGCCTTCGGAGGTTGTTACCACCAGGTCTTCATCTTGCTCGACGCCGTGGGAAGTAGCGACTATGACTCCGTCTCCAGTCCAAATCGAGCCGCTGGCGGTTAGCCGCGTGCCGTCGTCGATGTTGACGACCGAAAGGCCGCCCCTTTGAACGGCTTGTATGATCTCTTGCGAGAGGTTTTCTAAGATGCTGCTTGTTACAGCCAATTTTTATTCTCCTTTGTCGTGGCGAGCTAGAAATGTGCATACTCGCTACTGTTAACGCAATCGTACGCTTCGGCCTATGGGCCTTGACATCCGTCATTGGAGCAGGAAGGACTGGTCTTTGGAGCAGGCGAACTCAATATATTCCGCTTGGCCGGCGAGCGTAGTGAATGCCGCCTATTCGTCGGCGGGCGACCTGGCCAAACGCTGGCATCTGTCAATCGAAGGTCCGCTTCCCGGTGCGACGTGCTCGGTAGTGTTAGCTGCTCGAGACAAGAGGGGCGTGGAGTTTGTTCTGAAGGTTCCGTTTGCAGGCACGGAAGAGTGCGACTCACTGCCAGTGATGGTTGCATTTTCAGAGCACGGAGGGGTATCCGTACTGAGGCATGACAAGGCAACCGGCGCTGTGCTCATGCCTCGCCTTAGACCGGGTCGGATGCTAATTGATTTTGGTCTCGATGAAGATTCGAGCGTTGATATCTGCGCGCAGGTTATTTCACGACTGAGACTGGTCAGGGCGGGCTTCGCCCTGACGATCGAGCGCTGGTTCGAGGAACTGAACAAAGAGCAAGCAGATCCGTTAGGGCTCGAAGCACATGCTGTGGTGAGTCATCTACTTGCAACCTCACCCCCAGCGAAATTGGTCCATGGAGACTTGCATCACTTCAACATCCTCTCGCATGGCGACACCTGGATCGCGATCGATCCGAAGGGAGTGCTCGCCGATCCCGCATTCGAGGTTGCGGCTTTTATGCGTAACCCCGCACCCAACCCTCTGGGACCGGAAGGCATGGCGCGGCGTCTGCGCCGCTTCGCGGAGCGTCTGGGCGATCCGCCAGAGAGGCTGTGGGGTTGGTCATTTGCACAAACGGTGCTCTGCGGACTGCAAAGCGATGCGGAGGAATTTGGAGCAAGTTGGAAGAAAGCGGCGCAAGCCATATTCGAAGTTCGAGGGGAGTTTGTCGACTAGTTTAGAGCCGAGCCATCTTGACGGAAACAAGGTGCTTTTCGGAAAAGGAGGTTTCCTGCTGATCCGGTGGGTCTTGCCAGAGGCCGTCTTCCTTTAGGAGTGCGATAAGTTCGGCAACCCCTTGCTCTTGAGGAATACTGTTCTTCACCACTGTCTTCTTCCGGTATAGAGTGATCATCCCACCCGCTTTTCCTACGTATCCATAGTCCGCGTCCGCCATTTCGCCGGGGCCGTTCACGATACAACCCATTACGGCGATATCCAGGCCGACCAAATGGCGGGTCGCCTCACGAACCTCGTGAAGCACGGACGGCAGGTTGAACTTAGTGCGGCCGCACGAGGGACACGCGATGTATTCGACCTTGGTCTTCCGAAGCCCAAGGGCCTGAAGAATGTCATAGCAAACCGGGATCTCGTGAACGGGGTCCTCAGACAGAGAGACCCGAATCGTGTCACCGATGCCTTCCGACAGCAGGGTCGCAATGCCGGCCGTGGATTTCACGCGCGCATATTCTCCGTCTCCTGCCTCAGTTACACCTAGATGAAGTGGGTAAGCCATCCCTTCTTCATCCATGCGCTTCACCATCAGCCGGTTCGCGGCGATCATGATCGGCACGCGCGAGGCTTTAGCGGATATGTTGATGTTTTGAAAGCCGTGTTTCTCGCAGATACGGACGTATTCGAGGGCAGATTCCACCATTCCGTCAGGCGTATCGCCATGGGTTACGAGCATTCGCTCAGCCAGCGATCCATGGTTGACGCCGATTCGCATCGAGATGCCGCGTTTCTTGCATGCCTCTATGACAGGCAAGAAGCTCTCTTCGATGGCCGCTATCTCGGCCTCATGCTCCTCCGTCGTGTAATCCTCTTTGTTGGTGATCTTTCTAAACACGAACAGGCCGGGGTTCACCCGCACCTCGTCCACGTGCCTTGCGGCCTCGACCGCGATATCAGTTCCCTGATGATGCACGTCCGCCGTAAGCGGAACAACTCCATATCTTTCAATCACCTTGGCCCTGATCTCCTCGAGGCACTGCGCCTCGCCGAGGGTCGGCGTCGTCACCCGCACAAGCTCGCAGCCAGCGCGGTGCAACTCGATAATCTGTTGCACGCAGGCCTCTATGTTTCGGGTTTCTTCCGTAATCATGGACTGAACCATGACCGGGTGCCCTCCGCCCATGACGAGGTCGCCGATTGGTATCGGGCGCGTCTTTCGGCGGGCGTACGTGATGTGGAGGTTCATGGACTTAGTCTTTAAGGCTCAGCATCATCTGTGGAACAGCGATCGTGTGGTCACCCTCGACGGGCGTCACAGCCGTTCCTACGGCGAAATACTCGATCACGTGGCTGCCCCAGCCGTAGCTGCTCTCCTCGACGCGTGTCCCCACAATACCAACTGCCTGCTCGGCTTCGGCCTCCGCCTGCATGCGGGACAGGGCCAGTTCTCGGGCATCGTAGAGGGCCTGAGTATAATTTTCCATCTCGACGTTCCGCCCCATGCGTTTGAGCGCCTGCATCATTCCCTGATGGGCTACGTGATAAACGCATGTGCCCATGACGAGGGAAAGTGGCCGAAAGCCCGTCTGAGTAAGGGTCCAGAAATCTTGGCCGCTTAGATCGGAGGTGAAGGGTCTATTGTCGACCGTGCGGTAGTTTCCGCCCGCGGAATGCTTTATCGCCGTGCCGACGGCCATAAACTCGGCAAGGTTTTCGCCCCACTGTTGCCGGTTGACAGTCAAGCGCACACCCACAATGCCGTCGGCGCCCAGAACGTCCGCTTCCTCCTCCATGCGCGTCATTGCCAGTTCGCGCGCGTGGTACATGGCTTGGGTGAGGACGTCCAACTCCTGGTTCTGGAACGTGCCCGCCATTTGGAAGCCGATGTGGTATATCGAACTTCCCATGACCAGGCCGAGCGGCTCGAATCCCACTTGCTTAATCAGCAAGAACTCGTTGACGGTGAGATCGCTGGTGAAGAGCGGCTTTTTGCCTCCCTCGCCGCGCATTTCGCGAAGACGCTTAACTGCGGCTTCCGGTAATCCTTCTTCCGAACCTTGTGTGTATGGCATTACTTACTCCTTTGGGTGACGGGTGACACGTGACGAGTGACGAGCTAACAGGCACAGCGAAGACCCTCGTCCGCGTTTGGCGACTGTTGCAGTAACGATCAACTTGCTATCTCCCATGCTTCCATTTTCCTAACCCCTTATTCCTTAACCCTTAACTTCTAACCCTAACCGCTAACTCCTAACCGCTAACTCCTAACTCGGTCTCTTGTCTTCTATCCCCTATCCCCTTATCCCCTTCTCAACAACCCGTCACCCGTCACCCAAAGGCACTGCCGTCTTTACCCCGCCAGTCTGGGGTGCCGTTCGGTCTGATGCAACGCAGGTTCCCAAAGAGGTGAAGTGCATAATAATTCCCCGTGTGTTCTGCATTTCGAAGGGCTCGTGATGTGTCTCTACGGAGACTCCCACGATGCCCTCTGCTCCACAAGAACGGGTCTCGAACTCCATTCTTTCCATGGCCAACTCGCGGGCCGCGTAAATCGCCTGCGTGTAGTCGGTCAATTCTTGGTTTTGCCAGGAGCCGAACACGCTTTGCGTCGCAAATTGAGTTTGATAGGAGGCATATTGCATCCAAGTGCAATTACCCATTGCGAAACCGACAGGGCGGTAGCCGCCTTGCCGGAGAGAGTAATGATCTTGACCCGAAAGACTGGAGACAAACGGCTGGACGTTGGGTCCCAGAGGCGGTGCGTTGATTTCTCGCACGGCAGTTCCTACAGCCGCAAATTCCAGCAATCCTGGGCCCCAATCGTATCCTGCTTGGGTGAGCCTCACCCCAACCACTCCGGAGGCGCCGAGAAGCTTCGCCTCCTGCTGAATCCGGCCCATAGCAAGGTGCCGGGCTTTGTAGTAAGCCTCGGTAAGGATGCCCAGTTCTCCCGATACCCAGCTATATCCCGGCGCGGCGTAGTAGGCCACGTGGTAAACGCTGCTGCCCATAACCTGGCCTAGCGGCTCAAACCCGCATTGCCTCGTGAGAAGCAACTCGTTGGGACTGAGATCCGAAGTGAAAATATGGCTCGGCGTTCCCTGCCTGGATGCCTGCTCCCGTAACCGGTCGACCGCGTTTAGGGGCAGCCCTCCCGCCGCGACAGCGGCCTGGCTTGTGGCCTGCCGCTGCTCATCGCTCATCTGATTTGGAGGCGGAGGAGGGTTCATGCTTTCTACTGCAGACCTAGCACGTTAGCCAGCGCCTGCCTGGCGTCGCCGCTTTTTGCCGCTCTCTGTTCCAGCGCTTCCCCGAGTTCTTGCAGGGCTTGGCTCACCGGAATCTCCTCGTTTTTCAAAGCAATGCCCCTTACAATCCTTGTTCTCGTCGCGATGACGGGACCATGTTCAGGTTTGTCGAAGCTGTAGCGATTGTCTCCCAAGTTGACCGAAATACCCGCCAGCGTCTTCTTGAGGAATCCGCGCGTTTTGAGCTCCGTTTCATCGGGCAGTGCTGTTTGAAGCGTCTTGACGAGGAGTTCCAAAAAGAAGCCCTGATCCTTCACATATTCCTGTTGAAGAGCACCTGCAACTCCAAGTCGAACCCAAGCCTGATCCTCGAAACTGTTGGACATAGACGTGCTTCGAAGTTTATCCTCTATGCAGCGTGCGCGACGGTAAAGATGCTAAACCGGCCACTGGCTATTCCACGATGGCACCATTCGTTTGATCAACTCTTCTTCCAAGCTCGCGCGCAGATCAAGGGCGATGCCCTTGTGTTCCATGGGCTCTACGTCGAGAAGAGAAAGTACGACCACCTTCTTTCGCCCAATGAGGGCCTCGCGGGTCTTATTTGCAATCTCGACCTCAAGCCGATTTCCACCACTTGTAGAATTCGATCTACTTCCAATTATTGGGGTTATCAGCTTTCGTCCGATGAACATCACCTCTTGGTCCACCACAAGCGCTAACGGCATATGCTGTGGACCCAGGGGCTGATCCAGTTTCCACACATTGGGTTCATCTTGAACCCACGTCGCCACTTCAACGAACCCCAAGTTGACCAGACTTTCCGCTGTGTTTGGGAGACTGCGCTCAGGGGCCTTGCTTCGATCCTGGAGCTTGACTGTAAGGACGTACCAGCCGCGCTCGGGCCGCGAAATTAGCATGGGATAATTTCGTGGCAGCACTGCGATGGCCGGTGTCACTCTGGCAACTGTCAGTGAGAGGCTCGACGCAGTAGCGCGGACCAAATCGATGAACCTCATGCCTGCCGGGTTATCTGCCAGAATTTCGAAAGCCTTCCCTTTGATCGCTCCGGCATTGCCTGGAATGGACACTGCTGCCGACTCGTGATGAGCCAATTCGTCCATCTCGCGAGCCGTTTTCGGGCCGGGCGTTGGAATCTGCTCGCCTGAACTGTCGAGAATGGGAATATCAAAGATAGACCCGTGTCCAGGCTGATTGGCAGATTGATGCTCCCGATCCGCATACGCCATTGACGGGCTCGCCATAACCGGCCGGCTCTCTTCGAAAGGGTTGTGCGAATAGGCGGCACTTTGGCGGTCGCCTCTGTCTACTATTGGAATGTCGAAGATCGAACGTGGCTTGCGTTCTGCTGGAGGACCCGATGGGTAAGAGCCCGCATTATAGCCGGCGCTACTTTCTTCGCCAAGTCTGTCGAAAATCCCCTCCTGTGAAGCAGGGGGAGGATTCCTCGGATCGGCCATCCATGGGTTTCGCTCCGACCCGCCGACACTAGGTATT
>Ga0207038_10218_pt2 | contig 15150 bp, 14 predicted proteins | sample Alteio_BWMinCont_76_FD_153285 | JGI IMG/M metagenome (GOLD analysis project Ga0207038, IMG submission 153285) | Enriched cells from forest soil in Barre Woods Harvard Forest LTER site, Petersham, Massachusetts, United States -... | ecosystem: Environmental > Terrestrial > Soil > Temperate forest >...
AGATCTCCTGCTTCGCTGAAGCCTCGATGTTTTCCGTTGCCGAAATGAACGTGAGGCTTTTCTGTGCAGTCACCTCAACATTGTCCGATTGCGCCTGTATCTCGACCTTACCCTTGGCCGCAAAGAGTTTCATCCCGGCGTTCTGCACGAACAGGCTGAGTTTTTCAGTAACGCTCGCAATCAATGACTTGCCGGTTGCGATGTGGGTGCTCTGACCGCTCACGAGGTTCGTCTGTGCATCGCTCGCGATGTGAACGGACTGCTGGGTGGACAGGGCGATGCCGGACGGACTACCGAACAGCATGACGGGTTCCTTGAACGCATTGGCATTGCCCGTTCCGCCACCCGCTGTCTTACCGCCCGACGACGAACCCGAAACATTGTTCTGGGTGGCATCGGTGAAGAACTTTAATGCGTCGTGCCCGTCCTTGAGACCTTCGGCCTGATGCGTGGTGCTGGCATCCGACATCGACTCCAGCACGCTTTCCGAATTCACCAGTTGCGAACTCGCTTCACGTGCATCCAGCGGCTGGCTGCTCGCCGGGTGAGTAGTGACATACAGACCCTGACCCGCACGCACCGCGCCATAGGCATCCGACTTCAGATCAAAACCGCTGCCGAGATAGGACCCGCGAGTGTTGCCGGTCTGCTCAATCAGATAGCCCAGGTGCAATTGTGCATTGGTGCTCGTTGAATATAAATGAACGCGATTCTGGCCCGTGGCATCATCCATCACCATCTGGTTGTAGCCACTGCCCTGATGTTCCTTGGACTTGTAGCCCGACAGCAGGCCGTTGGAATGCCAGTGCGGTTTCGTCGCGCCGTTATAGACGCGAGCCGTGACGATCGGTCTATCGCAATCGCCATCTACCCAGTCGATCAGGACCTCTTCCCCAACTCTCGGGACGTGCACGCCGCCATAGCCACTGCCCGTATCGGACATCGCGACTCGCACCCAACAGGATGCATTCGCGTCGCCGTCGTTGAGCCGGTCCCAATGGAAACGCACCTTGATGCGGTTCAGCTCGTCGGTGTAGACCTCTTCGTTAGCGGGGCCGACGACGATGGCCGACTGCTTGTGCATCTCGGGCTTCTGATGCTCAAGCGGACTGCGATAAGGCACGACCCTGCGTTGCGCTTCTATTTCAACGAGAAAGAAGCCTTCACTACCGTCGGCGTGTGCGATCTTCAATGCACTGGCCGTGCCTGCATGATTCGCCCGGATTGTCGCCAGTTCGCTTTTCAGGCTATGCGGGAAATCTCCGGTCTGACTGGATACGGGAAGATTGTTCTCAATGAACCACGCTACTTCGATATCGCGAACTGGCGGTTCTGCTTGCTATCCGTGGCGTGGGCAGGATGATCATCCAGTTCAAACCAGCGGCCGGGGTCCATTTGCCGAACACCACCTGAACCATAAAAACGCTTTGCTCGCGATTCCCATTCTTCCATGCGAATCTTTGAAAGAGCATCACCTCGATCCTGCTTGGCGTAGGTATAAGCGCCGGTATATTCGTAGACTTCAGCTTGCTGGGGCAGGTTTCCCTGCGTGGCAAGCGTCGGGGTGTTTGTACCTTTTGGATTCGCGGGAGAACCCGGCGACTTGTAATCAAAGGTTCGGGTAGCAAGCGTTGTGCTTTGCAGCGTTCGCATGCCGGACCACTGCACCAGCGCGTCGGTTTCGCTATTCGTGCCGGCACGATAGAACGGGATGGCTTGCCCGAGGGCTGGCACCGAATATAGGTCGTCGGTAATGACGAGGGTATGCGATTTGCCATCATCGGCCTGCTCAAAATAGCCGAACAAGCCTTCGTTTTCCATGAGGCGATGAACGAAATTCCAATCGTCCTCGTATTGCATGCAGAACGAGCGCGAGGGCAACGGGTTTTTGAGCACGAACCGAAAAGCGCCTCGGGCCTGCGGATGCATGGCGAATACGTCCGCCAGAATTGTATCGGCGGACTTGTTCTGCCAGATTCGCGCATCCTTGCGAAAACGCAGGAAGTGCATCCACGATGCGAAGCCGAACTGGTAGCTTGTCAGGCTTCCATTGGAACCGAGACGGCGAGCGGTGTGGACATAACCGTGATGGGGGAGATAGGAGCTGTCAGTCTGCTGGATCCAGAGCCCGACGGGCTGCGCAATCAGCGTCTTGAGTTCAATGGCGTCGGATGTGGAAACAGCATCCACCGTGAATTCGTAATGGCGACCAATCCTTGACCGGCCAATAACCCGCTGCGGCAGCAGGACGTTATTGCCCAGCAGACTATCCAGTTTCAGCAAGCGGTCACTCTGGATGAGTCCGCCCGTTATTGCCCCGATTATGTCTTGTGCACCCATGCCGGCCCTTATTTTTTCTTATCACGCGATTGCGCATTCGCGTGATGTTACAAAACTTCAGACAAATCGACCAGTCATTTAATGTCAGGAATTGCAAACCGTTTTTTCTATGCACTTCGAATAATTGAAATATCGTTAAAAAGCCGTCGATTCGTTCTTTCTACCTTACCGCCGTTTAAAATTCTCGCTTCATTATTGGCGCGTTCCCTCTATCACCGCTCATGTCGCCAAACCGAAAGAAACCGCTGGTGGTGAGCCCGTCACGGAGAAAATCTCTCAGTAAAACCATGCTGTTGCCGCACACGGCCAGCTACGTGCGTGAACTCGTGTTGCGCAATCACGTTGCATTGGCTGCATTTCGCGCGGGAAATGGTAATGGCAATCTGCTGGTCGAGCTCGCGAAAGCGCTTTATCTGGCCTGGTATCTTCAGGAGGCGGGGTTCGAAGCCGCTGATCGCGAACTCTATCTTGAGGCAGAACGCATTCTGGACAATGCAGCCAGAAACGCAAGCAAGGACATTTGGTTCATTGAGCCAGCAGAATGTGGCCCTGTCACCCGGATTCTCGATCTGCACGAGCGGCAGCTATCATCGGCCCCAGTCTATGTGGTTAGCGAAGCTCAGGCACGATTGTTACGTTTCGGGATGACCGACAGGCGTTCGCCGTGGTGAGCTGACAATGGACATTGCTGTCGTGTCCGATCGTTCATTGGTCCCCTGACCGCGCAGTTCGGCGCCGGACTCAATTTGGCCAAACGTCGCCCCGCGTCGAATTTCCGTAATCGACCCATCTCAGCCGCTCGACACTTGTCCGGCTCCAGGTCCGTTCGTGATGTATAGCAGCCATTCGCTAAATCACCCTACGCGGATCGGCCTTCTAAGCCGAGGGTCGGGGGTTCGAGCCCATCCTTTCGAGCCAATGAAATCAAGCGCTTAGCCCGGTTTTGAAGACCGGGCTTTTTGCTATTTGGCGACCGTGTAATCGCCATGTAACCCGATTTCGTCAACGGGCGCTAGGTTGCGCCTTCGATGAATGCAATGGCCGCATGGATGATTTCGCTTTCAAGCCAGTATTGCGCAATCGGACGAGTGCGACTGGGATATTGGACGCGCGCGGACTTTACGGGCCAGCCAAAATACTTCAGCGTCATGATGTATGCGGCTAGGCGCCAGCGGCTTGTACCGAAAGTGGGCTGCGTCAGGCGCTCGCCAGTCAGCAGGCGCGCGAGCGCTTCGGCCGCCAGCGTGCCAGCGTTCGGCCAGGTCGGGTTGAACGGCTCCGGCGGGAACAGGCTGAATTGCTCGGGTGCGTGATTCTGGCTATCCGGCCACATCAGGCGGCCATTCGGCAGCTTGACCGGTCGCAGCGAGAAGCACGCGCCGCTCTGGCGGTAGCGTTTGCGGATGGACTGCGAGCGAATCGAGAGGAGCGCAGCCAGCTCCTCGGTCGTGATTGGGCGGTTCGATTGAGCCGCCGCGAGTTGTTGCATGGTCATGTGTATCACCTTCTCGCCTACCGGCGTTGAATTGAGGTGATACAGATTCTTTGCCTTACCTTTGCATTGACCGATAGGTCTGGCGGCAAGCGGCGGTTAGCGTCCGCTGTCGGCTTTTCAGCGGCGTTTCAGTCGTTTGGCCAGTGCGTCTCGGGTGAGCGCCTTTACCCGGCCGTTAGCATCCGTGTATTCCAGCGCTCCGCTGGGTGCGACGCCTGTAAATAGGCCTTCTCCGTTCAATGTTCGCTCGCGCAGATAGGGATAAACCAGATTCACGTCCGTACCTTTTTCCTTGATGGCATTGTCTATCTCAGGGTCGAGGATGTTGGTGCGCCCGGTAATTATCGAGTGGACAGTCCCCGTTTTGGCAAGCGCGGAAATGACGGTGACGTCGGCCGCGGATGAGTGGGGAGGTCGAGCGGTGTCCGCCAGCGCGCGCAATTCATCAGGCACGGTCCATTTCATCGTGTTCACTGTCCAATCGGCGAACTTCGCCAGGTACACCTCACCATCTTTATCCCCGGTCAGGGTCGGCAGCGTGCCGCCGGTTCCGGCGTGGCTTCGTGCGATGGAGAGTCTTTCTGCGATTTCGCGGGTGACGTCCCATCCGACAAAATCTAGCCCCAACAGGTGCGCGATGCCGTGCTGTATCGGGTTCAAGGTTGCCGCGCCGGGGCTGACGTTGCATGACAGGCATACCGCATCGGACAGACTCGCCTTAAGCATATGGTGCCATACGCTCCAATTCGGCTTAACGTGTGTCATACCGTTTCCCGACTTCGTCGCGGTCAGTTCATGCCCGGCGACCGATACAACTTCCCAAGCGATACAGCATTGGTCTAGATACCGCTTTGCGTCGACGATGCGAAGGCAACCAATGGCAAGTCCTGCGTTATCGTAGATGTCGCTTGTCTCGATGCCTGCCGGAGTTACGAGCGACAGTTCCTTGCGCTCTGCCTTCTGCCTGATTTGCTGAAGGTGCTGAACATTGAAGAGACTCCAGCGTGACTGAGCAGCCTGCATTTCGTTGCTTGGCTTAAATTCCGGGCGAAAATCCCAATCAGGGCTGTTCGGTGCGGCGTCGAATGGTGCGCGCCACGCTTCGAACTGAGCCGGTGAGCATGGGGCGGGCGGGTTGCCTCCGCATATCTCTCGGACCAAACGCCAATCGTCCCTGGTCAGCGGTTCAATGTTCCACCGGTGCGGGCCATCAGGCGTTTCTTTCTTCAGCGTTGCAAGCCTCTCGTCGTCGGGAATTGGGACCAATGCAAAGGCTATTTCCTGCACCAGTTCTTCAACATTCACCTTCGATGCATTGGGTAGTCTAACCGGGCGTGGCCCAAGGTGGGCAACGAGTGGCATAGATGGGGCCTCCTGTTCCCCGATAGGCCAGCATCGGGCTTCAATCGCAGCCGTCCGAACATCTGCAACGGCCAGATATTGGGATGACGCTCGATCACCTCCTTGTCCCACCCGAGATATTCCCGGATCAGCGTGCGGGCCGTCGCACGGAAACCATGACCGGTGATCTGCTCTTTCGTGTCGTAGCCCAGCGTACGTAGTGCGCTATTGATCGTGTTCTCGCTCATGTAGCGTGTCGCCTCGGAACGCTTAGAGATACTGCGGAAGATTGGCCCGCTTGGCCCAGTCAACGGCCGGAGATCTCTCAAGATCTCAATGGCCTGCGATGGAAGCGGCACCAAATGTGCCGGCGTGCGGCTATCCCGTTTCTTCCACTCCCGCATCTTCATTTTTTCCGGCGGGCAGCTCCAGATCCCATCGTCAAGATCGATGTCCTCCCAGTGAGCAAAACGTAATTGGCCTGGTCGCTGAAAAAGCAACGGGGCAAGCTGCAATGCCGCACGGGTAATGACGTGGCCGTTATAAGCGCGGATATCGCGCAGCAACTGTCCGAGCTGCTTCGGGTCGGTGACCGCTGGGTAATGGCGGCTACGTACAGCGGGGAGCCCGCCGGTACGGTCATTCACGAAATTCTTGGCCGGCTCTAGAACGCCGGTATCTACTGCGTACTGGTACACATGCTGAATCGTCTCGCGTACCCGCATTGCGGTTTCAAGGTTGCCGCGCTCTTTGATGCGGTGCAGACAACGTACAACTTCGGTCGGCTTGATGTCCCCCACCGGAAGTTGCCCCACCCAGGGAAACACATGCAGCTCTAGGTAGCGGATGATTTTCTCAGCGTAACCTGCGGACCATTGGCGATCCTTTTCCGACGCCTTATGCCATTCTCGTGCCACCAATTCAAACGTGTTGAGCCGATCCGCCTGCGCTCGCTCCTGCTTCTCGCGCCGTGCCTCTTTGGGGTCGATCCCGTCAGCCCGTCGCTCCATCTCCGCCCGGGCCTTTCGGCGCGCCGCCGCCAGCGACACAACGGGATAACGACCAAGCGTCAGCTTGATGTTTTTCCCGTCTCGCATGTAGCGATAGACCCAGACCTTGCGAGTCGGACGAACTCGCAGGTACAACCCATCGCCATCCGCCAGAAAGTATTCTTTCTCGCGGCGCTCCGCGTTCTTGACCTGCAAGTCGGTGAGCTGTCCCATGATGTTGTACCCAAAAAGGCAAAATCGAGGAACAACCATTTTGGGTACAACTTCTGGGACATGCAAACGCCGGATTTCTCTGGAATTCTCTGGCTTTTTGCGGACGCAAATTTCCCGCAATGCCTTATCTGGCGGGGCTTTTCAGGATTTCAGTGGATTTCTGCGGAAAACTAGTTGGTGCGCCCGGCTGGGATCGAACCAGCAACCCCTGCCTTCGGAGCAACGTAACTAATCGAAAAGCCTTAGCGCTTCGACGTTTCGTCAAATTCCCTCCATACCAAATCCAGATGCGCGAGTCCCTTTGCGTCTACTCCGGGATTCGTAGCCTAATCGACCGTCACGCGTCTCAGTACTGACTATCGAATTTAAATCATCAATCTGAAAATACAATTGGCAAAGTACAAATACGTGTGATTGCGTGCTTGCCGCGCTGGTGAGCGCCAGGCAGAATTCGTTCTGTAGTGAGCACTTACTGAGACGAACAAATCGACCGATAACTTAGGATTCCTCATAATGACCTTTGCCAACATTGACCAAATCCGCGCCGCGAAAACGAACGACCTCGTGGCTTTCTATAACGCGCACGTCAGCCCGGACGCGGCTGTGAAGAAATTCCGTGACCGGCAAACCGCAGAAACGAAAGCGGCTCTTTTCCTTCCGTCACAGTTCGAAGCGCAACGCCTCGAAGGGCTTAAGGAGACGTTCAAAGAACAGGCCGTTTCGCTTGCCGAGCAGCTTTCGAAAATCGAAACGGGCACGGAAGTCGCGGCGAACCCCGAAGCGCCTACGGACATCGTTACGCCTATCGAGCAGGGTCCGTGGCCGTTCCCGAAGGGGCCGGTGGAAGCCGCGCCCGAAGTCGCTCAGCCGGCACCAGTGGCCGTTAAGCCAAAGTCAGCCAACTCGCTCGGTGTCGCGGCTTCGTGGGCCGATCCAGAGGTAGCAGCCGCGCGTACGAAGCGGCACGGAGTCACGGTCACTTTCGAGGGCGCTACTACGGATTACCGGAGCGTGCGCGAAGCCTTCCGCCACTTCCGCCTTCCCGACTCGAAGCACATTAAATTCCGGCTCGGTCTGAAGGCCGCAGGGGTCGCGACGTTCGAATGGCCTGTTAAGGGCGTCGCGAAGAAGTATGAGTTCAAGCTGGTGGAGTTGTCGGACGCGCTTGCCGTGGAGAAGGCTGTATGAGCTTCCGTGTGTGCGCTGCTGCGCTGGTCGCGTTCGGGGTGGCCTGCCTCATCGGAGCGGTGGCCGTTCTGATTTGGTGGTGAAAGGCTGGATTGTGGGCAAGCGGAAAGGCGTGCGAGCCAAAGCCCACACGCCTACCACCTACCCGTTACCGGCTCGGTGGCGACCGCCGATGCTTGCAAACTTGCTCAGGACGGCCGAACCGGACCCGAACATATTGGCGCACACTGACGGTCTTTGCCCGCTTGTTCACATGGAACATGGCAAACCTCATACGAGAGCACGCGTCGTATTTTCTAGCTTTACTCGTTTAGCCTTGGCTAATACAATCCAAGTTGTGGTGCTTTTCGAGCGCGGTTTGCGGAACGACGCATTACCGACACCGCTCATCGGAAAACGGGTGTTGACGCACTCGTTTTCCAACTTCCCTTCCTGCTGCATCCTGCCTGAACCTACGTCTGTTTCAACTCAATCCCGATCGCAAAACACAACATATAGTGCGAATCGCGTCTCTGAACACCAAGTATATTGACAATCCGCACGCTCACAAAAACTTTTATTTGCTGAAGAATGGCCTTCAGAGGGTTGACTTTTGAAACGCCGGTGTCGGATAAAGGATACAACCCCTTTTGTGTTACAAAGTGCTGCAATGTGCTGCAACCCTATGTGTGGTGGGCGACACACAAGTTTGTCAAAAAGTTAAGCTGGCTTAACTAGCTTTGCGATTAATTTTAGCGTTGACTAATCGATCACAAGGTGAATCTGTGGGGAACCAGGGGGGGGGGAACTACCGGTAAATCTCCATCGCTCCCCCTGGTCAGTTTGATTCGTGTAAGCCACAAGGCCACCGCGTGCTCGACGTTGCAATGGTTTACGCTGTTCCTCGCGAGGACGGGTTATGTCTTGAGAGGGGGTCATCCGTGCATCACAGTGTTAGGACCACGCGGGTCGGCCTTTAGCCGGTAGGCGTTTCCTTCAACCCGCTCAAGAATTCCCTCTGCCGTTAGCTTGGAGAGGGTCGTTGCCACAGTCCCCCTGTTGACGGTGCTGTCAGCAAGCGAGACGCGCTCCGCCACCTCGTTTGTTGTTAGGCTTTCGCCCTGCACGAACTCAGCCACGATCAGTTGCCGCGTTGTCGGGGAAAACAACGACTTCACAATCACGCTCGGTGAAAAAGAGGTTCCAGCACTTAATGTCGGGAAGTCTGTCAGTGTCGAAAGCGGTATTGACTTTACCCATGCCGTTGTACTTAGCGTTGGGACAGCGTCTTGGTCTAGATTCTCAAGGACCTCAAGAGTAGTCGTCAGCTTCTTTGCCGCTGCTTCGAGGTCGAGAAGGCGTCTCTTCGCAACGTTGATCTCAGCTTGGATCATCGCCAGCTTGTCCCGCACTTTGGTGATTGTGATTTGCTCGTCCATGGGTCACAGGATACTTCACACTTTCTTGAAATGCAATTACTAAAACTTTAGAAATTTCCGGGACGCCATGACCGGAGGCTCGACCTATTCGACAGTGGCGAGGGTAGATGGTTGGAGTTGGCTGGGGTGCTCGGATGGTGCTGGCGCTTGTACGGGGCCGCGCCATTTTCATTTGTGACCTTGAAATATGAGCGTGCTCACGATACCTAGAACGAAGCCCATAGCCCCAGACATGGCACTTACGATCAAATCGTCACGTTTTCTTTGCCAAAAGGACGGTCGATCCCGACGCGATACACCGTAAAAACGCGTTCGCTTGCGCGTTCCGAGGAATGACCTGATGCACATAACAAAAGAAACTGGTGCAAGTCCGAGAGCCGCATACTTTTCGTATGGGTTTCCGGCCTTCAAATATACGTATGAAAGTGCAATCGTCATCGCCCACGATACTCCAGCCGCTGCCGGGCCGGAATACCAAGCCTTTTTCAATGCCGCTCGTTTAAGGACGGATGCGACCGAGTGAAAGCATGCGATGCCCTCTGGTGTTTGGGCTGATGGGTACGCGGTCACGCTAACTTTTCCGCTGTACTTCGAAGTTTGAATGGAAACAGTCGGACTCTCGCTGCTCATGTCTAGAATCAGCGCGCCTTCTCGTCCGAGATGTTCGCAAAGGTCATCGACCGATTCGAATGCGTAGCCATCGCTTTGAATCTTCGGCCCTTGATTCCCCCGCGTTAGCAAAGCCGCGAGTTCCTCCAGTTCTTCCCGATGCAGGACACAGTTGGCGAACTCCTCATTGAGGCTTTGTTTAACCCGTGTTTTCGCCATTCTTTTTATCTCGGCTAATTTGAGTGGACCATCGCGCATTTTATCCGTGCAACGAACCACCCCATAGGGAATTTAGTTGCCGCCCGCCCCCCTTCGAGTGTCCTGAACCAAATTGGTCCACGCGCTATCTGGAAGCAGGGGTAGGGCTAGTGTGAAAGAAACACTTAAATCCATTCACTAGGTAGGGCCAATCGTCAGACGTGAGTGGGCAGAGATTCCCATCGCAACTCCATCCTCACTCTTACGATCACCATACGCTTTAGCACCGCGCGTAAGGTCGATGGTCTGTTCGCGAAGAGTAGATAATTCGACGGTTCACCATGCGAGCAGAATAATCGTTCGTTTCACGACAGTAAGCTTTGGATGCCGTACCAATCAAACACAGCAAACGCACGTCGTTATTACGATCAGTGCTAATAACACCGTGAAACCCAATTTTACGTAATAAGGGTTATCGAAGTTTGATAGATAAAACGCATGATTATCGTGTGCGGTATTGCGTTGTCGCATATTACGATTGGATAACATCTGCTGTGTACGGGCGAAAAGAAACCCGCTTAGGATTCGCGTCCTAGCGGGTTTCGGTTGGTCGAGCTACGGTTGGTCCAAGTATATCTACCGAGGGCCGTAGGACACATGCTAATGCCGTGTTTCCGGGGTATCGGGCTGCGCAACGGTCGGAGCAGCGGGTAACGCCGCGCCAACGGCCTTGTAGAAGTCGGCCAGTGTTGAGCCTTGCTTCGTCTTCCCATCTTCATCGATAACAGTGACACCCGCGATTACCGCTGCTTCGCGAAGTGCGCCAATCTTCGCCATATCTTTGGCAAGCGGGTTATTAGCGATTTCCAGATATGAGTGAAGGGCTTTCTTCGCGTCCAAAAGCTCATCCACCGGAATGGCCTTTAAACGGGCTTCGAACATGTCGTTATACATGTCAGATGCTTCCAGATTCTGGATTTTGGCGTGCACCTCGTTGCCGCAGTTAATGCTGCCGAATACACGTCTAAATGCCGCCAGTGCTGGTACGGCGCGAACTCTGAGGTTCACGTATTTGGACATGAACCAATCGTTCTTTGCGTGGAATTTCGGATTGCCGAATTGATCAACGCCGATGTATGGGGTGTCGTCAATATCTTCCATGATTATCTCCTGCGCTATATTAATGCGACACCGACTATTGTAATGTAATGCCGCTGACTTGGTAACTTGCAGAGTTGTCGTCGTGCCGCGCCAATTAATCGAGAGCTTGCCGCGATGTTCAAACCGGGAGGCCTGCCGCCATGAGGCTGAAAACTACTAACCTGCAAATCTCATGGCTTGCCGCGCGCTGAGATTAATGCTCGTTCACTGAAATCCCTTTGCGGGCAATCAACTCCAGTGACTGAAATTACCCCTTAACCTCTTAACCTCTTAACCTCTTAACCTCTAAATAATTTAAAAATATCGTAGAAAAAGAGTGCCCGTTCTGTCTAGTAGAACGGCGCGTGCTAGGGAAAGTTTCTAAAACTCGTTGAGGTTAGAGGTTAAGGACTTTTCGACCCTTATAACTCCATGATTCGTAACAGGAATCAGGCAGAAAGCTTAACCTCTAACTTTCAGGTTAAGGATAGAGGTTAAGGAAATCCCCCAACCATCCCGGCGCGGCACTCTGACTAAAGCAAAGGGCCATCGTCCCAAGACGACAGCCCAAGGCCCAACGATAATCGATCTAAATCCAATGAACTAGCTATCAGAACCCCTTCGCGCTGACCTCAAGAAGCTCCTTGTAGTCTTCACCAAACTTGCTGGTCATAAACTCATCTATGTATATCGCGCAAAGAGCATCCTTATTATCCTTCATCGTGAGCCCCTCGCGCCTCTTCGCAAACTTCTTAGCAGTCTCACTATCCGGATGCGCTACATAATCCCATTGGTAAGTCACCGGCTCACCGTTGCCCTTAACCTTTTTGCCACCGAGAACCACAACTCTATCCTCAATCGCTTCACCAACCACAGGTGCCCTTGACACAGAGTGCATAACGCTGTGAAGCTCGGCTTGTCCAATAACGATCCGATCTGGCTTTCTACTTCCGTCGCGACCGGCGCGGCTCGTCACAAAACGCTTATTCGCTTTGTGAAGCGCAGCCGGGAAATAGGTGGCCGTCGCTCTGTGAGTCACTTTGCCACGCCCACGCCGAATCTCTTCAGCATTGAACTCTGCCACTTCACGCACCACCGAGTCCACATACCGGTCATACCCGGCCATTCCGCCGTTCTCCGCCATCCATGCGCGGCATTCAGCCATGATCTGCCAAATGTCTTCACGGAAGTTGGTGAAGTCCGCTTCGAACTTAGGCAACCATTGCGGCTTGCCCTCTTCATCGTCTTCAATCTGCCCGACGAATAAAGGGTAAAAGCGCCGATTGCCCGTCGAATCGCGCTGAAGGCCGTCATATTCATTACCGTCCATAATCGTTATCCACTGACGCTTTTGAACAACCGTCCCTTCATACTTATGATCCATCAGGTCTTCGGTGGTGGTGACGATATCCTTGATCTTGTTCAGGTCAGATCTGTTAAACCCAGACATTTCAGCGACGTTCGCAATGATTGAATTGCCCGTAATATCGCGCAAAGTGTTGTTGAACGGTTTGGACAGGTCCATCTTGGCGACGGTCGCCTCATCATCCTGCATAAGCACGCGGCAGATCAGCTTGGCGAAATACGACTTACCAGCGTTCTGCGCTCCGAACAACGCGAGCACGATAGGCGCTTGACATCCGGGGTTCGTGATCCGGTTATAGAGAGAGAGCCAAAAATACAGCCCGAAGCGCTCCAGCAACGGCGTCGGGTGGGGCTTGAATAGCTCGATGATCTTCCGACTAGCGCGCGGCGTACCGTCCCACTCCGGAATCGCTTTCTCGAATGCTATCGTCAAGTCGTTGTACCGGCGCTTCAACGCCCACTCACGATATGCTGATCGCATGGCATCGGCAGACTGTTCCTTGAGGCCTGCTGCCTGCGTGTACCTGACAACGTCGATGATCGGGTAGAACTTGTCCACAATGGTGCCGTCTTGGTCCACCAGACGCCCTTTAAACAGATTCAGGTGCGGCCCCGAATCCTTCCCGAACATGACGTCCAGCACGTGCCAGCGGTTCATGTCCGTTGGCTTGTTGATGGTCGTCAATTGCCCTTGCACAACCTTCGGCAACATGTCCGGGAAGTTGAATGCATCAGCATTGACTAGCGCCTTTGCGCGTTGAACGAGGTCTGGGGTCGTATCGCGAATCGCCTGTTCACGTTCTTCGCCAGCTTTCTTCAATTCAACCGCTTGAAGGTAGCGAGCATTTATACGGTCATCAACACGCTTCCGAGCGGCAATATCATCTTCATCCTGCTCCGCTTCGATGATCTTACGGCGCTTCTCCTTGGGGCTGTCCATCGGGCTTGGCGGACTAACATCCTTGAACTCGAAGTAAGGCTCGGTGTCTTGTTCGCCTTCTGCCGGTGCTTCGATATCGCTATCCTCCATCGACTCGAATCCGGTCCGGTCTCCACCCCGCAGACCATTCTGTTCGTAGTCCTGAACTATTTCTCTTTGATCGTTGCTTTCGTCTGGAACTGCACTCATAATATTTCCCGTAAGGTTTGTGGAATACCGTTTAAGCCGCGTCCGACTCGTCACAGTCAGCGCGGCTTTCTTTTTGTCCGGTCAGGATGAACCGAAGGTCGCTAAGCCGGGGCATAGGACACTTCAGGGCCAGCGCGAACCTGCCCAGTACCAGCGCGCATACCCATGTATAAAGGTAGTCGTTCATTGCGCGGCCTCTTCTAGCGAGAACCCCTGCGCCTTTGCCTTCACGTGAATGTCATACGCGAACTGCGCGGCGACCCAGTAGTGCACCGGGTACTCGTTGCCGAGCCAGCGGCCGAGCTTGATGGCTATGTCGAGGGTGATCCGTCTGTGGCAGTTCACGAGATACGACATCAAGATATAGCTGATGCCGATCTCCTTCGCGGCACTCTTGAAGGTAATGCCTTTTTCGACAATAACCTCCTTGAGCTTAAGGCCGGGGTGCTTTACTTCGCCCATTGATTTTCTCCTGTTAACGAACGTCTATAACAGGTAGCTTAACTGTCGCGATAACAGAAGGAAACTGTCATCTTTTCTCTCGAATTCCTAGTCGAGTGAACTACTCTCACAATTTCACGCAATATTTATTTGCTCTCGCGCGTGAATCAATCTCCCACAATTCATCGAAAGTTTTCGAGCAGTTCACTCACACCAGCACGCGGCTCTATTGCCCGTAGGTGATATTGCGCAGCGTCTTGTATTGGAGGCCGAGCTTGGTCATGGTCGCACTCTGCAAACTGTAGTCGCCAATAGCACCATTGGCCCAAGCGACCTGCGCCATCAGCATGCCTGCCTTGTAGCATCCCGGCTCCACACCACCCGCATCACGGAGCATGAACGCCAGCGCACCGCCCTCGAAGTCCGGATCGGGAACAGGTGAGGGACAGCGAATATCTGTGTACACAATTGTCGCCGCGACTGCATCCGAGAACGCCACGACGCGCGATGCGACATGAGGTCCTCTGAACGTGGATGTAAGAACGCTTCGCACGCCCTCCAGTGTGGCCGGAACGTGCTGGGAGGGCTGATTGGGCCACACGAAGCTACCAGCCAGCGCGACTTGCGTTGCGGCCAGCCCCACGGCCATAGCTACGCCTGCAATGATTTTATTCAGATTCATGGTCTACCTTCCTTGTTGTGATTAGGACTACGTATAGAATGCGCGATTATCGTAGCTTATCTGAGTGGGATCGGGGATCACTCGGAAGTGGCCGACCTATCGTGGCGGCAGACCGAAAATGGCTTTAACGTGCATCCAGATCCACGCACAAGCTCCACCCAGCAGGCACACCTTCAACGCTATCGATGCGGTATATAGGGCAACCCTAATGCCGAACTGGATTTCCCGTGAGCGGGGTTCGCGCATCGGTCGTGCTCGGCGCGGTGGCTTGCGTAGTAATCTGAATTGCATCGGTCTGAACGTTGTTAGTTATCCTGTGTACTAGTTTACGCTAATAGGGACATATCGAAACACAGCGGCGTGTTCGAAGCGGAGACAGTCGAAATATTTTTTTGTACAGGGGCGAGGAGTATTTGTTCGAGGTCGGCTCGTTTGAACAACAGACATATGCCATAAAAACTATTTCGAGATGACATTTGCCGGCTGTGGCGCGGGTAGTTAATATTTAGTCGTACCACTAATCATTAACCGACTCTAACAGGAGAAACCGGTGATTGATCAAATCCCAAAGTACCCCGGCG
>Ga0207038_10226_pt1 | contig 14989 bp, 15 predicted proteins | sample Alteio_BWMinCont_76_FD_153285 | JGI IMG/M metagenome (GOLD analysis project Ga0207038, IMG submission 153285) | Enriched cells from forest soil in Barre Woods Harvard Forest LTER site, Petersham, Massachusetts, United States -... | ecosystem: Environmental > Terrestrial > Soil > Temperate forest >...
ATTTTATTGGTGATATAAGAAGAACGCTCCGGAAAATAGATGACAAAGTAGTAAGTGAGCTTATCCATTTTTGGCAATGAAATTATCCGTCCATTTCCTACCGTAGCTTTTGAGCTTACATAGTTGCCATATACCATTTTATCACTGCTGCAATCGTAAATTCCATATTCGAAATCGGTATTAATACCTACTCTTTCAAATTCGTTGATAAGATAATATTGCAGGGTTTTGGCATCAATACTGTTGTTCAGGTTTACAGCATAGTAGTCAGTAGATATTTTATTAATAAGATCGGTAGAAGGTAGCGTAAACTGTCCATATTGAGCCATTTCCCCCGCTACGTTTCGCAGTGCTATTTCTATCGTTTGGTCAAATTGTTTTTCTTTCAGGTCGAATGCTTTCCTTACCCAATAGATCTGGATAACGATAATTCCGATAATGGAAATTGCACCCAGCAGCGTAATATATCGTATGGTGTTTTTCCCCATTGCTGCCAAGTTAGTCCGATTTTGCTATGGCTGTATTTTCATTAACAAATCATTAACAAATATTGGCAACTCATTAACAGGGAAGGTTGTTGACCTAATCTATGTTTGCGGCATAAAACAATTACTAATAATTAAATTTTTACCTTATGAAAAAAATCATTTTATCAGCAACCCTTCTTATAGGGGTAATGTTTGCCGGAAATGTAAAAGCCCAACAAGCAACTGCAAAAGATGCCGACGCACCGGTAATCGCTTTTCAAAAGGATACCATCGATTATGGCACTATTCCCCACAATGCAGATGGGTATCGTTCGTTTCATTTTACCAATACAGGCAAAGAGCCTTTGATGATTAGTGAAACACATGGTTCATGTGGTTGCACAGTTCCAACGGCACCAAAAGAACCTATTCCACCAGGTCAAAGCGCTGAAATTAAGGTTCACTATGCAACCGACAGGGTAGGCCAATTTACCAAAACAGTCACCGTTACCAGCAATGCTCAAGATTCACCCAAAATTTTGGTGATAAAAGGCAATGTATTGCCTGATGCACCTACGGCTTCTGCTAAGTAATTTGTATATAAAGTGTTGGAGCAGGAATGGCTAAAAGCTGTTCCTGCTTTTTTATGTGAGTTATGCTTCCACCAGCGTTCCTATGCTTGAATCAGCTAATAGCTTTTTAAGATTGCCTTTTTTGTTGATGTCAAACACAAGTATAGGAAGGTTGTTCTCTTTACAAAGTGTAAACGCCGTCATATCCATTATTTGCAGGTTTTTAGAATATACTTCATCAAAGGTGAGCTTTTCATAGCGCACTGCATTTTTATCTTTCTCGGGGTCGGCAGAATAAATGCCATCTACACGGGTACCTTTAATAATTACATCAGCTTCAATTTCAATGGCGCGTAAGCTGGCTGCGGTATCGGTTGTGAAGTAAGGGTTGCCTGTTCCACCGCCAAAAATTACTACTCTTCCTTTTTCCATGTGACGAATAGCGCGGCGGCGTATGAATGGTTCGGCTATAGCCTTCATCTCAATGGCCGAAAGCAGGCGGGTAGGCATATTAGCCTTTTCTAATGCCGATTGCAAAGCCAGGCCATTAATAATGGTGGCAAGCATGCCCATATAATCGCCCTGCACACGGTCGAGTCCTTGTGCTGTAGCTTCTATACCCCTGAATATATTTCCTCCCCCTATTACAATCGCTATTTCGGCGCCCGCATCAATAGCGCTTTTAATTTCCTGGGCGTAGTGCTCAAGAGCGTTTTGTTCAATGCCAAACTGCTGGCTACCCATTAGGGATTCGCCGCTTAGCTTTAGGAGTATTCTTTTGTATTTCATAAGTGTAAAGTAAGCAAAAAAAAATCCTCCGTTTGGAGGATTTTTAAATATTTATCCGATTATTATTCTTTTGAATCCGGTTACTTTTAGTTCCTTATCATTTTCTTGTAAGAACTGTTGAACCGTTTTCTTGCTGTCTTTAATAAAGTCCTGGTTTAGCAACGTAGATTCCTTGTAGAACTTGTTGACCTTGCCGATGGCAATTTTTTCAAGCATAGCTTCGGGTTTACCTTCCTGGCGTGCTTGTTCCTTGGCAATGCTCATTTCGCGGTCGAGAGTGTCTTGGGTAACATCGCCTTTATCTATTGCAATAGGAGCCATAGCTGCAATTTGCATAGATATTTCTTTACCAACTTCGTTCAGGTTATTGGCATCAGCCTTGCTGAAACCGACAATGCTCGCCAGCCTGTTGCCAGGGTGGTTGTAAGCGAATACTTTTTCTGCATGAATTACTTCATACGCGCTAAGTTCCATTTTTTCGCCTGTTTTGCCAATGAATTCTGTGATCTTTTTATCAATAGTCAAGCCATCTCCATAGGGAGCTGCTTTTAATTCATCCAGGGTATTGAAGTTGCTATTAATAGCAATGTCTGCAATTTTTTCAGTTACCTTAATAAATTCTTCATTACGGGCTACAAAGTCTGTTTCGCAGTTCAATAGGGTAAGTGTACCTTTTTTGCCATCTGCAGAAATTTTTGCAAGTACACTGCCTTCTTTTGCTTGTCTGTCGCTTCTGTTAGCAGCTACTTTTTGTCCTTTTTCGCGGAGTATATCAATCGCCTTTTGAGTATCGCCATTGGCTTCTTCCAAAGCCTTTTTGCAATCCATCATACCGGCGCCTGTTAGTTTTCGTAAGTTATTTACATCAGTTGCGGTGATGCTCATAGTGTTTGTCTTAAAATAAAATTTATTTACTTATTTTCTTGTAGGCCTCTTAGAAGGTCCGCCTTTCCTGAAGTTATTGCTTCCGGCTGCCTTAGGGTTATTACCTTTAGGTTTTTCCTGGCGTTCTTCCGTTATTTCAGCAGTTTCATCTTCTTCAGCTATTTCGCCATCATTCTCATGGGATGAAGTTTCTGTCATTACCTCTTCTTCTTTTTCGTCTACCATAGGCTCTTCTTTTTTATCACTTGTTTTGTTTGCAAGTTGAGCTTCTTTACGTTCCTCTATTCCTTCCCTTATTGCACCAACGAGAGTATCAACAATAATCTTGATAGAAGTAGAAGAATCATCGTTTGCAGGGATAGCAAAATCAACCCTGTTAGGATCGGAATTGGTATCAACGATAGCGAAAGTAGGGATGTTTAATTTGTGAGCTTCAGCAATGGCAATATGTTCTTTTGAAATATCCACTACGAAAATAGCAGCAGGCAAACGGGTCATGCCGGCAATACTACCCAAGTGGTGTTCCAATTTTTGGCGTTGACGTGAAAGTTGGAGTTTTTCCTTCTTGGAGAGAGTGTCCAAAGTTCCATCGGTTGCCATTTTGTTCATGTCGGACATTTTACGAACCGAGCGGCGGATGGTAGCAAAGTTGGTCAACATACCTCCAGTCCATCTTTCGGTAACGCTTGGCATATTAGTATCTTTCAAACCGTCTTGGATGATTTTTTTGGCTTGTTTCTTAGTAGCAACAAAAAGAATGGTTCTGCCTGATTTTGCAATTTGTTTCATTGCATTAGCAGCTTCATCTAACTTAATAATGGTTTTATTTAAGTCAATAATATGTATACCGTTCTTTTCTCCGAAAACGTATGGAGCAATATTTGGATTCCATTTTCTTTTTAGGTGACCGAAATGTGCTCCTGCTTCTAAAAGATTTTCAAACGAGGTTCTTGCCATGTGATTTATTTGATGATTTGATAATTTGGTAATTTGATGATTTGGGATTTGAGGATACTTTGGGATTTCATTATCATATTATCAAATCTCCAAATTATCAAATTTGTTTTTTTAACGTTTGGTAAATTGGAATCTCTTACGAGCTTTCTTTTGACCCGGTTTTTTACGTTCCACCATACGGGGATCGCGGGTTAAAAGTTCAGCTGCTCTGAGAAGAGGTTTGTTTTCAGGGTTTTCCTTAACCAATGCACGGGCAATAGCTAAGCGAAGCGCTTCGGCTTGTCCTTTTATTCCTCCGCCGGTAATAGTAGCATTTACATCGTGAACCAAAGCTTCCGGGGTAATGATACCGAAAGGTTGGCGAACAATAGTTCTTAGTATTCCGGTATGAAAATATTCATTGTAATCCCTGTCGTTAATCGTAATTTTTCCTTTGCCTTTGGTCATGTAAATACGGGCTACGCTGGTTTTCCTTCTTCCTAAGGAGTGGATTATTTCACTCATGATGGTTGTTTTGAATTAAATTTTAGTTCTTTAGGTTGTTGAGCTTCGTGCGGGTGCTTGGTACCAATATAAATAAATACATTGGTAAGTAATTGATCGCCCAGTTTGTTTTTTGGGAGCATACCTTTAATAGCATGCATCAAAATGCGGGTGGGATCCTTTTGGGCTACCTTTTCCGGTGTCGAAAAACGTTGCCCACCAGGAAATCCGGTGTGACGGACATAGGTTTTATCGGTAAATTTTTTGCCGGTAAACTTCGCATTTTCAGCATTGATGATGATTACCTGGTCGCCACAATCAACATGCGGAGTATAGGAAGCTTTATGTTTGCCACGCAGTATTTTGGCTACTTCAGAAGCGAGACGGCCAACCACCTGGTTGTCGGCATCCACGATAAACCAGTCTTTCTTTACTGTTTCTTTGCTGGCAGACAATGTTTTATAGCTCGGTGTATTCACAATAATAGATTTTATTTTTTACGTTCCTTTTCTATCTGTTTTTTGAAAAGGGGTGCAAAGGTAGTAAATTTTTGAATGGTGAATAATTAATGATAAATTTTTTTGAGCTATCGACTGTGAAAAACAAAAAAGTACTTCACAAGAGGGAATTGGCCTCAAAAAATCTACCTGCCAGATTTAATGCACTACGCTAAACTTCCCTGTATTTAGCTGGTTACCATTATTATCCATAATTTTGTACAGGTATAAACCGTTGGTATACAATTGGGTATTGATGATAAGAGCATTATTACGCATTGTGTAAGTACCTATGATTCTGCCGGTAATATCATAAACTTCTATCTCCGAAGCCCGAACTTGACCTGCTACAACAGCATTCATCTCGTTTTGAGCCGGATTGGGATAAAGTGTTACATGACAGGAGGGTTCAGTAACAATGGCCGTTCCTGTACTAATAGGTGCTAAGTGATAGCCTGTGCTATCTATATCCATAGTATCGCCCACTTGCGGTTTAGAAAGTAAGGAACAGGCGCTGAACTGGATAAAGATAGTATCAATTTTTGTGGATGGGGAAGTGGAATCGTAGCTAACAACTACAGAATCTTGTTTCCAGTCGTTCACAGTTGCCGCATTATACCAGTGACCGCCTCCAATAAGGTTTCTTACCCCTCCACTCCAATGGTAGAGTGATACCGTACAACTGCAAGAGTCTGTTCCATTGGGAATATAGCGATAATAAAATGAGAATGAGGTTATTTTTGAAGTGAAGGGGATACCGCGCTTGATGGTTACTCCAAAGAAACTGGCATCAATATAGCCGTTAAATATAACTCCGAGTGTATCGAGATAATCAAATTGGTATTGTTTTATCAATCCATACGAAACCACCGTCATGGCATTCGAAACAATTTCTGCACAATATTGGCTATGTCCAACCGGGCTGGGGTTGGCGCTGTCCTTAAATACCGTGAGCGGGCTGCCGCCAAAATAATTTTTGTTGCTGGCAACATTAAAATCCCACCATCCACTGGTGCCGTTACCGCTGTTAGGGTCAGGCGCATTGCCTGCCGAAAGCGTATTACGTGTCCAAGTGTCGAAATTAGGATTTATCAACTGGGCCGATAAATGCAACGAGCTCGATACAATAACGATAAACAAGAAATAAAATACTTTTTTCATAAGTCATTTTTGGGCGACAAATGTAAATACTTTTGATTATAATATTCTATTTAAGAGTATTTTTTGCCAAATGAAATGCCCCGAAAACTAAAAATCATGTTCCATAAAGGTATATAGAACATGATTTTTTAAGATGGGATAAAGAGAAACTATTTTTCCACGCTGAATTTTCCTACATTCAACTGGTTACCCGAATCGTCGAGTAGTTTGTAGAGGTATATCCCATTGGGGTACGATTGGGTAGTAATAGTTAGGAAATTGCGGCTTATATTATAAGTACTCATAGACCTGCCTGTAATGTCATACACCTCTGCATGTACCGCCTTGTATGAACCCACAACAGAAATATTGATGAATGATTGTGCCGGGTTAGGGTAAATGCTTACGTTATCATGGTATCCGTTTAAGTTGTCGACTCCTAGATATTGAGTAGTGGTAACATTATCTATGTCCATGGTATCGCCTGCTTTGGGGTTATTGGCAGCTTTAAAAGCACAAGCACTAAATTGTACGGTTATAGTATCAGGCATGGAGGCTGAATCATAAATCATGTTGATAGTAGCCTTTGTCCAATTTTTTTGGATAGTGGAGTTTGACCAATACCCACCCCCAATCGGGTAACTTTTATTGGTTTTTTGATTAAAATGAGTGAATACCACAGCACACGAACAGGTATCTACTCCATTTGGAACATAGCGGTACCAAAATGATAATGTTCCTAACTTAGCAGTGCATGGGGTACCTACTTTAATAGTAAAATAATTGTTAGGGTAATTGCTCGGCACAATATTTACATATCCTGCAAAAATTATCCCGTTGGTTTGAGGTAATCCATAGCTTGATATCAAACTATATGTTTTCGCAGTCATAGTTTGTGAAACAATAATTGCGTAATGTGAGCTGTCTTCAGGAGCCGGATTATTGGTTCCTTCGTATACTGTAACGGGGCTGCCTCCAAATAGAAGGCTTTCATTATCGAAATTAAAATCCCACCAACCGTTGCTACCGTTGCCGTTATTAGGGTCATTGGTATTAGTAGCTACATAGTCGCTATGCCATGTTTCAAAATTGGCATTTACTATCTGGGCCGATAAATGGGAGAGCCCTATAACCATCAAGGCCGATAGAGTGAGTAATATTTTTTTCATGGGTTTATTTTTTGCAAATATAATGACTTTTGGTTATGAGTATTTTAATAACGGAGATAGCCTTAAGAACGCAAAATAAAAAATCCCGCTTGTTTTTGCAGGCGGGATTTTTTTTAGTGAAAATAGTTCGGTTACTTCACTACGCTAAACTTACCAACATTCAATTGAACGCCGGTATTATCAAGCAATTTATATAAATACAAGCCACTGGTATACGATTGTGTGTTGATGGTGAGCGAATTGCTAGTCATGCTATAAATACCAACCATTTTGCCGGTGATATAATATACTTCTACACGGTTAGCCTGGTATTGGCCCGAAACAACCAGGTTTACTTCAGTTTGTGCAGGGTTTGGATATAAGTTCACATTATCGTGTGGTGGCGCACTAATGCTGCCAATACCCGTAACGCTACTGTTATCAATATCAAGGGTATCGTATTGCTTAGGCTTATTAGCAGTATTTAAGGCACATGCACTGAATACGATTAATATAGTATCAGGATTAACTTGTGTGTTACTATAGACAATCGGAATGGTTGCAGATTTCCAACTGGTTTGTGGTGAAGTGCTTCCCCAATAACCACCACCAATCAAAGTACGCTTTTTGTTGACTGCGTCCCAGTGATACATTCCTATAGAACAGGAGCAGGAATCAGAACCATTAGGAACATACCTGTAATTGAATGAAAATGAATTTAATTCCCCTCCGGTAACAGGAATTCCTGTTTTGAAAGATACGCTGGGTGGAAAAATAACAACATTTTCATACCCTGTAAAAAGAATTCCATACGTGCGGGCGTAAGGAAATTGATATGTTTGCAATATATTATATGCAGAGGTCGACATAGTATCTGAAACTATAGCTGCATAATGACTGCCATGATTTGGAGCAGGGTTTGTAGTACCTTCGTATACAGTAATAGGATTGCCTCCTAAATTAGAGTTACTTACTACATTGAAATCCCACCATCCTGAGGTTGCATTCCCATTATTAGGGTCTGGCGCATTCTTTCCATTATTTGGATTGGGAGTCCATGTTTCAAAATCTGCATTTATTAATTGGGCTGATAAATTAGGCAGGCCTAAGATTAAAAGAGCCGATAGAGATAAGAGTATTTTTTTCATATAGTTTTTGTGTTTATGAAGCAAATATAAGTAATTTCATTCAATTCACGATAATGCAACCAAAAACTACTGTAAGTTTGCAAGCTGTTTAACAGAGATAAATATGAATAGCGAAGAGCATTTTAAGAATATAATATCCCATAGTAAAGAGTATGGGTTTATTTTCCCATCTAGTGAAATATATGATGGATTAAGCGCTGTATATGATTACGGTACCTACGGAGTAGAGTTGAAAAATAATATCCGTTCATATTGGTGGAAATCAATGGTTCAACTCCATGAAAATATTGTGGGGATTGATTCAGCTATTTTTATGCATCCAACCATTTGGAAAGCATCCGGCCACGTAGATGCTTTCAACGATCCGCTGATTGATAATAAAGATTCGAAAAAGAGGTATCGCGCCGATGTGCTTATTGAAGATTACCTGGCAAAACAAGCAGATAAAATTGAAAAGGAAGTAGAAAAAGCTAAAAAGCGTTTCGGGGAGAAATTTGATGAAGCCTTATATCGTTCCACCAACCCACGCATTACCGAAATACAAAGTGCTATTAGTAGCGTTTATGATCGTTTTAAAAAGGCAATGGAAGATAGTGATTTGCCGGGAATAAAGCAGATTATAGTGGACTGTGAAATTGTGTGCCCCATTTCAGGAACCAAAAACTGGACTGATGTGCGTCAATTCAACCTGATGTTTTCCACCAGCATGGGCGCTATGGAAGAAAGTTCGAACCAACTATACCTTAGGCCTGAAACAGCACAGGGTATTTTCGTTAATTTTTTGAATGTGCAAAAAACCACCCGGATGAAAATTCCATTTGGAATTGCGCAAACCGGGAAGGCTTTCCGCAATGAAATTGTGGCCCGGCAATTTATATTCCGTATGCGGGAATTTGAACAAATGGAAATGCAGTTTTTTGTGCAGCCCGGAACCGAACTGGAATGGTATGAAAGCTGGAAAGAAAAAAGATTAAAATGGCATCATAGCCTCGGATTCCCTGATGGTAAATACCGCTATAAAGACCATGTGAAACTAGCCCACTATGCTAATGCTGCCTGCGATATTGAATTTGAATTTCCGTTTGGGTTTAAAGAAATTGAAGGTATCCATTCCCGCACCGATTTTGATTTGAAGAGCCATGAAAAATTCTCCAATAAAAAGCTGCAGTATTTCGACCCTGAGTTAAATAGTAGCTATGTACCTTATGTAGTAGAAACCTCTATAGGTCTCGACCGTATGGTGCTTGCCATACTATCTCAATCGTTGGTAAAGGAGCAATTGGAAGACGGAACCCAGCGCGAGGTGATGCGTATTCCTCATTTCCTGGCCCCGGTAAAAGCGGCTGTGTTACCTCTTGTAAAAAAAGACGGGTTACCTGAAAAAGCCATTGAGTTATTTAATAAACTCAAATTGCACATCTATTGTCAATATGACGAGAAAGACTCTATTGGCAAGCGCTATCGCCGCCAAGATGCCATTGGTACTCCTTATTGCATAACCATTGACCATCAAACATTAGAAGATAATACGGTTACACTTCGTGACAGAGACAGTATGAAGCAAGAACGTATTAACATGGATGAAGTGGAACAGATAGTTATGAAAAAAGTGGACGTAACGGAGGCTTTAAAAATGTTATAATGAGTCTGCTATTGACAATAAAGGATAAGCAGAATTTAAAGTCAGTAAAAAAATTATATATATTTGTCTCAATAATCAATACTAAATCATCATGAAAAAACTATTTACCGGATCGTTTTTTGTATTTTTTTTATTAGGTTTTGGGAGTGCCTATGGGCAGCAAGACACTACTGTTAAAACTATAGTAGGCAATGGAAATCAAGGGTATGCAGGAGACGGAGGACCTGCCCTTTCTGCTGAAGTAGATCTTGTGTACGGGATATGCCTTGACGATACAGGTAACATATACTTGGATGACTGGAATAACCACTTAGTGCGGAAAGTTTCGAAAAAAACAGGTATTATCAATTTTATCGGGGGTAATGGAGTAGCTGGTTACTCGGGGGATGGAGGACCTGCTACCTCAGCTGAAATACATTCACCTTACGGATTAACCATAGATAGTGTAGGAAACTTATATATTAATGACGAAGTAGATAATGCTGTTCGTAAAATAACTGCTTCTACCAAAATAATTACAACCATTGTTAGCAATGGTTCAGGTACGCAAGGGTATTCCGGAGATGGGGGACCTGCTACTTCAGCCCAAATTAATAATCCGCACGAAGGCATTGTTTTGGATAAAGCAGGTAATTTGTATATTGGTGATTACGGAAATAATTGCATACGGAAAGTTACCAAAGCAGGCGTTATCAGTACTTTTGCCGGCATAGGTGGTGGAGGTGGATATAGTGGAGACGGAGGCCCGGCTTCAGCAGCCGAACTTAATGGTCCGGGGGGTATGGTTTTTGACAGTTCTTATACAATACTGTTTTTTTCCGACAATTCTAATAATGTAATACGTAAAATAGATATGCGCACCGGCATTATCAGCACTGTTGTGGGTATAGCAGGTGGTGGAGGGTATTCGGGAGATGGGGGCAAGGCAACACTCGCCGAAATAAATGACCCTGGATATCTTGCTATCTCTCCCGGTGATGGTAGCCTTCTTATTGCAGATGCTCAGAATAATGTAGTTCGCCGGGTAGATTTGAAAACGAGGATTATTACTACTATAGTAGGCAATGGTGTTCAAGGATTTGCCGGGGACGGAGGAGCTCCTAGGAAAGCAGAATTTGCGCATCTTAACATGCTTGCTTTTACACCCACTACTCCTGCCCAACTTCTTATTGGGGATGATTATAATTTTAGAATTAGGGAGTTAGTAATTACTGATGCTTCAGGTATTGATCAAATTCGGAATAATGATGAATTAACACTTTATCCTAATCCAGCGACCGAAAATATATCTCTTGCTTCTAGTAAATCCATAATGCAAGGAACAATAGTTGCACTGTATGATATTTTTGGAAAAGAAGTTTGGAGTAAAGATATTTCCGATCCTGCAACCATAGTAAGTTTCAGCATACATGGGTTGTCTGCAGGTACCTATATTGTAAAAATAACACCACCCGGTAATAACAATACCGAGGTGAAGAAACTGGTTATATATTAATAATAATCAGGTTTTATAAGATTTTTTGCCTTTTGCCGGAAGAAGTTCATGGATAACTTCTTCCGGCAGCGGGTAAGAAAAGTTATTTTATATTTGCAATCCTTACTACAAATGAAATGATTAGACAGTTTAAAAGTACTTATAAAGCTATAAAGGAAATAGTAAACAAACCCAAATTATTAAACAAGATTCTGGATGATAATTCTGTATGGATGAATTATGTAAAAAGTAATCATGCCAAGTTTATTAATGGTTTCCCTGTGGTAGAAATTACAGATTTGATACCCAATTTCAACGAGAAATTAGAAACCGTTGATTTTTTGGGTGGAGGTTCTACTCCGCCTGATTTAGCGATTATTAAAGCCTTATGTAAAACAAAACCGGCTTGTAAGTATTTTGAAATAGGAACATGGAGAGGAGAGAGTGCCGTGAATGCTTCAGAAGTTTGTGAAGAATGCTACACGATGAATTTAGACCCCATCGAAAGCTTTAACGGAAAATATAAAGACATTTTTGGCTTTTTTTCTAATGGAAAGAAGAATATCACCCAAGTTTATGGCGATTCAACAAAATATGATTTCGGGGCATTAAATAAAAAATTTGATGTTGTTTTTATTGATGCCGACCACCACTATTCATTTATAAAGAATGATACCGAGAAGGTCTTTAAGCATCTGATCAAAGATAACTCTATTGTAATTTGGCACGATTATGGTGTAAATCCTGCAACGCCCCGATACGAAACTATGGCCGCTATATTAGATGCTATTCCGGTACAGAATCACAAATACTTATATCATGTTTCGAATAGTCTGTGTGCAATATACTCAACAGAGCTTAATGTGCCTACATATACCCTTACCGATCCGGCTATCCCAACTAAGAAATTCAGGGTTACTTTAGAAGCTGTAAAAATATAATACGCTTCGTTATTTATCCTATTCTTATAGAAACAAGTACTCGATTATTTTTTTGCTTCCGGTTTAGTCTTCGGATGTGGCTTTAAGCTATCGAAGTATTCCTTGGCACTTCCATTATCAGAATCCAGATTTAATATCTTACGGTAATAAATAGAGGCGCTGTCTTTATCTTTTTTAAGGAAATAATAGTATCCCAATTCTGAATAAGCTTCAATGAGCCCTGTCTTGTTTTTAAGAGTATCCATACCTACCTTTTGAATATACTGCTGGTAGTAAGGTTTCGATAAAGCCTGTGTTGAATCTAACTGGCTGTTTGCACGGGCCCTCCATTGGTATGCTATAAGCAGGTCCGGGTTAGTTTGGGAGATTTTTCCAAATGATGAATCTGCTCCCTGGTATTGTTTATTATTATATTGTGCAAGCCCTAAGAAATAGTAATCGTTTGCATCGGCATTTTGTTGTCTTGCGGTAACTCTTTTTTTGAAATACATAACAGCCATCGGGTAATTTCCGTCTTTGTAATAAATCTGGCCAATTAACTGGTAAATATCCTGTACGTCTTGTGAATTTTCGTTATTGATCATAGTAACTGCCCGGTTCAGATTCACAACTGCCAATGAATCTTGTCCGTTCTTGGAGAGTAATTTCCCCAGATAAGTATAATCGCTGCCAATTATTTTAACTTTAGTTCCTTGTGACTTAGCTAAGAATTTATTCATGTTGGCTAACCCATTTTTATAATCTTTTCTTTCATATTGCGAATATGCAAGCAAGCGGTACAGGATAATATTACTGGAATCTTTTTGTAAATCGCTTTGCAGCTCCGTTATTGCAGCATCGTACTTTTGGGCAGAAAATAGGAATATGCCATAGCGGATTCTGGCGGTTAATGAATTGTTCAGGTTAAGGTATTTTTGGTAAGCGGCAAGTGCTTCATCGTACCGGCCAGCTTCGTATAGCATCTCTGCCTGTTCACGATAAGCAGGGGCATAGGTAGAATCGAGTTGGGTGGCTTTCTTAAAATAATCGAACGAAGTAGTATAGTTCCGTGCATTTTTCCATAGCTGTCCGAGGCGAAGCATAGCGTTTACGCTCTTAGGGTCGAGTGATATAGCTGTATTATACTCCTCAATCGATTTTGAGCCGTCAGTTGGGTTTTGTGCCAGGTAGGCATCGCCCAAATCCAGGTGATAGGTAGGATTCTTAGAGTCCAGCTTAATGGCCTGGTCAAGCAATATCACAGCTTGGTTCAACATGTCAGAAGCGGTGGACGGATCCTTACTGGCTGCGTTAATATAAGCTTCCCCTATTTTTGAGAGCACTAACGGGTCTTTTTCTTTGGAGATGGTTTTTGCTTTATAAAAATTATCCGCACCCGATTTGCTGTCGCCATTTATCATTTCCACTTTGCCAAGTCCCACGTAATTGAGGGGTTCAAGAGCATTAACAGACATTCCTTTTTGATAAGTACTTTGCGCCGAATCTAATTTTCCCCAATTATAAAAGTTTTCTCCTCTATAGTAGTATATGTTTCCAACTGTAGGTTGTGCCTTTTCAAGAGATAGGAATACCTTGTCTGCTTGTTCAAACTCTTCATTGTTAGTGAGTTTTATGGCATCTTGCAGGGTTTGCGAATGTGCTATAACTGATGTAAAGATGGCTCCTGCCATCAGAAAAGATACTTGAAATCCGGAACGTTTCATTTTGCTTGATTTGGAAAGTGACAAAGGTAAAAAGAATAATATACGGAAAGATGCGTATAGGAAGGGTTTTTAGCGATAATACAGAATTAGTAAAACTAATTTATTAAAAACTTATTATGCGTGTGGGTACGGTAGTCGGCAAAATACCTTCGTGGTATATAATGCGCTGTCCTTTGTCCGAGGTAACAAACGATAAAAATCCGCTGGCCAAGCCGACATAGGGTTCAGTTTTTATCATATAAACATCTCTGCACAAAGGATAATCACCCGTTTTTATATAATACTGGTAGGGTTGAAAATGTTGGCCGTCATTAGTTGCTGAAACCCATACAACTTTAACCTTATTGAGAAATCCTTGGGCAGCCGAATCATAATCGTTGCTAATCCAGTTAACTGCAATTACTCCTAAGGCCTGTTTATTTTTAGAAACGTAATCAACTACCTGGCGATTGCTGTTTAAAGCAAAGCAATAAGAAGGGAATTTGGTTCCGTTCATAAGATTTTCGCGGATATAACGCGAGTTACTGGAGTTTTCATGGTCAAATACTACTGTTAATTTTCCATTTCCAGGTGAACCCCAAAGGCTATCGCCTTTAAAAATGGCTTTAATCTCATCAGTGCAAAGCATGGTATCGGGGTTATCCTTGTTCACAATAAAAGCAAGGGCATCCGTAGCAATTTTCACCTGTTCAGGGAAAAGCTGTACACTTTTAAAATAAGCTTCTTCCTGGCTGGTTAATTTTCGGCCGGCTACAATCATCCTGGCTGAATCGTGCATTAAATCGGCAAATAGAGAATCTTCCGGTTCATATTTTACACGAATGGAAGTGTTTACATAAAGTGCCTGGAAAACCTGCTTTTCAGCATCAACCGTGGGTTGGTATGAGTCGTCGGCAGCCATATTAAGCGTACCCGAAGTAGGAGTATCTGTATGCGATTTGCCTGACGACTGGCCACCACAGCTATATATGAATAAGCAACAGCTTAGCAAAAAGATAAGACTGGAAAAAGCGGTTAATATGTACTTACTTGCTTTCTTCATCATTCCTGGAAGAGCGTATTTTTCGATAAAACATGTATAGCCTGAATAGGCCATACATCAATATGCCACACCCTAAAAATATACGGGTACTAGGATCGAAG
>Ga0207038_10229_pt1 | contig 14928 bp, 18 predicted proteins | sample Alteio_BWMinCont_76_FD_153285 | JGI IMG/M metagenome (GOLD analysis project Ga0207038, IMG submission 153285) | Enriched cells from forest soil in Barre Woods Harvard Forest LTER site, Petersham, Massachusetts, United States -... | ecosystem: Environmental > Terrestrial > Soil > Temperate forest >...
GACGCAACATCTGGGAAGCTGGGGCCCATCTCGGTGCAGCTTCGGTGCAATTCGAGGGGGTGATTGCACCGTGCGTTTCCGCGTAAGCGACACCAGCAGCGGCACTTAGTTAGTTTGCATCGCCTTGTTAGAAGGCAGACGCTCTATCCAACTGAGCTATGGGCGCATCCTTGGCTACTCTCTTTCTGTTGCGCTTGCAACGCTAATTCGAGTTCGACTTCTTCCGAGATTCTTGGAGCACTTGGAGCAACCTCGATGCTTGGAGCCATGAAACCGACACGTACGCGCTCGGCTTCATCGAGACGACGGTCCAACTCGAACTCGGGAGTTAGCCTCTAGATTTGGTCGGGAGTGCTACCGGTGAAGATCGATTCACAGTATCGCGAACAATCTGGACGGGTGTAGTGTGGTGCCGTTTAGGGGGCCAAGAGAAAATTGCGGCTCCGAGGTGCTGAACATCTTGGAGAAAAACCGAACCCTGGGCTCAGTATCAGGTCCACCCAGTGAAGAGAGTTTTTTGGGAGGAGGAAGAATGAGTAAGGAAAGGGCGACAGCTTTAGCGATCTTAGCGTTACTTATCTCCGCCCCTGTGGTGCTGGCCCGGGGGAAAGCACCACCTCACAAGGCGCCGAGACAGCTCTCGCCCCGTGAGCCTCGGGGCATTTACGCCGTGGTCCTGGCCTTCGACCATCATCCCTACACCGACACCATTGACAATCCCGCGATTTCGGGACTGTTTCTCTACTACGACTGGGCGACCTTGGAGCCCAAGGAAGGCCAATTCGATTTCAGTTTGCTGGAAGAGGCCTTTAAGATCTCCGACTCGAAGCACAAGACTATTCAGCTCGGTCTGCTTCCCGGTTTTTCGTCGCCTGGCTGGCTCCTGGACGAACTTCCGTCCTGCGATGGGTGGTTGGGTTCAGGCGGGAGGACGGGCCCCGCACCACCCCAATGCGGAAAGGCCACCTTCGGGTATCCCGAAGGCGTCGCGCGCAAGGGCGAGCTGCATGAACTGCCGTTGCCGTGGAACCCTGTATACAAGAGATCGTGGCACGCGTTTCTACTGGAGTTTGCGAAAAGGTTTGGGCAGCGCGAAGCCTTTGTGTCCATCGCTGTCGCGGGTCCGACGTCGCAATCCGAAGAAATCATTATGCCGCACAACGGACCTGGCGAGACGGAGAAGTGGGCGCGACTCTTGGAAGCGTTCTACCACGATCCGTCGTACCACCGGTCGAACAAGGCGTTTGTCGAGGAGTGGAAGGCGGCGATCGACGACTACGCAGGAATCTTCAACAATATTACTCTCGCGCTGACGCTTGCGGCGGGTCTTCCGTTCAATCCAACTCGACCTGGGGCACGAGAGGCTTCGACGTTGGAGATTATGAACTATTTTGCGAGCAAACCGCTGGGGCCAAACGCCAAGGCGACGCAGAATAATGGCGTAATGGCAGCGCACCCACTGACGATGAGGCCGGTTAAAGCGATGTCGGCGGACACGAGGCGCAATCCACGAGTTCTGGCTGGAGGAGAGTTTTCCACGGGGTTTTCGCGACGCCCGGCATTGGAAGGATGTCCGAGTGAGGATAAGTCTTCGCTGACCTGCCAAAGCATCACTCCCGAGCAAGCCCTCGACAACGTACTGGGTGTCTTCTTCGCTGGAACGCCTTACGGACATTTCTATGGGACACAGGACGGCCCGGCGCGCGTCCAATATTTGCAAATCTATCAGGACGATATTCTGTACGCCAACAGCCACCCACCGGTTCAGGCCAAGCTCCTGGAGGTCAGCAAGCGGTTCTTGTTTTCGAACTGAACATTGTCCGGAAGTAATCCTCAAGTCCTGACAAACGTTAGAGCTGTATGGGACGCGCGTTTTCTCCGGGGCGCGAAGTTGGACGCGGTGTCTGCGCGCGTTCGATACAGCTCTAACGTTTATCAGGCGCGAAAGACAGGGTATCCTTTCTCGACCATGGCCACTCGCGACGAACTCAAAGCCCTCATCGACCAGTTGCCCGAACCCCAGCTTGAAACTGTCCGAAACATGCTTGAGCACCAAGTCCATCCGCCTCCGCCCCGGCCGGAGATCGAGCGGATGCAACAGCGGTCCCGGGAGTACAAAAAGCGGGTTGAGCAACGCTTCCGCGAGACCCTTAAGCCGGGAACGATCGGAAGGATGGGCGGAGGCGGAGGTATGGGGATGCACCAGGGCACTCCTTTTGGCCGGCAGGGTTTTTCCTACTGGGACGACAAGGCGTTAGTAAACCAGACCCTGCAATCGTTCGATGGCCAGGAGCTGGAAATCATGGAGCGGCTGTCGATCTCCCCCGATCGTACGAAGCTTTCCTGCGTTCTCGAACTTTCAAGCGGTGGCCGCACGGTGAATTACACGCAAGAGTTTCCGATTACGAACGCAGAGGCGCAGTCATAACCGAACCGTTAGTCGTGCCAGCCTATTAACGGATGAGGCAGCTACTGCGCGAGACATAGGATCGTCAGAGCTAAGTGATCGTGCCGCGGAGCTGGAGGAACAAGTTGCGGGCGCAACCATGCCATCAGCGTAGATCGGTCGATTATTACAGAATTTGTTGCTGGCCAATTGCTGGCCAGAGGGCTGCAAGTGCGGCTATTTCAGCGCAACTAAGAGCTTGTAACGCTAACAAAACACGTGAACGGTGATGAGCAAGGACAGGGTTACGAGCTGTCTAGTCCTTGACGTTTCTCTTCCAGGGCCTCAATGGTCTCGACCTACAGAAGCGTGTCGCCGTCGAGCGGCCGGATATGCCGATCATCTTCATCACGGGATACGGCGACGTGCCCACAACGGTTCAAGCCATGAAGGCAGGGGCTGTGGAGTTCTTGACGAAGCCATTCAGTGACGACGCACTTTTGAATGTCATCCGGCAAGCCATCGAACGCAGCCGGGTGGCACTTGGCAACGAGGCGGAGAAGCAAGCGCTCCGGAACTGTTATGCGGCACTCACACATCGTGAGCGGCAGGTTATGGCGCTGGTGGTTTCCGGTCTGTTGAATAAACAGGTCGGTGGAGAACTCGGCATAAGCGAGATCACGGTGAAGGCACACGGCGGCAAAGTGATGCAGAAGATGAAGGCCGACTCCCTCGCTGAGTTGGTGAAGATGGCCGCGAGGCTCCGACTCCCAGCTGTGGCGAAAGCTTGATTGTGCCTCTCGAAAATCTCGAAATGTTTGAGCGGATGGGGGTTATGTTTCTTTTATAATTCTCGCCGATGCTTATTTCTCCAGACACTCCTGGCAACTCTGTCTTCGATCTTCCGTTCGCGTGCTGCCCTCGGGCTCGAGAACCTGGCTCTGCGCCACCAAATAGGCGTGCTTCAGCGATCCGCGAGAAAACTCCCAAATTGACCTTCGGGGACGCCTGCTGTGGATCTGTCTGTCCCGCCTCCGGTGCGATTGGCGCTCGGCGCTGGCCCGTCGACGACTGAATGGAGTCATCTCCAGTCTTCGATCTGCAATCCAGACACTCGCGCGAACTCCTTCGTGTTGCTTGTGACCAAGGTGGCTCCCAAGCTCAGGGCCTGGGCGGCAATGAAGGTGTCCAAGGCGCCAATCCCCGTGCCTGAGTTTTCGAGAGCTGTGCGGACCCTTCCGTAGATCTCCACCACTGCGTGGTCTATTGAAAACATGTCAAAGGGTGCGAGGATAGCAGCGAGAAGATGTTGTTCCTTCACGCGCAGGTGCGGGTGCTTGGCTGCTCGGAGCTCGAGGCCATATTGGAGCTCGCACGCCGTAATGATCGAAAGGCCAATGACGCTCTTGTTGTGCGCGGAAAGCCTTCGGCGGATCGAGGGGGAATTGGTGCGCAGCAGATCGATCCACACCGTGGTGTCGAGCAAGTACACGGGGCCTAGTCCGTGGCCTTATCGAATAGTTTGTCGAGGTCGGCACGCGCCGCCTGGTCCTGGTGGCTCTCCAGCACAAAATCGCGAGGAAACTCATCGAGGGCTGCGAACAGTCCTGCCCAGCGATCGGCTGTTTTGGGGATGAGCACGATCGAATTGCCGAGGCGCTTCACATACACGCTCTTACCTGTGACACGATACTCCTTCGGAAGCCTCACGGCCTGACTGCGCCCTGTCATAAACACCTTTGCCTCCGCGACAGCGGGTTGAGCCGCCACCTTCCCCGGTTGACTGCGGTGTTTCTTGGTCGACCTGCCCATATTCTCAAGACCTCCTAGATGATACATACCAGATGATAGCTATCCTGCGACTTCCCGTCAAGACACACCGGGAATCGCGGATCAGCCTGCCGAAATTACCCCTGGGAAGCTGGGGGGGGCCATCTCGGTTCAACTTCGGTGCAATTCGAGGGGGTGATTGCACCGTGCGTTTCCGCGTAAGCGACACCAGCAGCGGCACTTAGTTAGTTTGCATCCCCTAGTTAGAAGGCAGACGCCCTATCCAACCGAGCTAATTGCTAGAAATGAAGGATGTGGAGATTCCGCAGGATATGCAGCGGGTGATGGCAATGGAGGCTGATTCGATGCGCGAAAAGCGCGCCCGAATCATCAAGGCGGAGGCCGAGTTGGAGGCGTCACAGAAACTGGCCGACGCGGCGCAGTTGATGGTGGGAAACCCGGCCGCACTGGAATTGCGTCGTATGCAGATGGTTGCCGAGGTGGGTGCGGAGAACAACAGCACCACGGTGATTATGATCCCGGCCGACTTTGTGCACTTTGTCGAAGTTCCTTGAAGGCAAGAGCGGCGCTTGACTTCCACCGGCAATGACGGGCTGACTCCCGATAAGTCGTTACCGGCAGATGGACGTATGGATGAGCATTCGCGTAGTCAGGTTCATGGTCTGCGGATGCACTTTCTGTGCTTGCTTTGTGTCGGCCCTACTCAAGCCGGAAATGAAATCGTAGCTAACTTGCGAGCCCGTCATTCAGGAGAAATCGCGACGAGTGTTGCTATCGCTGCACGACTATCGCTGTACGACCGCATCTCTTCTGGAGGGCCAGCCTTTGGATTAGGTCAAGCAGAAATGTCTATTCCGTCCATGCTCGATCGCCCCCGCCAGCCCTCACTGGAACGGTTTGTAACAAGAAAGGTCAGGAGGCACCCGCTGCGCGGGCCCCCTGTTGGCTGGCTATTTGCTCCATCATCTTCTTTTGCATTTCCTTGGGTGTCGGTTGGGCAATGTGGGTAGCAACCATCCAAGTGTAACCCTCGGGATCGACCAGGGTTCCGCAGCGGTCGCCCCAAAACATATCCATCACGGGTCCCTTGAGCTCCGCGCCGACCTTTACGGCCTTCGCAACCGTCTTGTCTGCGTTCTCCGTCAGCAGATACAAAGTCGTCGGCGAAGCGCCGATTGTTTTCGCGGCGCGGGAACCCATCTGCGCCATTTCCGGTCCCAACATTAATGTCGTGCCGCGGAGTGTCAGCTCGGCATGGATCGCCTTGCCGTCGGGGCCATTCATGATCCCCCGTTTGGCAAAGCCGAATGCCTTTTGATAAAAGTCGGCTGCCGCTTTCACGTCGGTCACCGTTAGCATTGCCGTTACCGAACCGTAGAGTTTTTTATTGAGCGGATCGATTTTTCTGGGCATAACACTCCTTTCGTGAGGCGAGTATACGAGCTGAATTTCGGCGGAAGTTGTTCATGATGCACCGCTCGAAGAAACTTCTGGACACCAGAAATCAAGAATACTTCAAAGAGAAACACCCGGTCAACGTGCGAGTCGATAGCACAGCACACCTCGCCGAGCTCCTTCCCACAACGGAGGAATGGTGACGAATACCGCCATCACCATGGTTTTGTCCGAGTGGTCGGCAAAGTGCAAAAGCTATGAAGCATTCTGTAGAGTAGCCTGATAAGGGGAGAACAGAATGAAAGTCGAGATCGTTCACTGCCCGACGGACAGGGCAATAAAGCGAAGGTCACGAGTCTCGTGGCTCTCATCATGCTGCAACGGTGACCGCTGGCGGAGAGCGAAGTCTGGGGCCCTTATATCACTTGGTCGAAAAACAAGACCAAAAAAAGAGCTTGCATCTCTAAGCCCCAACTTTTCGCCTGTGTTCGATTCCATAAGCATGGGAGTCCCGATCTTGGTGTCAACCGAACGCCTCGCGTAGCCAGCGCGCAACCGCGATGCAGACCCGCGTCGAGTAGTGCGACGGCACGCGGTCAATGCCAACCAGGTCTTCCGCTGGTGCAAAAACGGCATTCTCTTGCATGGCCTCTCGTGGCGCTCATCGAAATGCTTCACACCGGCGTTGGATTTTCCCCGATGTACTTTCGCTTGAGAGCGAGGGTGTGATGAAGCTTGGAATTCGCAAACGCATCCGAATTGGAAGGAATACGATCTATTCAAGATCGGGCGGAGTTACCTTGGCAATCCAGGAGTCGTAGTCGGAAGTGAGGCCCGCTTTTTGCTGCAGGACATGAACTTGGCGCTCCACCTCCGCCATCTGGTCGTCCGAAAGCTGTGGGATCACTTCAATCTGCTTCCCAATCGCGTTCATGGCACTCGCGGCTTGCTGTTCAGCACTGCCGGCTCCAGCGGCGGCGTTTCCATCGTCGCCCTTCATGCAGTCCACCACGCGCTTGGTCACTTTCTGGCTATGCACCAGCGACACTCGGATGTTTCCCTGTCCCGTGACGACGTTTCCGACCCCGAATACGCGGTCCATAGCGGTGTACCGTGGCACATCCTTGCCAGCGAATGTGTAGTATTCACCATTCATGTTGATCCCAGAAAGTTTCTCCGGCACCGAGCCGATCGAAGAAACGACCAGCGGCGCGCGGAGTTCGTGTTCCGAGCTGGGGATCGGTTCAGCCTTGCGGCCCTCGATTTTCGTTTCAACCACTTTCAGCCCTGCGAGCCGTCCATTTTGCACGATGATCCCGGTCGTTAGCCTGCAATCCTGGAAGCGAAACAGGTACTTGTCGCGGGCCAGGCGCAACATTTTCTGCCGAACCTGTTCCGTTTTGGCGATCTGCTCGGACGTCGCGTTGTCGGGTGGTTGCGCCAGCGGCATGTCCTGTTCGCGGCGGCGATAAATTAAGAGGCAACCCTTTACGCCCAGCTCTTCCGGCTTGATGCCGTGCGCCTTGCATACCTCCGGAATACCTTTTTCCAACTCATGCATGCTGGTCTGAATGCCGCGAGCCCTTAAAGCACGTTCGTAGTTTTCGAGCTGGAGCACCTTGACCACGTCAATTGACGCCAGCCCGCCGCCCACCACCACGGCTTCGTCGGGAGTTTCGTAGCGCGGTCCGAGACCGTCCTTTTCGTTCTTGTGGTTGTACCAGTAGATAAAAGGATTTTGGTAAACGAGGCCTTTGCCGACGTACTGCTCTGCTTCCGGCACGCCCAATTCTCGGTCGCGCCACGCGCCATTGGCGAGAATCACCGCCGAAAAGCCCCACTCGAAAAGCTGGGGCAGATTGAAATCTCGGCCTAGCTTGGTAGAGGGGATGAAATACACATTCGGCCTCTTCATGCGCGCGTCGATTCGGGCGTATTCCTGCTTGCGCTGCTCGACGTGCCAACGCGGCAGACCGTCTTCGATCTTGCCGTACGGTCGCGTGTTCTGCTCGAACACGGCGACTCGAATTCCGTGATCCGCCAGAATCTCCGCCGCCACCGAGCCTGAAATCGCACCGCCAATTACCGCCACGAAATGATGCCCAGGATTCGTCATATATCTGCAACCCTCGCACTGCAGCGCGATTGTACAACGCAAATCGTTACAAAGTGTCCTCAATCACCGAGGGTTTTTCTCGTGAAGCGACGAGACGCACCCTACGAAAAGTATCGCTCCCCAGGAGACCAGAAGCAAATTGAACCAAACCCGGCCAGTCGACATTCTAGAAGTCGACGGCTTTATCGCGAACCTTCGGCGGTCCAGAGTTCGTCCCACCAAATACCACAAGACGACAATGTCAGCCAGATAGAATACATCTTTCACGCCCACGCCCCATATGGAGTGACCTTGCAACGGGAGTGACAATGCCAATCCTTTGAACAGAAGGGCTGGGGCGTTAATGCCGTGCGAGATTGTGTTGGTTATAACGCACTCGCCACCGCCTAAATTGTGGTAGAAGATCGGAATGGCTAGACGTAGATGCTAAACGGACCGGGACCGGAGCATGCTCAAGACCATCGCGATCTGCCCGGAATGGTAGATCGCGTGTTGCACGATCCCGTGGAGCATCGTTTTGTAGGGGTAGCTGCGTCCCGAAACCTGTTTCGCCAAATCTTCGATGGGAAACTTCCGAATCTTGACTTCTAGCAGATCGCGACTTTGGTTCCAGCGTGACAAGAGTTCATTCCAGGGAATCGGCGGCTCGGCCCATTCCTCTTCTGCCTGCCAGCGAGGCATGGGATTATTGCTGGAGGTGTTGCGAACTCTTTCGTTCCAGAGGAGCAAATGCTGAAGCAACGCTGAGATGGTATGAGCGCCTGGTGCATGGGGCGTGGTCGCAAGTTCAGGCGACATCTCGGCTAATAGCTCAGCGAGCGAGGGTCCATACCAAGCGCCTTTGATCGTCACGGCGTGGTAAGAATCGGCGATTAAGTGAGTTTCGTCCATGTGCGTTTAGGCGATACGCGGGCAGAATTGCGGCCTCCCGCGAGTTTAGTTTACATCAAGCGGCCTCGCGTTTAGAGCGCTACCAGACTTCGCATCCCTCGATAAGTCCTTCTGATTAACCGTCGATGTGGATTTCAAGTTTTTACTCACCGGGAGTTGCATTTCATAATCGGACTTATTTCGAGGGGCCGTACTCCTCCAGAACAGGCGGGTGGCGCCTGGACCGAAGCGGTTCTGCACAACTTTCCCGCCTTTAAAGGAGACGCCACCACTCCCTCCACAACACTCGCCATCGACCAGAGTGGCAACCTCTACGGCACCTCCGTCTTCGGCGGTTCCAACGCCTGTTACCTCGGTTGCGGGACCATTTTCAAGCTGGCTCCGCCGTCAGGCGGCGGCCCGTGGACTGAAACCATTCTTCACGACTTGGGCAACAGCGGACAGAACCCGAATAGCAGCATAGTGGTGTTCCACAATGGCTTGCTGTACGGTGCAAGCACCTATCTCGGCGCTTCCGATGTAGACTCGGTGTTCACCCTGGTTCCCTAAACGAATACACATCCGCCGCTTAGACTCTTGAGCCCTCCGAGTGAAGACCACGCGCCTCACCGGAGGGCCCTCGTATTTCTGTCCGGAGTGCTTCGCGCCCATCTGAAAAGGGACGGAGGAGCGCTCCTCGTGACTGCTACAAACGATTGCCAGTGGTTCTTGCCGAACATGGGAAGAGTACTCGCATGCTACGCAAGCTCACGCCAGTCGCAATGGCTGGTGCGGTCGAGTTCGATCCGTACAAAGACTGAAACAAGTGGCGGCTCACACACCAGAGCGTGTAGATGGCGGGCGTCAGTCGTGGCGAAGGGCCAGCATGGGGTCGATTCGGGCGGCGCGGCGGGCCGGGATCCAGCATGCTAACGCGGCTATGACTAAGAGGATGGCCGGGGCTGTTGCGAAGGTGACGGCGTCGGTGGGAGTGACGCTGTAGAGGAGAGTGGAGAGAAGGCGCGTCAGGGCGAAGGCGCCGAGGATTCCGACGGCGATGCCGGCGGTGGCGAGTGTCAAGCCTTGGCGGAAAACCAGGGTGAGCACGTTGACTTGGCGCGCGCCGAGGGCCATGCGCACGCCGATTTCGTTGGTGCGCTGTGCTACGAAAAAGTGCATCAGGCCGTAGATGCCGATTGCAGACAATAGAAGAGCGGCGAGAGAGAAAAGGCTGAGTAGAGAGGTTTGAAAACGCCGCGCAGCGGTTTGCTCACCGAGTTGTTGGTCAACCGTTGTTACGTTGAATCTGGCGACGCTCTTGTCCATTGACTGGATTGCGCTTCGCACGGATGCCGCGACGGTCTGCGGGCCCGCAGAGGTGCGCACGATCACGTCGAGCATGTCGTCGGTTTCTTGCGCGTGGGGGCGAAAGACCTGCGGTGCCACCTGGTTTTCTAAGCCCTGGCGATGCATGTCGCCGGTGACGCCGACGACGGTGATCCACGGGCTGGGTTGCTGGCTGGGGAAGCGGAAGCGCTTATCGAGGGGGTCATCGTTGGGCCAGTAAAGCCGCGCCATTGTTTCGTTGATGATGGCCACGGGAGGAGAGTCGCGGCGATCCTGGTCGGAAAACAAACGGCCTCGCTTGAGCGGGATGCCAGCGGTTTCAAAAAATGGGCCAGCGATTCCGTCATCGCAAGGGGCGTTTTTCTGCGCAGGGCGCCCTTCTATCTCAACGGAGTCTTCGGGGTCTGACCGGAGCAAGTCGGAGATGGCGGCGGCCGAATGGACGCCGGGAACGGATTGGGCGCGCTGGATGGCTTCGCGGAAATAGGCAACTTGCTGGTCGGCAGTTTTTCCGATGTGGAGATCAATGCGCATGACTAGAAGGTCTTCAGGGCGGAAGCCGGGATTTACGCTTTGCAGGAGCACGAAGCTGCGGAGCAAGAGGCCGGCTCCTGCTAGGAGGACCAGCGCTATGGAAAACTCCGCGACAACCAGAACGTTGCGAATGCTGAGGTCGGCGACGGTGTTCCACTGCCTGCTTCGAGCGAGAGTTGTGCCGGTTCCCATGGCGGGCCAGAGGGCGGATACGGTTGCGGCCAAGAGCGAGAGCAAGAGTGTGAAGAGCAGCACATGAGGATCGATATGGGCTTCGTTCAGTCGGGGGATGTCTCGCGGACCAAATGCGATCAGAGCTCTCAATGCGGCGGAGGCAATCGCCAGCCCGAGCGAGCCTCCCGCGACCGACAGCACCAAGCTCTCTGTCAGGAGCTGCGCGGCGAGCGCCACGCGGCCTGCGCCGAGAGCTCTGCGGACGGAGAACTCGCGCTCGCGCGCGGAACCGCGAGCAAGAAGGAGATTGGCGACGTTGGTGCACGCGATGAGGAGCATCAGAACTACTGAACCGAAAAGCACGATTAGCGAAAGCTGGACATGGCCGGTCGTTTGCGTATAGAGGGGTACGACGCGGATATCGGGAAGATTCTTGCTTTCGGAGTGCTCCGATTGGAGCTGGCTTCCGATGACGGTCAGCTCGGATTGCGCTTCTTGCCAGGCTACGCCGCTGCGGATGCGGCCCAACGCGTACCAGATTGAAGAGGAGCGCGGACTGGAACGATCGCGCGCCGCCCAGTAGGGGTGGGCGGTCATCGGCTCCCAGACCTGCGTATCGGCGAACGGGTACTGGAATGAGGCGGGCATGACGCCGATAATGCGTGACTCGCGGGTGTCCATGATGAGGTCGGATCCGAGGACTTGCATGGACCCGCCGAATCGGCGCTGCCATAAGCCGTAACTCAAAACAACGACGGATTCGCCGCGTTTTTCTTCATCGGCGGAGAACAGGCGACCGAGAATCGGTTCGACGCCCAGTAACGAGAAGAAATTTGCCGAGACGCGCGCGGATCGCATGCGTTCAGGAGGACCGTCCTTGTTCCCCAAAAGAAAAGTTTGTCCGATGAAGGGCGTCATATCCTCAAAGGTGTGGCTGCGGGTTTTCCAATCGGCGAGATTGAGAAGGGAGACGCGGCCTTCCTGGATGCTGTGGGCGGGATCGGCTGACCAGAGCATGGCTAGGCGGGCTGGTTCTTTGTAAGGAAGAGGGCGGAGAAGGACGGCGTTGATCACGCTGAAGATGGCAGTGTTTGCGCCGATGCCGAGGGCGAGTGTCAGAACGACTACGGTGCTAAATCCGGGGCGCCGCCAGAACAGGCGAAGGGCGTGCCGAAGATCGCGCGCGAGCTGATCGTAAAGCAGCCATCGGCCGCGTTGGTAAGACGCTTCTTGGACTAAGGTGACGTTTCCAAACGCGCGACGCGCGGCCGTTTCGGCATCGGCGCGTTTTTCATCGCTTTGCTGAAGGTCGTCTGCTTCATGTTCTAGATGCGAGTGGATTTCGTCGGCGAAATCCCTCGAAGGACGTTTTTTGCGCCAGAACATCGTCTATACCTCCGCTTCACCGGGCGCGAGAATTCGAGAAATAGCTTTGGCTACGCGGCGCCACTGGCTAGTTTTCTGCGCGAGTTGTCTGCGGCCTTTGGCCGTCAGCGTATAAAAGCGCGCTTTGCGATTGTTCGCAGATACGCCCCACGCGGCTTTCACCCAGGCCTTGTCCTCGAGGCGTTGCAGGGCAAGATAAAGCGAGCCGTGGTCCACCAGAAAAACATCATCGGATTGTTGCTGGATTGCGCGGGCGATGCCTTGTCCGTGGCGTGAGCCCAAGACGAGAGTACGCAGGATCAATAGATCTAGAGTGCCCTGGAGCAAGGCGGCCCTTTCTTCTTCAGCGCTTTGGGGAGGCATCCGACATGAGCGTACAGCGCTCTTGGGTCGGATGTCAACAGGGGGTGTTTCGTGTTTCGTCGGGAAATTCGCCCCGGTTCGAACGAAGACCGTCCGGGACGTGCAAGTCCAACGCCTATGGACCACCGTGCTTGGGTCGCCGCCGGCGCTCTTGCGTCAATCCTGCATGTTTTAGGTCAGCTGTGGGCAATCCATCTCCCTACAACTTTGTAGTTTTAATGTTCTCCGTCGCGTTCGGGTTTATCGCTGGTTTCAGCTTTGATAGCGTCTTCAAGAAGCTCGAATCTGACCACAACGGTTCGTTACCTCCCCGCTCTGCCTTGTGGGCTAAAACTGTAGCCTAGGCGAGATGGGACGCACGGTCTGATCGAGTTCCTTCTCTCCAGACAATCGTTTTCAGCAGTTTCCCGGTCGCACTGCGGTTACGCGACTAACGAGAACTTGGTAGCCAGTCCTACCTTTGCTCCGGAAAGCGCATCTAAATCTAGGGGCCTATGCAGGATTTCACTCGCCGCGAACTTCTCAAATTCGGAGCTGCAACCGCTGTTGCGCAACTGGCCTCTCTAAGCTTGCACGGCTGCGGCGGTGGTTCTATCAGTTTTCCAACGGTTCCTCCCAACCCGCTGGCTTGCTCCAAACTATCTGACATCGAACATGTGGTGATCCTTCTTCAGGAAAACCGGTCTTTCGATCATTACTTTGGAAGCTACCGCGGCGTTCGCGGATTTTCCGATCCCAGCATGGCTTTCCAGCAGCCCGATCCAGCAAACACAATGAACTCTCCTGTGGGTAGACTTTTGCCGTTCCACCTGGACACCTCAACAACGAACGCAGCCTGCACTCACGACATCACCCACGACTGGGTGCCGCAGCATCAGAGCTGGGACAACGGCGCGATGGACGGTTTCGTCACTTCGCGTCTTCCGATTAATCCCAATGACGCGGTTTTAAGCATGGGCTATTACACTCGCGCGGACATTCCCTACTACTACGCCCTGGCCGATGGTTTCACGATTTGCGACAACTATTTTTGTTCAGTCATGGGCCCGACCGATCCGAACCGACTCTACTCTATGGCTGCGTCCCTCGATCCAGATGGACAAAACGGCGGACCGGTCTTGCAGACTATCGTCACAAATCGCTCAGACTTTTACGGCCGTCTGACGTATACCACGATGCCCGAGCAGCTTCAGGCTCGCGGAATTTCCTGGAAGGTCTACTCATCGCCCGATGAGACCGTTCTTGGCGGTATTCTCTCGGACAATGTTCTTTCTTACTTCAAGAATTTTCAGGATCCGGCATCGGTGCTACATCAAAAGGCATTCGGACCCCAGTTTCCCGTGGACTTTCTCGCCGATTTAGCGACGGGGAATTTGCCGCAAGTCTCCTGGCTGGTGGGGTCGGTGATAACCTCGGACCACCCGCCTTCGCCTTCCATCTTTGGTGAGAACATTCTTTCGCTCATCATCAGTGCGCTGACCGCGAACCCAGCGCTTTGGGCAAAGACGATTTTGCTGGTCACCTACGATGAGAACGGCGGATTTTTTGATCACGTTCCGCCGGTGACGGCCCCTCCCGGCACGCCCGGCGAATATGTCACCGCACCCGCGGTACCGGACCCAACCGCAATCGGTAGTCCCGCGATAAGCGGCCCGATTGGATTGGGTTTTCGCGTCCCTATGCTGATCCTCTCGCCATTCAGTCGAGGCGGGTTCGTGTCCTCGGACCTCTTCGATCATACTTCCGTGTTGCGATTCCTGGAGACTCGGTTCGGAGCGGAAGTGCCCAATTTGAGCGCTTGGCGCCGCGCGGCGGTCGGGGACTTGACCAGCGCGCTTAATTTTAAGAAACCCGACCAGTCGATCCCGAATCTACCGTCCACACTTCAGGCCCTTCAGCAGGAAATCCAGGAATGTGTGGCAAACCTGGCTGGAACGACTCCTTACACCGTGCCAACTACGCAGACCGTTCCAATTCAGGAACCAGGATCTTCTACTCGCCCCAGCGGTGTGTGCTAGTCAAGAGCAAGTCAGCGTGAAAACACGCGTCTCTTGGTAGCAAGCAGCCTCCTCGGTGATTTCGCCGTTGGAAACACTTTGGCAGCCACGTGGCTTCGCCGACCGAGAGAATCCTAAAGCAGTGTCGGCTACGGGCGTCAGTGTGAGGAGGATCTTGCAGGTAGAAGAGCGTTTACGAACTCCTCTTCATTGTAACTGTCTTGATTTCAGTAACTTCCCCTTTGGCCTTTCGGCTACCAAGTTGCTGCTCCACGCGTCAACTAACGTTCATGGAAAATCGGCGTACTCAAATGCAAGGTAGGTTGAAACGTGGTGAAAACCTGCGCCGTTTAGGTCTGCGATTCTATTGATCGGGATTTCACCCCGTAGGCGCTCGCGTCCGATGGAGGGAACTGAAATGATGACACCTCGGGTCTCAAATCTACTCTTTACAGCCATCGCAACGATAGCTCTTGCTTGCGCACCAAGCCTTGCGTTCGCGCAACATCACGGACGAGGCTCTCGCGGGGGTGGTGGCTCCCATAGCCGCGGTTCTCGAGGTGGTGGCC
>Ga0207038_10233_pt1 | contig 14602 bp, 11 predicted proteins | sample Alteio_BWMinCont_76_FD_153285 | JGI IMG/M metagenome (GOLD analysis project Ga0207038, IMG submission 153285) | Enriched cells from forest soil in Barre Woods Harvard Forest LTER site, Petersham, Massachusetts, United States -... | ecosystem: Environmental > Terrestrial > Soil > Temperate forest >...
CGGCGGTCGCGGCACCGGCTTCGCCTGCTCTTCAGAACCCCAATGCGACCGGCGCGATCGTGTCGGCGCCGGCGACGGCCAACACGGTGCCGGGACAGGTCGTGGCCGGTGGCACCGTGCCGGACGAAGCGACCAAGGCAGCAGTGCTTGCGCGTTTGCGCGATACCTATGGTGCGAGCAATGTGGTTGATCAGATCGAGATCGGTGACGTTGCGACGCCGCCGAACTGGGGCGCCAATGTGCAGAAGCTGATCAATCCGCAGTTGAAGCAGATCAGCAAGGGGCAGTTGAGGATCGACGGCACGGCGATCGATGTGAAGGGCGAGGTGAGCAATGAGGCACAGCGCCAGCAGATTGCAAGCGACATGGCCAACGCATTGAACCCTACGTACACGATCAAGAATGGCCTTCGTGTCACGGCATCGGAACAGGGGTTACTCGACCGGACGCTGGCTAATCGTACGATTGAGTTCGAGACCGGCAGTGCGACTTTGACGCCGCAAGGGCGCGCTATTCTCGATCAGATGGCGGCTGTGCTCGTGAAGATGACAACGCGGACGGTCGAGGTGATTGGGCATACCGATAACGCGGGCAACCGTAGTTCGAACGTTGCGTTGAGCCAGGCGCGCGCGGATGCGGTGAAGGGATATCTGGTCGCGAAAGGAATCAGTCCGCAGACGCTGAATACGACGGGCGTAGGGCCCGATCAGCCGATTGCATCGAACGATACGAATGACGGTCGGGCACGCAATAGACGGATTGAGTTTCGTGCGGGGCGGTAAGGGGAAGGTAATGTCAGTGAAAAAAAGTTTCCTGCGCAGGAGAAACACCGAAGCAAGAAAGAGCGCCGCTGGACCGCAATTAATCAGAATCGGATAGAAGGCCTGGGTCAATAGATCGAACTGTGATGCGACCGCCGACACCAACGACCGATAGGCACAATACACGAGGGGCCGATTAGAAGCGTGAGTCCCATTGCATAGCGAACGGTTTTCTCAGAACTGCCGGCGATCAATTAGGTAGTTGATATGCCGTGAGGATATGGTCGATTTCTTGTGGTTGAAGAAACATGTGCAAGAGACTACGAGTGGCATCATGCAGCCGGCGAGGAAAATCGCAATTGAAATTTCACATTGATAATACAAATATCGCTTTCCGGCTTAATGTCATTTAGAATCGTCTCCCGACGAGATAATCCGCCCGCTTAAATAAGACGAGAAGGTTATATGGGGTCGAATCCACTGTACGACATGCTGCGCATTGGCAATGCGCAATATAACCGCTTAATCAAACTAGATACGCCGTTAGGCGTCGATTGGCTTCTGCCGCTGCTGGTCAGGGGAATCAGCCGTCTTGGTCGTGATTATGAATTCATCGTCGATGTCGTCACGAGCCGAGGCAGCCAGATTGAGCTCAAGGCGCTGCTCGCGCGCGGTGAAATGCGCGTTCGGAAAGTCTCCCAATCATCCTGCGTGGGAAGCGGGTAAGCAGCATGAAGAGTTCGAGAAGGCGTTAGCCTCGGTCGGTTTGCAAGCGAGTGAGGGTACGGAATGACTACGGAGAAGACTCAAGCGACGTCGACACAGCTATTGCGCGGCAGGATCAGCAATCTGCGCAAGTCGCGTCGAAGTCAGGATTTTTTCTTTACCGACGCAGATCGCGCGAAGATGGGCGCGACCGCGATCGCAGCTGGGCTTGCTGGACTCGGTGGCATAGCGACGGGCCTTGCAGGTATGGCCACTGACACTAGGGAGGAAGCTGATCTGCTCGAATTTGATCTGGATGGAAAGCCGATCAAGGCTTGGGTGTGGTCATCGGTGTTCAAGGAGGGGGATGAGGTAGAGGTGGTTATCGAGCGATTGGGGGATACGTGGCAAGCCTTTGGAATCCGCCGGTTCTCCGACAAGATCGTAGCCCTTCACCCACATTGCAGCAGGGGACGGTACGCCCATTATAGGAACACGATTAAATGGTGGATCATCATTAGTGCGATTCTGATTTTAACTGGTGCTCTAATCACTTCGGGCTTTGCTTTTTTCGATGATGGTATTCAGTCAGCTTTATCGATGCTGATGTTCTCCGTGTTTGTATCTGGGAGTGGCTTTATGTTGATTTCCGGCTTTATTGCATATCGTATGTCCAGCAAGATGATGGGATTTGTGCAGTTGGCTGAGGGAATTTTTCAAGGTTTTGGCTGGAGCGACGTCAAGAATATCGATCTACCTGCGATTACCAAGAAGAGCAAACAATCAGACGATCCGGGAGCGCTTGGTGTGCTGTATTTTCGCTATTGATCGCTATGTCGATCCAGCGACGATGTCCTTGGCCCCGGAAGTCGGCGAGGGTTCTGAATGACCATTGATGTGACATCTCAACCCTCGACGCAGTTGCTGCGCGGCCGAATCAGCAATTACCGCAAGATGCGTAGAAATCAGGACTTCGTCTTTACGGGCGAAGATCGCGCCAAGATGGGCGCCACCGCGATTGCAGCGGGTCTGGCAGGATTGGGCGGCATTGCCACTGGCTTGAGCTCTATGGCGATGGACACAACCGAGGAGGCAGATTTGCTGGAGTTCGAACTTGACGGCAAACCCGTCAAGGCTTGGGTTTGGCAATCCGTGTTTCAGGAAGGCGATGAAGTGGAGGTTGTGGCTGAACAATGGGGCAACAGCTGGCAGGGTTACGGCATTCGACGCATGAGGGACCAAATTGTGGCGCTTCATCCCCATTGCAGCAGGGGCCGGTACGCACACTACAAGGCTACCTTTTGGTGGTGGCTAAAAATAGGTTTGTCGCTCAATCTGTTTATGTACATTCTCGTTGCGGGTATCGTTTTCTTCGGATCGTACCCAAACCTGGTAGGTATTGTGGAGGTGTGCTTATTTGGCGGACTTGCCGTCATGGCGATATTAGGGGTTATTGCTGCCCGGGTTTCGGGGAAGATGATGGGATTCGTTCGTCTGGCCGAAGGCATATTTCAAGGATTCGGCTGGAACGATGTCAAGAACATCGACCTGCCAGCGATCACGAAAAGGAGCAAGCAGCCCGGCGAACCGGGTGCACTTGGCGTGCTCTATTTTCGTTACTGATGGCCCTGTCGACCCAACGACAATCCGCTCAACTGGGCAACTGCTGTCCCACAAAAGTGGTTAGCATGTGATGCCTTCCTCACGCGCCCCGTGCGTTCGGAACAAGAACAGTGCGGCGCGGGTGGGTAAAATTGGTTTCAATATCTCGAGGCGCATGTTCCAATGATGGATCTCATTCGTCTGGGTGACGATACCGATCACGGTGGCAAGGTCATCAGCGCTTCATCGACCATGAGCTTCGATGGCCGGTTCGTGGCTCGCAAAGGTGACGAGGTGTCATGCCCGAAACACGACATCAAACCCAACGTGATCATCGATGGTGACGAATCGATGAAAGATGATGGTGTGCCGATTGCGCGACACGGTTATCGGGCCACTTGTGGGTGCCACTTGATTTCGAGCTTGGCGTAAGTACATGCGACGCGCCGCGCGCCACCAATTTACGATGGCATGCAGCGCGCAAATTTGTTTGGCACCGTCTCACCTTCGCGATATTTTTCGTTCAAACCAGCGGCGCCGTTCCCTGCCTCGGCGCGCAGCGCCGGATAACGGCTCCGGTGTCCTTCGAAATCACCACCAGTTGCACAAAACTGTTCGCGACGGCGTAAGGGGCGAAGAAGCGATCCAGCACCTCAACGAAAACGCTCAGGCTGCTACCGGAAAATGCCTGCTCGTCGACTGACAGAGTGATCTCGATGCCTCGCACCATCCCTGGACAGGGCTTCATGACGATCCACTGCATGGTGGACCGGCGATTCAGGAATGCGACGCCGTCGATATGCCGCGTCTGCAATGACGACCGCGTCGCGTACTGACGGAACAGACGTTTCAACTCGTCGAACCCAGCAGGACTGAGCTGGATGGGCTGCGGCGTCAGGTGCGTAATCAGGCGCCACAGCGCGCCCTCGCCCCGCGCAAACCTGACGGTTCTGGTTGGTTGACGCAGCATTGATATCTTGCAGGGCAGCGCCCCGCCTTCATTCAGCAGATCACCTCCCGGTGTGCCAAATGGCAGCGTGCAGGGTATATCGCGGTTGGTGCAGGTCAGGTCGATGTCCAACTGGCTGATTCCGGAAGCAACAGGACGGCCATCAAGGTCGACCATCTTGAGTGCGGTTTCGAAGCCGGGGTTGGTCTGCGCGATCTTTTCGTCCCGCAGGGCAACCCAGTATGGGCCGGACAACTGGGTTACGCTGGCGTGCATCAGCGAGCTAAAAGGGTGAAGGACGCGCCTGCCCGCAGAGCCCGCATCGTCCGTGTAAAGCGAGTCGATCGAATAGACTTCGACGGCGGATGGACTCGTCGTTTTCGGCGATACCGGGTATGACGTGATTGCGCTATCGGTCCTCACCGGCTCTGCCTTGAGTTTGAAGAGATTGACAACGGGTGTGCAGAATAGCCTGAGGTTTGCCGTGGTGAACTGTGCCATCCGTTGGGCGGCCCAGGAATCCTTGCGTACGCTGTCAATCGCCAGGTGCAGGGTGAAGCGCCTGCACGGCCCGGTGGCACGCGTGAGAGCTGCAAAATCGATATCGATAAAGTCGAATTTGTCAGGAAAGGCGACGTACTCTGTCAACAGGCGGAAGACCTGTGACGCGTTGGCTGGCGCGTCAATGAGCGCGTCCGAGTCGTCGAAACCAGCGGCCGCGACCGGTAGATGCGCCAGAGGCTTCCATTTTCCCTGACCATCCGGCTCGACAAAGGCCCTCGATGTGCGCAACAGCAAAACGTCGGCAAGGGTCGCGACGACTTCGCGCTGCCCGTTCAGGTGTATTCGGACAGTGCCGGGTGCCGTCGCCACACTCGCTGTTGCGCCCGCTGCCGCGAACGTTATCGAGACAATGCCGGTCGTATCCGGCAGCAAGGAAATGCCAGTGGGTGCCGATGCAGTCAAGGCATATCGGGCGTCCGTGATCTGCAGCGGGGCGAGCGTCACGTCGTACGCGGTGCGAAAGCGGCATCCGCCAATCTTCGTGACAAGGTCCGCTCCTCGCCCGATGGTCACAGGCCCTGTCAGCCTGTCGAACAGGTTGCCGACGTCGAACTGTACGATCGAGCATGACGGGAAGGGCCGCAGATACTGGGCATAGAGAATCTCCAGCAGCGATTCGGTGAATTCGGGATAGTCATCCTCGATCTTCGCATCAAGCCCCGCGGCCAGCGGCGCGAAGAACTGGATCAACCGTTCGACGTGAGGGTCGTCCGAGTGCCCTCCGGACATCGCGAGACGGGTAGCGATTTTCGGATACCGCACAGCGAATTCATTCGCATACCGGCGCAGATGCGCAAGTTCCCGTTCGTAGTGCGGCAGCAGTTCGTCCATGCAGATTGAATAGGTCGGAAAGCGGTGAAAATCCGGAGGTCGGTGGCATCGGCGATCAGACGCGCACTATGCATGGCGCGCTTCCCCCCAGCGTGGTGTCGAGCTTTAGCAGTCTGCGCGACTGGTCCGTATGTGATGAAAAACCAAACAAGAGTCCACCACTTACCCGGCCTGAACCTTCACCCCCAGCAACTCCCGAATATGCGCGAGCGACGCATCGTCCTTGACCACGGTGGTCAGCCATTCGTGCAAGGGCATATCGGCCCACTCAGCGGCTTTATCGGCGAGATACGCCACCGGACTATGAGGCTCGGTACAACGGAAAAATGCGGCAACCTCGCGCAATTGCGCCACCGCTTGAGCCCGCGCCTGGGCGCCACTCGCACTTGCTGTGATAGGCATTGACATGAACACAGGCTCCTCACGAACGGGCGCAGCAGCTTGCTGCTCAAATGACGGCTCAACGCGTAGCGGCGCTTCCGGAACCACAGGCTTAGGCGCTTCGACAACTGCATTCACACCACTTTCACGAGCGAAACGCTCGGCCAGGCGATACACCGTCTCGTACGCATCCCTCGCACGGCGGAAGCTCGGCGCACTCTCCCCGGCGCGATGATCCAGCTCCTTTTCCAGCGCAAGCGTCGCCACTTCGAAAGTCGCCAGTTGCCCAAGCAGCGCCGCATAAAAGGCCGTAGGCGTAGCGCGTCGCGATGCCTCGATAGCATCAACCGATGGCTTGCCGCGCAAGATATCGTCAGCATGTTCAGGGTCGCGCTTGGCCGCCTGCGCGGCATGCGTGGCCACTTCCCAGTCCAGCGCGCTATAACGCTGGCCACCGCCGTCCGTCAGCGCTACACCGCGCAACAGTTGGGCACTGCGGCCAACGAGCCATGCGACATTGCCCAAGCGGTACTCGGCATCATCGCCCTCAGGCAACGGATGAACGTGATCCCAGAAACGCTCGCATAAACCCTTGAGCAAGGTGAACCCGTCGGTGAGGCCCTGCAAGCCATTGCGCATCGCGAGGGCTTCAGTCAGCCACACCCCGAGACGCAAATCCTTCGTCTGTGTCTTAAGCAACGCCGTGCTGCGTTCGATCACGAAGGGCCAGTCGGCTTCCTTGATCTCGGTGACCCACTCACCTTGGTCGAGTGATGGATCGTCGAAGCGGCGCGCTTGCTGAACGGCGTCAAAGTCCGACGAAAACAGCAAGTCATCGCCGCAAGGCGACGACGCGGAAACAGGATCGAGTAAGGCGGAGGTCGTTGACATGATTCAATTCAAACGTTTAGTACTGCAACTATCCTGGTTATTTCGGAAGTACGCGCGAACGTGCTGAATAACCCTCACTCGATCACGTAGCTGAACCCGCCACCCTCATCTGCGCTCGCGATAATGCGTGTAATTGTCATGCCGCTCGCCATGCGTTCGAGCACGTGCCCGGCAATCTCCGGCAGCAAGGTCCCGCTCAGGATGTGATCAACGTTGCGCGCGCCCGAATCGACTTCCGTACACCGCGCGAGCACTGCGTCCACGAGACTTTCATCCCATTCGAAGACTGCCTTGTGGTTAGCCAAGATCCGCCGCGCAATGCGCCCAAGCTTCAGTTCGATGATCTCGGCCAGCACGTCGTCAGGGATCGGATAGTACGGAACGACCTTCATGCGCCCAAGGAAGGCCGGTTTAAACACTTTGAATAGCTGCGGCCGCAACATCTCCGCCAGCGCATCGGCACTCGGCAGTTCGTCATCGGGCTTGTTAAGGCAAGTGGCCATCACCGCGGCAGATCCAACGTTCGATGTCAAGATGATGAGCGTGTTGCGAAAGTCGATTTCGCGGCCTTCGGCGTCGTCCATGGCGCCTTTGTCGAAGACCTGGAAGAACATTTCGAGGACGTCGGGATGCGCCTTCTCGACCTCATCCAGCAATACCACCGAATAGGGATTGCGCCGCACGGCTTCGGTCAACACGCCGCCCTCCCCATACCCGACATATCCGGGCGGCGAGCCTTTGAGCCCCGACACGCTATGCGCTTCCTGATACTCGCTCATGTTGACGGTGACGAGCTTGCGTTCACCGCCGTAGAGCACATCCGCCAGTGCAAGCGCCGTCTCCGTCTTGCCAACACCCGACGGCCCCACGAACATGAACACACCCCGCGGCTTGTTCGGGTCCTCGAGGTTGGCGCTCGCGGTACGCACGCGCTGGGCGATGGCTTCGAGCGCGTGGTCCTGACCGATCACTCGCGTGGTCAGCAGCGCCTTGAGATTCAGTACGGTTTGCAGTTCGTTTTTCACCATGCGTCCGAGCGGGATGCCGGTCCACGATGCAACAATCTCCGCTACAACATGACCATCCACCTGGAGCGGCACAATCGGCTGCGCGCTTTGCAGCGTGCGCAGTTCGCTCACCCGTTCATCGAGCGTCGCGCGAATCGTCTGGAAGTCGACCTGTGCATGGCCATCGCGTGCGGCATCAATCTGACGACGTAGTTCATCGATCTCGTTGACCAGCAAACGTTCTTGCTGACACCGCGCTTCGTCGCGAGCGAGCATCTCGACGTCCTGGGCACGTGCTTCGCGCAGAGCCGCGATGCGTTCACCATGAGCGGCACCGCTCGCGGCTTCCCGTTCGAGCGCCGCAAGTTCGACATCGGTTCGCTCGATACGCTTCTTCGTATCGTCGATCACCGCTGGCGTGGAACTCTGTGCGAGCGCGACTTTCGCACAGGCTGTATCGAGTACGCCAATAGCCTTGTCGGGCAACTGGCGGCCGCTGATGTACCGGTGCGACAGGCGCACGGCTTCCGTGATGGCGTCGTCGAGAATGCGCACGTTGAAGTGCTGCTCCATCAACGCGCTCATGCCCCGCAGCATGGCTGCGGCAAGCGCCTCGCTCGGCTCTTCCACCTTGACCACCTGAAAACGCCGCGCGAGTGCAGCGTCTTTTTCGAAGTACTTCTTGTATTCGCTCCAGGTCGTCGCGGCAATGGTCCGCAGCTCGCCGCGCGCAAGCGCGGGTTTCAGCAGATTGGCTGCATCGTTCTGTCCGGCTTGCCCCCCTGCACCAATGATCGTATGCGCTTCATCGATAAACAAAATGATCGGATGCGGGCTCTTCTTCACCTCGTCGATCACCTGCTTCAGGCGATTCTCGAACTCGCCCTTGACGCTCGCACCAGCTTGCAGCAAGCCCATGTCGAGCACATGCAAGGCGACATCGCGTAACGGCGTAGGCACATCGCCGGCGGCAATGCGTAACGCGAGTCCCTCGACCACGGCTGTCTTGCCGACCCCCGCCTCCCCCGTCATGATCGGATTGTTCTGGCGGCGGCGCATCAGGATATCGATCGCCTGGCGAATTTCCGCCTCGCGTCCAATCACCGGATCGATCCTGCCTTCGCGAGCACGTGCTGTGAGGTCGCTCGTATAAGTGTCAAGCGCCGGTGTCCTGGAGGGCCCCGTTTGCGGTGATGACGCTGCCTCTTCTGCAGGCGTGGGTGCTTGTGCCTCGACCGATCCTTCGGTTACCTGATCGAATTCGTGTTTGAGCCGGTCTACCCGCACTGACGCGAACATCGGCGACATGCGTTGCGCGAACTGCGCAAGCTCAGGTGCATTAGTCAACGCAAGCAGCAAATGGCCCGAGCGAATCCGTCCGATCCGCGAGTCAAGCGATGCGATCAGCCATGCCTGTTCGAAGAGCGCGATCAGGTGAACGGAAAAAACCGGCGTGCGCGTGTTGCCGGTCTGCAGCCGCGACAGTTCGCGCTCGAGGTCGCGACGGACAGCCGCCTGATCGATGTTGCTTGCACGCAAGACGAGCAGCACGTCGCTCGCCGGCTCTTCAAGCAACGCGAGGAACAAGTGTTCCAGCTCGACTTCGTAGTGGCCGCGCGAAAGGCAGGCACTCGCGCCGCGCTCGGTTGCCTGACGGCAGGTCGGGTTCAGCTTCGCGATCAGCGTTTTTAGCGGCGTGCTCATGAGTGACGTCCAGTAATGTCGTTGCGTGGTTCTTGATGCGTCAGGAGACGACGTGAAGCTCGTAACATGCGTCTGCGCGATCTTGCGGCGCTTGTTTCGTACAGAGAAACGCGTCCCAGCCCAGTCGCGCGCCGAGACTGAGATAACTCGGCCCGACCTCCTCGCGACGCAGCACGAGGGACACCTCGTATTCGAGCGTGACGCCTGCCAGCAGCGTCAACATGCGTTCCAGCGCGAGCGCATTTTCGGCCCCGGGCAAGAACGCCTCATAGTCCTTCTTCGATAACGGTCCGACGACCAGCCGCGCGCGCATGTCGCGCTGCCATACTCGCTGGCCTGCCAGCGCCGTAGCGCCAAGCGTTGCATTGACGCCGCCAAGCACGCTCAACTGCTCGCGCGGCACGTCATACCAGCGGCCGATGAACTGCTCCACGCGAATGGGCACGCCGAAGTAATCGGACAAAGTGCGTTGCAGGTAAGCCGCCGAGACCGGTCGATGCCGCGCTGCCAGCGCATAACCCGCTATGGCCTCGTCGAAGAGCGCCCCTGCCCCGCCCTGCAGCTCGGCGCGCGTTTCCGCATGCGAGACGCCGGCGAGCGAAAGCAGCAGTGGCAAATAGCGCTGGTCCCGGTCGATCTCGTAGTGAAGCGGCAGCCGGTACTTCTTCCATGCTCCATAAAACAGCGCGGTCGCGCGGTTCGAGAACATGTCGAAAAACTCGCGCGCCGCATAGTCCTTATGGACTTGCTCGCGGCCAGCAATCTGCTCCGTATAAGCTAGCGGCAACGCGCCCTGCACCCCGAGCAGGCCGAAAAAGGCCGGCGTGATTTCAACCCGGCTCAAGCCCCCGTTCGCCAACGCCTGCGTGCGGGTCGGCTTGCTCTTCAACGCCGTGTTGTCGTGATCGAACGACATCGCGGCCTGGATCTCGCTGGGGGGAAACGATAGCGACAAGCTGTTGCGAAACGAGACATGCCTGGCGATGGCATCGCCGCGAGGGCGGCCGCCATCGGCCGCCTCACGCGCGAACGCTATTTCGAGCAGGCGCACCGCCTGAAAAAATTCAAAGCGATACGGTTCATCGAGCAGCCGCTCGACTACAGCAGGATCGATTCGCCGCTGCGGGGTTTGCATCGCAGGATCTCCTCGCCGGTCCGCTTGGAGACGACGACCAGTTGCACAAAGCTGTTCAGGTGCACATACAGCCCAAAGAACGTGTCGATCACACGCACGAAGGAACCGAGGCTCGTGCCGACGAAATGCTGCTCGTCGATCGTAAGGCGTATTTCGATGCCGCGCACAAAGGTCGCGAACGGTTTACCAGGAAGCCACTGGATGGTAGGCCGCTGCTCGATGGCGCTTATGCCTTCGATATGCCGCGCCGAGACCGCCGTGCGCCGGAGATCGTATAGTCGCAGTAGTTCCTTGAGGGCCGAGACGCCGCTTTGAGCGAGCGAGACGTGGTTGAGCGCGAGATGCGAAATCAGTCGCCAGTGTGCGGCACGTCCTCGTTCAAAACGCACGCTTGGCGTCGCACGCCGCAACATGCGCACGCCGTTCACAAGCGAGTCGCCTTCTAGAAACAGGTCACCGCCTTCCAGCCCGAACGCAAGTTGTGAAGGCAAGTCGCGATTGGTGCAAGTCAACTCAAGACTCAGCGTGTCCGTCTGCGGCTGCAGCGGTTCGAAGTCGATATCGACAATGGAAATTTCAGTTTCGTAGCCCGGACTGGATTTTGCAACCGCGTCGTCGCGACGAGCAAGCCAGTAATGGCCCGCCTGCCCGCTTTCGCCATGATGCAGCGAATAGAACGGCCGGAATTCGATCACGGATTCGCCGTCAGCCTGCTCGCGCACAAGATGCACCGAGTCGATCGAGCAAACCTCATACGCGGATGCACGGCGCCCGTCACACACTACCGGATACGCCACAGCCTGATGCGTGATGCGAATAGGGTCCCCATGCTGCTTGAAAAGATTGACGACCGGCGAGCAGAACAACCTCAAATGGTCCTTCGACAAACCGTCGAGCATCCGCGCCGTCTGCGAGTCACTGCGTATTTCCCTCAGCACCAGATGCAGCGTAATACGGTTGCATCGACCGCCCGCTCGCGTCATCGCGGCGAAATCGAAATCGATGAAATTGAATTTCTCGGGAAACGCGAAATACTCGGTCAGCAAGCGATACGCCGGATGCGACTTCTCCGGATAATCGATGAGTGCATCGTGCTCGCTGAAACCCGACTGCCCGACCGCGGAGTCCTGAAGCTTTTTCCATTTGCCGCTGCCATCTACCTCAACGTAGCTCGCCGTGGTATTGACAAGAAGGCAATCAGCTAACGCCGCGACGAACGACTGTTCGCCGTGCAGATGCACACGAACCTGGTTCAACGCGAGCGTCGCCAGATCGAACTGCGCCGCGGTGGACTCGAAGGTGACGGAGATCAGCGCTGCCGCGTCCCGAGGCAAGACCGTCGCGCTCGGTGCCGATGCCACCGGTGCGTACTTCGCCTCGACAATCCTGAGAGGCGCCAACACGACGTCATACGCATTGCGAAAGCGGCACTGCACGCCGCGAATCGGCCGGGACTTCAACTCGGTCCCCCGCTCGATCGTGGCCGTCCCGGTGAGCTGGCCAAGCGCCTGCCCCGGGTCGAACTGTGCGATCGAACACGAGGGGAACGGGCGCAAGTAGTGCGGATATAGCACCTCCAGCAGCGCTTCCGTGAACTCGGGGTAATCGTCGTCGAGCTTCTTGTTGATGCGTGCCCCAAGCAACGCGAACGACTGGATCATGCGCTCGACGTGCGGGTCCTCCGCGTGTTCGCCCGACATGGCGAGACGCGCTGCGATCTTCGGATACCGTTCAGCGAAGTCGCGCGAATAACGCCTCAGGAACGACAGCTCGCGCTCGTAATACGGCAGCAGTTCTTCCATTGCTCAAATCCCCGTCTCCGTGTCTTGCACGGATGCTGCCTTGCAGAAAAACCAGACAACACACAAAAGTTCGCGGCTCAGGGCGCGCTTCAAAGCTTCGCCCGTGAGCGCGTCACGGAATATTGCAACGTCGACGGCAGCAACATGGCGTCGAAGCTGACCGGCTCTTCGGCCGGATGCACGATCAACACGGCGCGGATCGCGAAGTTGAGCGCGCTGGTGGACTGCTCGTTCAGTTCGAGCTTCACCGATACCTGTTGCAAACGCGGCTCGTGCCGGGCAATGGCCTGCTGGATCGACTGGCAGATAAACACGCGGTCGTAGTGGCTCGCGAGGCTCATACCAGCGAAGTCGTTGAGTCCATAGGTCAGGATGGACAACTGACATTCCGGCAACGCAGCAAGGTCTGCCTGCGTGAATGCGATACGCGTGTTCAGGAGCGATTCGACATCGCGGGCAACCGTGCTCTTCAGCTCTTCAAGCGACAATTGACGCAGCGCGGCGGCAGCCGGTTCGTACGGGTCGTCGTCGAATAGTTTGTCGAGAAAGCTCGGCTCGAAACGTTTCATGAAGCCCTGCTTTGCTTGCGTGCGAAATTGAGTACGACAGCGACGCCGGCGCCGCACGCGAATGCGTACCGGCCCCAAGCGTCGCAGCATCAGCCAGGATGCACCGGAACTCCCTGGAACTCCTCCGAACCCCGAGAATCAGACCGCGTAGGTCTTGTCGTTCTTGGTCAGGCTCCAGGCACCTTGTGCGTTACCGCTCTGGTTGCCGCCGATCTTCTGTTGCGTGTACTTCCACTGCACGGCTGCATATTTCAGCGAGAACTGCTCGGACGGCAGGCTTGCGGTCGCGGAGGTACCCGTCGTGGCCGCCGCGGTGGGCGCGTTGATGCTCGGGTTGATGCTGGAGATGATCACGTACTTGAGCTTCACTTCCAGGTACTTGATGCGGTTGCCTTCGCCATCCGAACGCATGAAGTCGATGGTGACTTCGTCGAATGTCGTGCCACCCGAAGCGTGCTGGTACATGAGCGGGCTGACAACGTCGATGTCCTTTGTGAACACCATGTCGCCATGCTCGCAACGCTCGGACGTGTGACCGCCGGCGGTGGACGCCGTAGCCGAGCGCGGCTGGGTGATAGCATGACTCCACGAATCGATCTCGACCCAGTTAGCGTGGTCCTTGTCCTGCGATTCGCCTTTGATCGCGGGATTACCAAATTTCAAGTAGATGTCCTTCATACCTCGACTCCCCATAGAGTGGTTTTATAGCCGGCCTGGACGGTGTCCAGGCCACACGCAGTCATGCCGTTCAGGAAGAAGCGGGCTTCGGTAGATCTGCGACAAGCCGCAGCGAAATCGATAACTCGTCCAGTTGAAAATGCGGGCGCAAAAACGCCACTGACCGGTACGAACCCGGCTTCCCGGGGATCTCTGCCACTTGTATGGATGCCTCGCGCAGCGGGAACTGCGCCTTTTGTTCCTGAGTCGCGTTGTCGTCAAGCAGCACGTACTGCGAAATCCAGCGATTCAGGAACACTTCGACGTTCTGAGCCGAGGCAAAGCTGCCAATCTTGTCGCGCATCATGGCCTTCAGGTAATGCGCCACGCGCGATACCGAGAAGATGTACTGCAACTGAGCGGACAGGACCGAGTTGGCGTTCGCGCTATCGGTGTTGTATTTCTTGGGCTTCTGTACCGATTGGGCCGCGAAGAAAGCGGCGTAGTCGGAATTTTTGCAGTGAACCAGCGGGATGAAGCCGAGGTCACTCAGTTCTTTCTCGCGACGGTCCGTCACCGCGATTTCAGTCGGGCACTTGAGCGCCACTTCACCGTCGTCGGTCTTGAAGGTGTGCGTTGGCAAGTCTTCCACCAGACCGCCGCCCTCCACGCCGCGAATGGCCGCGCACCAGCCGAAGTCATCGAACGCTGCGGTCAGGCGCGCAGCAAACGCCCACGCGGCGTTACACCACAGGTATTTGGCATGGTCCGTTCCATCCACGTCCTCAACGAAGTTGAAGGTCTCTGCCGTCTGGCCATCTTTAGGATTGAACGGCAGGCGTCCCAGGAAACGCGGCAGCGTAAGGCCGACATAACGCGAGTCTTCCGAATCGCGGAACGACTTCCACTTCGCGTACTCGACGGTATCGAACACCTTGCCGAGATCGCGCGGCCGGCCGAGGTCGGCGAAACTCTCGAGGCCGATGAGTTCCGGCGACGCCGAGGCGATGAACGGCGCGTGCGCAGCGGCCGCGACATGCGACA
>Ga0207038_10124_pt4 | contig 14516 bp, 9 predicted proteins | sample Alteio_BWMinCont_76_FD_153285 | JGI IMG/M metagenome (GOLD analysis project Ga0207038, IMG submission 153285) | Enriched cells from forest soil in Barre Woods Harvard Forest LTER site, Petersham, Massachusetts, United States -... | ecosystem: Environmental > Terrestrial > Soil > Temperate forest >...
TACTGGAGTTCGGCCCCTTCCGCATGGACCTCGATGAGCGCGTATTAATGCGCGAGCAGGAAACCATCACCCTCTCCCCCAAGGCTTTTGAAACACTTCTCGTACTCGTCCAGCACAGCCAGCGTGTGGTCCTGAAGGACGAGTTGATGAAGATGCTGTGGCCGGACACCTTCGTCGAGGAGTCCAATCTCAGCCAGCACATCTTCCAGCTTCGGAAAGCGCTGGGAGATAAGGCGCACGATCCCGAGTACATCGTCACGGTTCCCGGAAGGGGCTATCGCTTCGCGCTGAAAGTGGAGGAGCGCGTAGAACCGGATGGCGATCTAATCGTGCACAGCCGTTCGGTGCAGAGAGTGACCGTCGAGGAAACTGAATTCAGCGGTGCCATCGCTCGCCCCTCAAGAATTCGTCAAAGACCCTGGAACTGGATCGTCGCAGTGATCGGAGTCGTCCTGCTGGCGGTAACGTCTGCCGGAATATTGTTCTACATGCGCAAGGCCCACACACTGACGGAAAAGGACACGATTGTTCTGGCTGATTTCGCTAACACGACCGGCGATGCGGTCTTCGACGGCACGCTCCGGCAGGGGCTGGCCGTTCAGCTAGCGCAGTCGCCATTTCTGAACATCGTGTCGGACGATAAATTGTCGGAGACGCTGCGCTTCATGGGCCAGCCGGCGGATGCCCGGCTCAGTCCGGCAATTGCCCGCGATCTCTGCCAGCGCGTGGGCAGCAGGGCGTACCTGAGCGGCTCGATTGCGAATCTGGGGACCCAATATGTCTTGGGCATCAGCGCCGTGAACTGTCGGACAGGCGATGTTCTGGCACAGGAACTGGTGACAGCAGATAGCAAAGAACGGGTCCTGAGAGTTCTCGGCGAGGCGGCGGCCAAAATAAGGTCGAAGCTGGGTGAATCGCTCAGCTCGGTGGAGAAGCTCGATACACCGCTCGAACAGGCCACCACACCTTCACTCGAAGCCCTTCAGGCCTACAGCCTGGGGGTGAAAACCAAGGAACAGATGGGAGGCAACGCCGCATCCGTGCCTTTCTTCCAGCGGGCCATCCGGCTCGATCCGAATTTCGCCTTGGCTTATGGAGGACTGGCGGCGTGCTATTACAACATCGGGGAATCCAACCTTGCGGCGGAAAACACAAGGAAGGCTTACGAACTACGCGAGCGGGTGAGTGAGCTGGAGAAGCTGCATATCGAGGGTCACTACTACCTGCTGGTCACCGGCGACTTGGAAAAGGCCCGACAGGTGTATGAACTCTGGACGCAGATTTATCCGCGAAATAGCACACCGCCGAACAACCTGGCCGACATCTACAATAATCTCGGGCAATATGACAAATCCCTTGCGGAAATGCGCGAGGCCGTCCGCCTCGACCCGGCGGACGCTCAGAGTTATGCAAACCTCTTCGGCGGCTACCTCTTTCTAAATCGCCTGGAGGAAGCCCGAGCCATGGCCGGAGAGGCGCAGGCGAAGAATCTTGATTCTCCTAGCCTGCGTTTCGGTTTGTACCAGCTTGCCTTCTTGCGGAACGATGCGCCGGGCATGGCAGAGCAATTGGCCTGGGCCGCGGGCAAGCCGGGCGTGGAAGACTTCCTGTTGTACTCCGCAGCCGATACGGCAGTCTATTTCGGGCAGCTTGGGGGAGCGCGGGAGTTTTCGCGCCGGGCGGTGGCGTCGGCAAAGCGGGCGAAGGAAAACGAGACGGCGGCGGGCTTTGAAGCTGGTGCGGCCATACGGGAAGTCCTCGTTGGTAATCTATCCCAAGCCCGTCAGCGGGCCGCTGCGGCGCTGGGGCTTTCGACAGGCCGGGACGTGCAGAATGGAGCCGCGCTCGCACTGGCCTTTGCAGGAGACGCCGCTCGAGCTCAAGCGCTGGCGGATGATTTGGAAAAGCGCTTTCCGGAAAATACCAACGTGCAATTCAACTACCTGCCAACGATTCGAGCGCAAATCGCGCTGAGCCGCAACGATCTCGTGACCGCCATCGAAACCCTCAAAACTGCCGCCCCTTACGAACTGGGGACACCGGGCAACGGCGAGTTCTCGGCCGCGCTGTATCCCGTCTATGTGCGGGGCGAAGCGTATCTGGCCGCGCATCAGGGCGGTGAAGCCGCAGGTGAGTTCCAGAAGATACTCGATCACCGCACCGTTGTGCAGAATGGCCCGATCGGCGCGCTGGCCCATTTGGAGCTTGCGCGCGCCTACGCGCAAGCCGAAAATACGGAGAAGAGCCTGGCACAGTATCGCGAATTCCTGGCACTGTGGAAGAATGCCGACGCGGACTTGCGCCCGTTCAAAGAGGCTAAGACGGAGTACAAGAAACTCAGCGAACGTTCATCCGCATCGCCCTAATCTCACCAAAATCATGATTTTCACATCCCAATCCGGCCCTGTGATGAACCCCAAGTACAGCGTGGAAGCGCGATCGCACGTGAACGATCAGTGCGTGCGGATGTCAGAGTTTTATCTGTGGGGAACAGCGCTTGGATAGGCAGGCCAAGCGCGTACTGGAGTTCGGCCCCTTCCGCATGGACCTCGATGAGCGCGTATTAATGCGCGAGCAGGAAACCATCACCCTCTCCCCCAAGGCTTTTGAAACACTTCTCGTACTCGTCCAGCACAGCCAGCGCGTGGTCTTGAAAGACGACTTGATGAAGACGCTGTGGCCGGACACCTTTGTAGAAGAGGCCAACCTCAGCCAGCACATTTTTCAGCTTCGCAAGGCGCTGGGAGATAAGGCGCATGATCCCGAGTACATCGTCACGGTTCCTGGGAGAGGTTACCGCTTCGCCCACAAGGTGGAGGAGCGCATCGAACCGGATGGCGATTTGATCGTGCACAGCCGTTCGGTGCAGAGAGTGACCGTCGAGGAAACAGAATCCGGCGCTGCCGTAGCTTCTCTCTCAAGACTTCGCCAGAGTCCGTGGAATTGGATCGTGGCGATCACGGGAGTTGTCGTGCTGGCCGTGGCGTCTGCCTTGGTAATGCGAATGCGCAGGCCGCCGCCATTGAAGGAGGCTGACTTGGTGTTGGTCTCCGACTTTGTCAATACCACTGGTGAACCGGTATTCGACGACACGCTGAAGCAGGCACTAACGGTGAAGCTCGCGGAATCGCCTTACTTCAACATCGTCCCCGACTCGACAAACAGGAAGACCCTGGGCTTGATGGGCCGCGCGGCCGACGAACGCGTTGTGCCGCCCGTTGCGCGGGAGTTGTGCCAGCGAGAGGGTGCCAAGGCAGTTGTCGGTGGTTCCATCCTCGACATTGGGAACAAGTATGTTCTCGATCTGGATGCCACGAACTGTCTTACGGGCGCCTCTCTGGCCCATCAGCAAATTGAGGCATTCGATAGAGAGCAGGTTTTGAACAAGTTGGGGCAAGTGATCTCACCGCTGCGCCGCAAGCTGGGCGAATCGGTGGGCTCCATTCAGAAATTCGACACTCCCATCGAACAGGCCACCACCAAATCACTCGCCGCACTGAAAGCCTACACAACCGGCGAACAGAAGCGAGCGCAAGGCAAGGAAGAGGAGAGTATCCCTTTTTACAAGATGGCGATTGAGCTGGATGCGAACTTCGCCATCGCCTATGCCAGACTGGCCGCGATTTATCGCAACCTCCACGAGCGCGGGCTTGCTGACGAGTATCTCCGGAAGGCGTTTGAGCGGCGGGAACATGTGAGCGAGAGAGAGAAGTTTTATATTCAGGCGCACTATTACGACAACGCTGCCAGCGACTATGACAAGACGATCGAAACGTACAAGCTGTGGACTGAAGTGTACCCACACGACTTTTCTGCGTTCGATGGTCTCAGTAGCAAGTACATCGAAATTGGCCAGCCGCAGAAAGCGATCGCGGCGGCCCAGCAGGCCTTGCGGCTGAATCCCAAGTATGGCCTCGCTTACGCGAGCCTTGGCCGGGCTTATGAGCGAGCTACACGCCTTGCCGAGGCAAGAGCCGTCTGCGAAAAGGCCATCGAGGAAAAGGTGGATAGCTTCTGGACCCATCAACTTCTCTACAGGATCGCGTTTGTCGAGGGCGATGAGGCAGTGATGCAGCGGGAGATCGATTGGTCAAAGGGCAAACCGCAGGAAAGTGTGATGAATTATTTCCAGGCAAAGGCTGCATTAAGCCTGGGAGAGCTTCGCAGGTCCAGAGAACACTTTGAACGCGCCCGCGCAATCGCTCAACAGAACGGACTTAAGGAGCAGGTGGTGGCCATCATCAACGGCCAGGCGCAGTTCGAAGCCGATTTAGGAAATGTGCGAGAGGCCCGTGTAATGGCGGACCTATCCCTCCGCGAGGCGCCAAACTCCGCGCGGCATAGGGCCTTTGCCACGCTCGCACTCGCCCGAGCCGGGGATACACAGCGCGCGGAAGCCCTGTTGAATGAGCTCAACAAACAGCCCACGCCAGATACAGCATTGAATGAAGTTGTCCTCCCCAGTATTCGTGCGGCCATAGATTTGGATCGAAAAAATCCCGTCCAGGCCGTCGAGGAATTACGTCGTGCACTTCCCTACGATCTCGGCGGCGACTCCGGTGGTATCACCCTCTATTATCGCGGCTTGGCCTATCTGGTATTGAAGTCTGGAAAAGAAGCTGCACCTCAATTCCAGAAGATTCTCGACAACCGCGGCGTAGTGATGACCGACATCTATTGGCCGCTGGCCCACCTGGGACTGGCCCGCGCCTATGCGCAAACCGGAGACATAGAGAAGAGCCTTGCCATGTATCGTGAATTGTTGACACTCTGGAAGGATGCTGACGCGGAGCTGCGCCCGCTCAAAGAGGCGAAAGCGGAGTACAAAAAGATCAGCGAGCGATCACCGTCCAGGCCCTAGGAACCGAAACGGTTCCGTTTCAGCACAAATTTCCGTGATTATCGAAAGGCCTTCGGGCCGGGCGAGATGCAGTGTGTCGAAAGAGCGCTGCAGACTTTCGGTCTTGGACCGCTTTGACTCTGACTGATCGTAAATGGCAAAAACCAGTTTGGTCCGTAATCTAAGCGGTCGATTTTGCCGACAGATTTTTCACCAAGCGATCCATCATATTGATAACGCGGGTCCTGAGCTTCCTGATGTTTTCTGGATCATGGGTCTTCCCGCAATTACACAGTTCATCGTAGCAATCCGCTAATTCATCGGGCGATAGATCTCTCAAGCCCAATTCCAGACCTGCCTGCATGATCAAGATGTGGTGGCTGTCGAATTTGAAACGCAGCTTGTTTACATCCAGTTTTCCGTATCGCGAATCCTGAAAAGCCTTTTGAACACTCAACAGTTGCCGGCTTGATTTCTCATCCCCGGCTGCATCACCCTCGGTAAGCTCAACAATTGACTTCCCGAATTTGTTGAACGCAAGCCATCCCACCGTAAATTGACCCTCCGACATCGTGCCCCCTTCCGGGGCATCCGTGATTCCGAATATCGACAAGTAGGCGTCGTGTTGAGGTCTTTCCGACGGTGGAATCGCGTCGTGCATTCGCTCTGCCTCTGCAGCCAATTCCGGCGGTGGATTGTGAGTCAGTCGCAGAGCTTCCTTTTGATCTGCTTCGTTGGGACTTGAGCGGAGTCTTGTTACCTGATTGTTGTATTCCAGCATACGGACGAAAAAGGGATGAACCTGCTCCCGCCAATGCGTCTGGGTGGATTCGGGAATCTTCATTCTCGGCTTGCGTCGCTTCTTTGGGTGGCTCATCGCGGAAATGAAACGTTGATTTGAGTTCCTGTACCTAAGTTTACCACTGGTGTTCGATGGACATGTCGGCGGTGCTTCTCGGCCGGCCTAGGTTTGAAACAGACACATGTCCTCCGGAACTTCGAAAAGACGAATCGTCGAACCTGAAGGCCTTCCACAATCTATTTCCGTTCAACAGGATCAGCAGGTACCGGCAGAAGGAAAACTCGCGCCAGGCCCAGATCCGGAAAATACCCTCGATTCAGATTCCCTCGGCAGATTGCGAGGTTTGTTTGAGCTTCTGGATAAATGGGACCAAGAGGAGAAAACCGATGAGAAGTGACACGAAGGCCGCCAACGTTAACATCACATTAGATGGCTCGGAAAACGGTCAAAATAGCATGGCTGGGAAATTTTTCCCGTGTCCAGTTTGCGGTACCAGCCTGGGAATTCGTATTGCACGCACGCAAAAACCGTACTGCGTCTGTATCGATTGTGGAATTCAAATCTTTTTTCGCGGCAAAGCTGGAATTTCACGCTTAAAAAGGATCATCGAAAACGAATTGCTTATTGCAGGAAGGGATTCAAATGCGAGCATTGCCACCGTTTTATTTAACAGGATTCAACACCTGAAGGGTCAGAAAGCCAATCTTGAAGCAAAGCAAGGACTTATCCTTCGCGATCCGGATTTAAAGAATGCAATACGTGCAGTTGACAATGAAATTGAACGAGTGCAAGGTGAGCTAGAAAAATTGGGCCGTAAAACTAGCAGGGAGAAAATAAAATGAGATCCGCCGTTATTTATGCCCGCGTTTCCAGTAAGGACCAGGAACGGGAGGGATATTCCATCCCTGCACAATTAAAACTTCTACGGGAATACGCCCAAAATAATGACTTCAAGGTGGAGCGGGAATTCGTAGACGTTGAAACCGCCAAAATGGCGGGCCGCAAGAACTTCGGCGAAATGGTTCGATATTTCGAAAACTCCCCCGTGTGTCGGGTCGTTATCGCTGAGAAGACGGACCGTCTTTATAGGAACCTACGAGATTGTCTGACGTTAGAGGATTTGAATATAGAAATCCATCTTCCTAAGGAAGGGCAAATTATCAGTAGAGATTCAAAGTCCCAGGCAAAGCTGATCCATGGAATTCACGTGGTCCTGGCGCGGAATTACATTGAAAACTTGAAAGAGGAAGTAAAGAAGGGAATGCGGGAAAAGGCCGAGCAAGGGATTTATCCCAGCCGCCCACCACTGGGTTATCGCAACAACAAAACAGCCCATACAATCGAAATTGATCCTGTAAAAGCGCCTGTCGCAAAGCGCATGTTCGAGTTATACGCAAGCCGCGGGTTATCCCTTCAGCTCGTGTGGAAGACACTCAAAAGTGAATTCGATATCGCGCTCTCAAAGAGCCATGTCGAGAAGCTGCTGAAAAATCCCTTTTATGCCGGGAACTTCTACTGGGACGGAATATTATATCCTGGGACGCATGAGCCTTTGATCAGCCGCAACTTATTCGACGAAGTGCAGGCTGTTTTCCGTGGCCATAACCAGCCCAAATACAAAAAACGTGAATTTGCATTCGGTGGATTGCTGCGTTGCGCGTACGATAATTGTACCGTTACCGCAGAAATCAAAAAGAATCGCTACATCTATTACCACTGCACGAGCTATCGCGGGAAGTGCGCCCTTCCGTATTTCCGGGAGGAGGAATTAGGAAATAGGCTGGGCCAGATTCTTAGGGATATTCACATCCCCGATGACATTCTCACGCAACTGGAGCAGTCATTGCTCCATGACATGGGCCGCGCTGATGCCCGTGGAAAATCTGAGAGCGAGAGACTGCGGAGCCGATTGGCGCAGGTACGCAGTCGCATCGAGCAGGTCTACCTCGACAAGCTCGACGGCAAAATCACCGAGACGTTTTGGGCAGCGAAGTCATCGGAATGGAACCAGGAAGAACAACAGATACTTTTGGCGGTGCAGGGGTTGGAGCAACAGAGCCCTGAACGGATCTTGGGCGGTGTGAGGATTTTAGAACTGGCAAATAAGGCTTGTTTTCTTTATCTTAAGCAACCGCCAGCTGAAAAAGCAAAGATGCTCCGAATCGTACTTTCGAACTGCAAAATTAACGCCACAAGTGTTGATCCCACATACAGAAAGCCATTCGACCTGATCTTCCAGCGGGCGAGAAATAAAGAATGGCTCCCCGGGCTAGATTCGAACTAGCAACCCTTCGGTTAACAGCCGAATGCTCTACCATTGAGCTACCGGGGAGTAGCTGGCACTCGTGGAGTGGAGCGCCGAACCAAAAAAGTGTAAACGACGCGAAGCGCAGAGTCAACGCGCGCTCAGCTTTTGCAGACGGCGCACGCTCGCGCAAGAAATTTTCACAGCCGGACACGACCCGCACTGAAAGCGGGAGCACGCGAACAATTTCAGCGCGAAATAAATCGAGGACGAGCGAGTGCGCGCTATTGAACCCTTTGCTTCTCGGAATCGTGGCAGATTAGATTTTCGAAAATCGCGAGGACGTGCTGGCGATAGCGCACGATCCGCTCGAGCAGCGGACGCAGCGTCGGCTCTCGCTTCGTTTCGCGGTCCCACTTCGCGAGCACCGCCGCGGGCACAGCAATGTCCTGCCGCAACTCATCGGCCGTGTGGCCGCGGAGGAAAAGCCCGTAGAAAAACGCCGCCTCTCGCTGCGGGAACTCGAAGTCCTGCAGGGGCTCGTCGAGCGGATTGGGCATCGTCGCCATAGGCGAAATCGCAGTTTACAGATTTGGTTGCCGCCGTCAAGGGTACACGCAACGTAAGCGAAAATAAGTAAACCCTGATAAACAGGCCATTTGACGCGTCAAATGGAACCGGAGTTGCACGGCGCCAGCAACCCCCTGAATCCCGCGCAGTTACGGGAGCGTCCGCGCGCGCAACTTTCCCTTCCACGAAGGGTTCCTATAATGTGCCCACTGGCGCACTGCGAAATGGGACACGCGGCGCGCCGGGTGGCCACATTTGCAATACCGCTGCACCCCACAGGGAGGCTCGTCCCCTCGAGCCTCCTATTTCTTTTTGCAGCGGAAGTTTCGCGCTGCATTGATGTTTGGCGCACGCCCTTCATACGCCTGAAACTTTTCCGGCGGCGCCGCGTTAACCTTAATAGAGAGGCAGCTATGAACATCATTCGACGCATCGCCATACTTTTCGCCAGCGCAATTTTCCTGCTGGCATCGCCGGCTCCCGCGCCTGCGCAGGAACAAGAAAAGCCCCAGCAATCGCAAGAGCCTGGTCCCGACGACATGCCCGGCATGGAAATGAACGAAATGCAGCGCGACGCGGGAAATCATCCCGACGCCTCGCAGGTGGCGCACCAAGCCATGTCCGGCCATCACATCGAGATGAACGCGCACATGTTCATGACCGCGCCGCGCCCAAAGAATCCCGAGGACGACCAGCGCGCCGCTGCGCTCGTCGCGACGCTGCGCAACGCCATCGAAAAATACAAAGACTACAAAGTGGCGCTCGCCGACGGCTTCCAAATCTTCCACGCCGAAGTCCCGCAGCCTCACTACCATTTCACGAACTACCGCTACGCCTTCGAGGCCATTTTCGACTTCAACCCCGAGCATCCCACTTCGCTGCTCTACAAGAAAACGCCCGATGGCTACGAATTGGAAGGCGCCATGTTCACGGCGCGAAAAAAAGCCAGCGAAGAAGATCTGAACGAGCGCGTCCCACTCAGCGTCGCGCGCTGGCACAAGCACGTCAACATCTGCCTCCCGCCCCAGGGCGCGCAGTTGCAGCCGGCCAGTCTGAAGCAATTTGGCTTTGGCGGCTCGATCGCAACCGAAGACGCCTGCACCCAGGCCGGCGGCCGCTGGCACGCCCAAATCTTCAACTGGATGGTCCACGTATACCCGTACGAGACGGAGCCCGCCAAAATCTGGGCGCATTAAAAGTGACGAGTGGCTAGTGACGAGTGATGAGTGACAAGCGACCGACGAGCGGCGACCCGTCACCCTCAAGACAATCAAGCTAATTGGCGGCCTGGTGCGAAGCGGCGAGGGGCAGGACTCGCTCGACCAATTCAGCGGTGAATTTCTGCTGCTCTTCGTAGAATGGAAAATGGGCGGAGTTGTCGAACCAGATGAAACCCTTTTGGGGTGCATTGATCGTTTGCGTGTAATCCCAGATCAAGGAGGGACGGCAGAACTGGTCGTGCCTGCCTTCAAAAAAGAAGACCGGCGCGCGGAAGCTGGGCCCGAGTTTGCTGAGATCCATTTTCAACATTTCGGGGAGCAATATTTTTATGGAGAAGAAGGACGTCTGACCGTGGATAAAACTGTAGTCATCCACAAGGGAGTATTCAGGGGCTGACACAACATCTGTCAGGAGTCGCTTGAGATCTGTAAAGTCCGTCGCGCTCCGCGGAGGCCCAAGCAGGTACCCTGCCCATTTTCGCTCGGTTCCGATGATCTCGAAATCCGCGTTGGCAGGAGGATAGGGCGCAATGCTCTCCAGTTCTTTGATGGCTTGCTCAATGTGGCGCGCGCGTGCTTCCTGCAAAGCGTCATCATACGCGGCCTTCTCGTTCTGCTGCATGTTGACTACCTGCCCGGTTCCGACATAAGCGTAAATGATTTCCGGATGCTCGTGCGCCAGCCAAAGACCCAGCAAACTTCCCCATGAATGGCCCACGACAAAAATTTTCTCGCGCTTGAACCGAGTTCGAAGATAGTTCGCCACGTCGAGCGCGTCCTGCTCCATTTGCGGTACGTTCATTGTTCTGCGCTGAAGTTCTGCGCTATTCGATGTGTACGTCTTGCCCGCTCCACGTTGATCCCATTGCACGACGGTGAAGTATTTCTCCCACGGGCCTTGAAACGAGCCAGCCAGGGGAATAAAAGCGATGCCTGGTCCACCATGGATGAACAGGAGGATGGGATTGTTCACGTCCTGGCCGCGCACCTGGATCCATTGGTCAATGCCGCCGATTCGCACGGCCTCGAGGCTATTGATGCCATTGGGTGCAGTGATGGCACGCGCTTCGGCAACTTTGTGTTGCAGGTATTTTCTGTACAGCAGTGCGGAGGAGAGCGCTGCGACAAGCAAGCAAACGAGTGAAATCCCGGCATATTTCAGAATCTTCCTGATCACGAGTCGCACCTCTGAGAAGTTAGCTGCCGAAGATACGCATTGACGCGCAACTTAGTTCCTCGGGTCCACTGCGAGTGAATGGCGGCCTTCCGTGATTCTTGATTTCGCTTTCAGGGCTCAGCGGCGGGTGATGGTGATACCGGGAAACTGAATGCAGCGACAGGGGCAGGAGCAAAGGCGAGAGCAGAGACATGGTTCGGCTGCGCTCACCACAAGGGAGTGTCTGTGCTACTCGATTCAGTCAGCCGCAGACGAGAGATGCAGACGGGATCGCAGGGGTAGGTTGCAGGGGCGGCCACCGAGATGGACGCCCCTGGAGGGAGAGGGTCACCGGGCGAGAACTCGGCGCCACGTGACGAAAGAGAAAAAGAGCCGGCGAGACGCCGGCGCTACGTGATGCGCTACTTCTTGGCGTGGGCGTAATTTTCCGCGACTTGCGCCCAGTTGATGGTGTTCCACCAGGCCTCGATGTAATCGGGGCGGCGGTTTTGGTATTTCAAGTAGTAGGCGTGCTCCCAGACGTCGAGGCCGAAGAAAGCCTTGCCGCCGTCCATGATGGGATTGTCCTGATTGGCGGAGGACTCGATGACGAGCTTGCCGTCGCGGAGGAGCAGCCAGGCCCAGCCAGAACCGAAGCGCGTGGTGGCGGCTGCGCCGAGCTTGGTCTTGAAATCGTTGAAGCTGCCGAATGTGGATTTGATGGCGCCGGCGAGATCGCCGGAAGGTTCGCCACCGCCGCCCTTTTTCATGATCTTCCAAAACATTGAGTGGTTCATGTGGCCGCCGCCGTTGTTGCGCACGGCGGTGCGGATGGCTTCCGGCACCTTGTTGATCTGCGCGAGAAGGTCTTCGACCGAGAGCGATTGGAGGTCGGGGGCGGATTCCAGCGCTTTGTTGAGATTGGTGACGTAAGCGTTGTGGTGCTTGTCGTGATGGATCTCCATGGTCTTCGCGTCAATGTATGGTTCGAGCGCGTCGAAGGCGTATGGAAGAGGCGGCAAAGTGTGAGTCATCTGGGGGGCTGCTCCTTGTCCAGAAGTGGTGGTCATAATCTATCTCCTGTTTATCCTTTCCTGCCCCATAATTATACGCGCTTGGACGCAAAGCGCGTCAATGGCTGTGGAAATTTCCCGGGAGCGGCCCTGGCGCGGGAAGCGCCGCGCCAGATGGAGCGCGCAGAGATAAAAGGAGCCGAGAATGCCATCAGTTGAACACGTTGAGAAACATTTCACCGCCACCGCAGCGGTGCGCGACATCGTGATTGGAATGTCGGATGGGCTCACGGTTCCCTTCGCGCTGGCCGCGGGGCTGACCGGAGCGGCTGCAGCGCTGATGAAAGGCAACAGCATCATCGTCACCGCGGGGCTCGCGGAAATTGCCGCAGGCTCGATTGCCATGGGACTGGGCGGATATCTGGCGGCCAAGACGGATACAGAGCATTACGCTTCAGAACTGGACCGCGAATACCGCGAGACTGTGGAATTGCCGGACATCGAGACGGAAGAGGTGGCGAAAGTTTTCCGCGACTATGGATTGTCGCAGGAGCAGATGGCGCCGATCGTCACGGCCATCACCGGCAACCAGAAGAAGTGGGTGGATTTCATGATGCGCTTCGAGTTGGGACTGGAACCGCCGGACCCTTCGCGCGCGAGCCGCAGCGCGGGAACGATTGCGGTGTCGTACATCGTGGGAGGGCTGGTGCCGCTTGCGCCCTACATATTAATGAAGGAGATGATGACGGCGCTGTGGGTGTCGGTAGGCGTGACGCTCCTCGCGCTCTTCATCTTTGGCGCGATCAAAGGACACTTCACAGGAGTGAAGCCGCTGCGCGGCGGAATGCAGACGGTGCTCGTCGGCGGCCTGGCCGCGGCAGCCGCGTTCTTAATTGCGAGGCTAATCAGCTAGAGCGCGGTTGCGAGGGAGCAGAGTCGCGACGTGAATTGTCCACTGTGCCGATCACCGCTAGAGAAGAAGGATATCGATCTCGCAAGCACGTTTCGGTGCCCTTCATGCCGCGGGTGGCTTCGCGCTCGGCCCAGCCGTCGAACGCGATATTTTCGCTTGATCTCGTGGGTGATAGCATCTGGTATTTTTCTGTTTGGTACAGCATACGAGCTACCCATACCGAAGCGGGCCGGAGAGCTTGCTATGTTCGTCGCACTGTGTCTCGAAATTCTTTCCCATTTCGATCCGTCCTTAGAGATCGAATCCACCTCACCCGGACAGCTCGGCACCTGATAGCCAATGCTGGGAAGCGCGCGCCCCTCCGTGTGCCGCTATTTTTGATCCGGCTCTGCGCCAAGATCGCCGAATGGCCAGAGATTAAAAAGCTTCAGCTCAACATCTTCGTGCTTCGTCACCAGCATGCGCGCGGTTTTTTCGGCGGGCCAGGGAATGGCGAGCCGGTCGGGACGATCCGCGATCCAGAATGCGGTGAGCGCCATCACAGTCGCGTTGCGCTCGAGCACCTCTGGCCTAACCTTATCGAATGTATCCGCGGAGGAATGATGCGTGTACCTGTAATCGGGTGAATCCTGATCGAGGTTGATGCCCGGCAGCCCCGCCATGATGAACGGACCGGTGTCCGTGCCGAATTCGACTTCATCATCCACTCTCATCGGTCCAAAAGCCTGGAGCGCGTCGGCGAATTTCTGGACTGCTGGGATCAAGTCCACGCGGCCGCCGAGTTGGAGGCCAACGACAGGCCCTTGACCATTGTCGAGAATGACGGCAGCGACATGGTTGGCCATCTCGTTTTGGTGCATCCTGGTGTAGGCAATCGAGCCGAGCAAGCCCTCCTCTTCGCCGGTGAAGAGCACGAAGCGAATCGTGCGGCGCGGCTTGTAGCCGGACTTCAAGATGGCTTCAGCGGCGCCAAGTGTGGCCGTGGTGCCGACGCCATTGTCTGTGGCTCCGGTGGCTAGGTCCCAGGAATCGAGGTGGCCGCCGACGACGACAATCTGTTCAGGGTGCTCCGTGCCGCGGATTTCGCCGACGACATTCGCGGAGTCGACAGGATGGTCAGTGACGCGATTTTGCACGTCAATTTTCAGGCGAACGGCCATGCCGCGAGCGAGAAAACGACCAAGTTGCTCTTCATCTTCAGAGGTCATGCTGACGACGGGAACCTCGAAATATTCGTCGAAGCCAAGCGCGCCCGTGTGAGTGAGGCTCATTCCTGCGGCCTTTGAGCCGCCCTGTCCGGCGATCACGGCAACAGCTCCGGCCCTATGGGCTTCGCGCAGGAAGGCGCCGAACTTCGCGAACTCGCCGGCGCTATTCCGCGGCTTCGGGCCGCGGTGAACCATCAGGATCACTTTCCCGCGCCAGCTCGTCTCGTTGTCCTTCACTTCATTTTCGAGGTCCCATGCATTCACGGCGACGATGGCAGCTTCCACGCCGCCGGCCGGCGTCGATCCTGCCCAACCGAGCGAATCCACATTCAAGCGGCGATGAATGGGAGCGACGACTTCCGCGTTCGCGGATACGCGCGTCCATCCACGCCTGATTTGCCATGTCTCCTTATGAACATTCTCAATCCCAAGTGACTTCATCTTTTCGACGCCCCAGTCGGCGGCGCGCGCGGCGGCAGGTGAACCCGTGACGCGGGCTCCAATGTCGTCGGTCAATTCCTCAAGGTCCTGATACGCGTGTGTCTCCAT
>Ga0207038_10237_pt1 | contig 14412 bp, 13 predicted proteins | sample Alteio_BWMinCont_76_FD_153285 | JGI IMG/M metagenome (GOLD analysis project Ga0207038, IMG submission 153285) | Enriched cells from forest soil in Barre Woods Harvard Forest LTER site, Petersham, Massachusetts, United States -... | ecosystem: Environmental > Terrestrial > Soil > Temperate forest >...
GCGAGTGGCCGCCCTGGGTCAGGCTCGTGAACAGCGAAGTGATTTGCCCCCCCTTCAGGTAATCAATCAACCGGGTCACCATCCCTTTGCTTTCAGAGTCGGTGCCCGCGTCCATCAGGCTGGTAATCGGATCCACGACGACGACCGCGGGTTTAAACGTGGCGATTTCCTTGAACATCGTGGCCAGGTGCATTTCCAAACCGTAGAGCGAAGGCCGCGCCGAGTGAAACCGCAGCAAACCGCTCTTGACCAGCGGCCCCAGCCGCAACCCGATGGATTGCATATTGCGGATAATCTGGTTGGGCGATTCCTCAAACGAGAAAAAGAGCACGCGCTCCCCGCGCAGGGCGGCGGCTTGCGCAAAGTTGGCGGCGACGATGGTTTTGCCCGTGCCGGGTGTGCCGGTGAGCAGAATGCTGCTGCCGCGAAAAAAGCCCTTTCCACCCAGCATGGCATCCAACCGGGGGATGCCGGTGGCAATTCGTTCGCCCGAGATTTTATGGTTCAGCCCCAGTGATGTGATGGGCAGCACGCTGATGCCTTCGTCGCCGATGAGAAAGGGAAATTCATTGGTGCCGTGCAGTGCGCCGCGATATTTCACCACCCGTAAATGCCGCGTGGCAATCTGGTCGCTCACCCGATGGTCGAGCAGGATGACGCAATCGGAGACATATTCCTCCAGGCCATGGCGCGTAAACTGCTCGCGCCCGCGCTCCGCCGTGATCACGGCTGTCACGCCTTTGTCCTTGAGCCAGTGGAAAAGCCGGCGCAATTCCGCGCGCAAAATGGCCTCGTTGGGCAGGCTGGCAAACAATGCTTCCAGGGTGTCCAGCACCACGCGCTTCGCGCCAATCGAATCAATGGCGTAATTGAGCCGGACAAAGAGCCCTTCCAGGTCATACTCGCCGCTTTCTTGAACTTCACTCCGTTCGATGTGGACGTAGTCTATGACAATTTTTTTGCGTCGCACCAAACCGCCTAAATCAAATCCGAGCGACGCGACATTGGCCTTCAACTCAGCTTCGGTTTCCTCGAAGGCCATGAATACGCCCGGCTCGTCAAACAGCGCCGCGCCGCGGACGAGAAACTCCGTGGCCAACAGTGTCTTGCCGCAGCCTGCGCCGCCGCAAACCAGGGTGGGCCGTCCACGGGGCAACCCGCCGCCGGTGATTTCATCGAGCCCCTGGATGCCCGTGCGGCATCTGGGTAATAAAGAGACCAAGTTATGGAGCTTGCCGCCTTTTATTTTCGTTGGAGAAGATTCTATCATCGGATTGAGCCCAACATATCAGCAATCGGGCTTGTGAGTATGGGGTGTTCACCTACTTCAATGCTTTGGATAAAAATTGGAACGGCGCCGTTCGTAACCCTGATTACGGATTCGACCCCGTCGCGGTTGCGGTGGAGGCGGCAGGCATCTGCACTGGCGCAAGTGTCGGGACGGTCGGCATTACTGGGGCCGGTGGCATGACCGGCGCCGGAGGCATTACTGGCGCGGCGGGTTGAACGGGAAGGGCCGGCCCAGGCAGTTCAGCGGTGGATCCAGCCATTGGCACAGGCAGGGCCGGGCCATCTGGAATGTTACCCGGACTAATTGGGGCGCTTGGATTACTCGGGTTCGCGAAAGGATCACCGGGGTTGGGTGGAATGGTGCCGACACCGGGACTTACGGTCGCGGTCGTTGCGCCGGTGGTGCTCCCGGAATTTCCCGACGTTGAATTCCCGCTGGTATTCCCTGAACTGGCGCCCGGGGTTGGGGCTGTGCCGGTCGAATTTGCACTCGTGTTGCCTCCGGTTGTGCTCGAACTAGTGGTGGCATTGCCGGTGATTGCGGTTGATCCCACGGCCGCTCCATTGGCGGATCCTCCGGCTGGCCCCGCGCCGGGTGTGCCTGCGGCTGTGCTTCCCGCGGGTGGTGTCCCCCCGGCAGCGCCGTCGGTTGCTCCTCCCGCTGGGCCAGCCCCAGGTGCGGCTGCCGCGGCGAAGGCCGGGATGTTGCCCAGCGTGACCAAGGCGGCCAAAATTACTGCAATATTTTTTGTGTTTTTCATAAAATAATTTTCAGCGGAGGGCCTAATCGCTCTCACAAACTGATTGGCCAGATTCTACTCTCCCTTCATCAACCCTGCTACGGGGTGTTCACCCACTGCCCAACTCCTTGGTTGGTTGCTGTGGCTGGCTCTATGCAGGTTGTTGGGTGATGGTCAGGACTTGATCCGGCTTTAATCGGCCTGCGACGAGGCGGCGTTCCCTTTGCCCATTCGGTGCGGTCAAATTTGCGTTTTCTTCACTTAGCGATTAAACTAAGTGGCGGCGCGACCCACTTATGGGAGTAACATCCGTCAAACAATAATCCATCTGTGCAAAACAGCCTGCGCTGCGCATCAGAATTTTTCTCAAGACCACTTAAGAAGACAGGATTCGTCTCCATTCCATGCCGCTCGCATTGCTGAATTATTCCTCTAATTCCCTGCCGTCGGTCATGGGTAGGGTTTCACCCCATTGTCCTTCGAGCGCATCGTGCGTTTAATAACGGGAACTGTATCAACTCTATGCTGAACCGAAGCGCGCTCATGAAAAACGTCCGCACGAGACTGTCGGTTCGTTATCTCAAGGCGCTTCGCACGCACCTTGGGCAAAAGGGGCTGCGTCATGGTGGTCAGGCCCAAGACTTGGGCCGCGCTGCCCTGGCCGGTGACCTGGCTACTTTGGATCTGGCCATTATTCACGAAAATGCGGTGGCGACCCTGGCGTTATCGCGCGATTTTTCTGATTCACACAACGGTTCGTTAAAGCGGGCGGGGTGGTTTTTTACGCAAGCCCTCCTCCCGTTGGAAGTGGCCCAGCGTACCACCCGGGAGACGAATCGTCATTTACAGCAGCACGCCGCTGCTTTGGCCAGGGGCAACCGCCTGTTGCAACGCGAAATTTCCCGGCGCCAGGCTGGCGAGAAAGTCATCCGCAACGGCAAGGATAAGTATCGCAAACTTTTTTTGGATTCGCTGGTGATGCAGAAAAAACTCCGCCAGCTCACGCGCCAGATTCTTACCGCGCAGGAGGATGAGCGCAAGGAGATCAGCCGCGAATTGCACGACGAAGTCATGCAAACGCTCGTGGGCATCAATGTCGAGCTGTCGGCTCTGGGCCGGGGCGCCTCGGTCGGCCTGGATGCCCTGAAAGAGAAAATTGCCCACACCCGGCTGATGGTGGAAAATTCGATGAGCGCAGTGCATAAATTCGCCCGCGAACTGCGCCCGGCGGCGCTGGACGACCTCGGTTTGATCCCGGCCCTCCATGCCTACAGCAAAAACCTGACGGAGCGAAAAAACATCAACATACAGATGACTGCCTTTGGCGGGGTCGAGGCGCTGGGCGCCGCCAAGCGCACCGTTCTGTTCCGGGTGGCGCAGGAAGCGCTCACCAACATTGCCCGCCATGCGCACGCCACGCAGGTTCGGATAAGCATCAGCGAAATTTCGGGCGCCATCCGGATGGAAATCAACGACAACGGCAAGTCGTTTAACGTCGGCAAAACCCTCGCCGCCAGCAGCAATAAGCGCCTGGGGTTGGTGGGTATGAAGGAACGTGTCGAAATGGTCGGCGGTAGCCTGGCCATCCAATCCTCGCCCGGCGACGGTACCACCGTGCGCGCCGATATTCCCTTTAAAAAAGAGAAAACTAAAAAATGATTGTCGCGAAAAAAATCACGGTTCTCCTTGCGGAGGATCACGTCGTCGTGCGGCAGGGCTTGTGTTCACTGCTGACCGTGGACGGAAATTTTACGATTGTTGGCGAAGCGCGGACGGGCCGCCAGGCCGTCAAACTGGCCCAGGCCTTGCGCCCTCAGGTCATTCTGATGGACATCGCCATGCCGGTGCTTAATGGCCTGGAGGCGACGAAACAAATCCTCAGCACCGACCCCTCGGCCAGGGTGCTCATCCTTTCCGCGTATAGCGACGACGAATATATCCTGCGTTCAAGGGCGGCCGGCGCCATCGGCTTTCTGGAAAAGCAAACCTCGGCTGAGATTCTGCTCAAAGCGATCCACGAAGCAGCGAAAGGGAACGTCTTTTTCAGCCCGACTGTCGCCAAGCGCCTGCATAAAACTCAAATGAAGCGGCTCGACCGGAATGGCTTGCCCAAGGTTAAGGGCGCCAGCTTGACTTCCCGCGAAGTCGAAGTGTTGCAATTGATTGCTGAAGGCGCGGCCAACCGGCAGATCGGGGATGAACTCGGCATTAGCATTAAAACGGTCGAGAAGCACCGGCAGCATCTGATGGACAAGCTCGGCATTCACGACATTGCCGGGCTCACCCGTTACGCCATCTCTGCGGGGATTATTGAAAACAGGGTCCAGCTCAGAATTCTTTAGGGGCCGCGATTGGGGCATTAATTTCGATCCCGTTTGCTTGGGTTTGGAGTTTTGTGGGCACCCTGCGCCAGCGCCACTACACTATATAAGGCAAAGCCTTGGTAGGGTATCACCCCATACCTCGCTAGCGGTGATTCGTGTAAGCTTTGAGAAAATACGTCCATCCATTTTCATTTTCGAACACAAGTATTTTATGAACATCCAATTTTTTCGTTATCTGCCCATTGTTGCAATCACCACTCTGCTGGCCCTTCCCGCCACCGGCTCCGCCCAGATCCTGCTTTCATCGGGCAACTTCGCCCTCCTCGCCGGCACCGCGTTAAGCAATAGCGGCAGTTCCGTCATTACCGGGAACATCGGCGCGAATGCCGCCAATGGCGTCACTGGTTTCCCTCCGGGTACGGCTACGGGCACGACCTATGTGGATGACACGACCACTGCCCAGGCCGGGTTGGATTTGATTACAGCCGCCAATGGTTTGTCCGGCATGGCATCCACCGCCACCGAATCCGGCACGGATTTGAGTGGGTTGACCTTGCTGCCCGGCGTTTATACGTTTGCCGATGCAGCGGCGCTGGATGGAACCCTCACCCTGAACGCCAATAACGAGACTAATGCCGTCTGGGTCTTCCAAATCGGCACCTCGCTCACCACGAGCTTGGATTCGGCGGTCATTTTAGAGGGCGCCCCCAATGCAGGCGCGGGCGTTGGCATCTACTGGGATGCCAAGGCCGGCATTACCATCGGCGCCGATAGCACGATTTTGGGAAATTATTTGGCGGGCACGAGTATTACGTTCGACGGCACTGACAGTGGCTTGGGTGGCCGCCTTCTGGCACAGGCCGGTGTAACCATTTCCACGGCCTCGGCCCTCAATTCCACGGGCGACCCCGGTGCTGACGGCTATGACGCCGGTTTGATGTATAACGGCAGCGGCCAGGTGGTGCCTGAAATTTCGGTGCCGGAGCCGGCGGCGTTTCTTTGGCTGTGCCCCCTTGGCGCGATGGGTTTTGCACTCTGGCGTCGGCGCCAGGTGGTGGTGACCCCAGTCGTCGCCTGAAGTTTGGTCTCGAGGCTGGCCTCTGACCTGGGCGAAGCAAGTAGTAGGGTAACGCCCCATCGTCACTGAGGCGCAGATGGTGTATTCTGCGGTCACCACACCCGGTCCCCGGCCCAAGTCATGTCTTCTGTCCAAGACCCAAGTCATGTCTTCTGTCCAAGACAATTAATATGAATGTCATCGCTGCCACCATGGCCAAGCCGTTGGACATTCATTTACGGCAAGGCTACGCCTTTCGTTTAACTGTCGCCACCGTCCTGCTCTCTTGGATTGGCTGGCAGGTCTTGCTCATCAGTGGCCTCGACCACGAACAAGGCAACCAGGCGCGTGCGCTCCTCTTTTTTGAAGCCGGCCTCATCTTGTTGTTTTACAGCCTGCTTTCTGTGCTGCGGATGAAGCGCAATGAGGCCATGCCCGCGCGCGAATCCGCGCAACTGTTCTTTGGTTTGTTTCTGATTGGATTGCCCGCGCTGACCTGGCTGGCCTGGTGGCATTTAAGCCAGTTGCGGGCTGGATATTATCTGCATCATGCGGTTAACGCCGCCGGCACGGCTCCGCTTCTCGCCTGTCCGGTGGTTTCCGTGGCCTACCTGTTGGTTATTTTAATTTGGCTGCAAACCACGGTTTCTTCCTATGGCAATGCCCGGCCGGGTAGTTGGCCCCATCGCGCCATGGGTTGGTTGCAGGCCTGTGTGCTGAATCCGTATTTTCGGTAATCGTTCGAAAGTGCGGGCTGTCGTCCGGCTAAAAAATTTATTTCCCTTGGCCTGGCTCCGGTCACTGCGGGGTGGGGGACATGAAGTCCATCCGCTCAAGTAGGGTTACGCCCCATGGTTATGGCGATGCCAGTCGCGTATCATCCCCGTATCATGAAAATCACGCGCCTGGCTTCTTTAGTTGGATTGGCGTTTGCAGCGCTTCTTGGCTTGCCGGCGTCTGGATTCGCCCAGTCAATTTTGGGGTCGGCGGGTAATTTCTCCATTCTTGGCGGCGCAGCTGTCAGTAGCACCGCCACGATCGGCACGGTTATCTCCGGTGGCGATGTTGGCTCTGCCGCGTCGGTCACCGGTTTTCCACCGGCAGTGGTCACCGGCGGATTGGTCACCACCGATACGAGCGTGGTTGATCCAGCCTTGACGGACCTTATGCAGGCCGCAGCCGGCTTGTCGAACATGACCTCTGACGCCGACGAAAGCGGCTTGAATCTCGGTGGCTTGACGCTTTATCCCGGGGTTTACTCTTTTTCCAGCGTGGCGGCACTCGACGGCACGCTCACCCTCAACGCCAATGGCCAAAACAACGCGGTCTGGGTTTTCCAGGTTGGCAGCACCCTCACCACCACCGCGAATTCAGTAGTCACCCTGATTAATCCAGGCTCCAATGGTGGCGACGATGACGGCATTTACTGGGACGTGGGAACCGGCATCACGTTCGGCACCGACAATCAGATACTCGGAAATTATCTGGCCGGCACCAGCATCACTGTCGGCAGCAACACCAATGGCAGCGGCCGCGCCCTGGCCCAGTCCGCCGTCTCGCTCGACACCAACGCCATCAACACTAACGGCGGCCCAAATGACAGTAGCTGGAACAGCGGCCTGATGTATAACGCCATGGGCAACGTTGTGCCCATCCCTGAGCCGCTCATTTTTCTCTGGCTTGCTTCGCTTGGCGTCATGGTCGCACCGATCCTTTGGTGGCACAAAACGCGTAAGCTTAAAATAATCGTGTAAAAGCCTATGCTTCATCAAAAGATTACGCTGCTTGGGCTGGCGGCCCTGTTTTGCGCCGGACTCCTACTGGGCCAGGAGCAGCCGAAATCAAGTTACGCCCCCGTCGTCTCGAACGAAAAGTTTTCGGTGCTCATGGCCCGGATGGTCGCGGAGAAACCGACGGTGATGAAACGCCAACTGGATCTTTTGCAGGACCGCTATGATTTGCGTAATGACCCGTCTCCCACGGTCACCATGACCCGGGGCAAGCCCATCCAGCAAGGCATTCGCGTGAAGCTCACCCCCGGCACGAGTTGGGCCCAACTGGCCGCGATGACTCCGGAGGAAATTCGTGATGGTGATCTTTTCCCCCAGGGCTTTCTGCCGCTGCCCCATCCCAACCAACCGGAAGGCGGCATGGTCTTTCCCCATTTCGAGACTGAGGAAGTCAAAAAACAGGAAGGACGGGACTTGACCCGGTTTGACTTGGATTTTGATTTGCCCGACCAGTTCCTTCCGGAATTCCCCCCGGCGATTTTTTTAACCACCCGTCCAGACCTGGGTGATGTCTCGCAAGGCAAACTGGTGACCAGCGACAACTTTTTTGAAATGTTCAATGGTATTTTGAACCCCAAGCAAATCGAGGGGTTGCGCCTGCTGGTGACGCCGTTCCCCCAACAACAGTTTAATGATACCGATGATCGCCGCTCTGAACGGCCCTCGCGTGGAGTGTCCTGCTTCGATTGCCATGCGAACGGCCACACCAATGGCGCGACGCATTTGTCGGGTGACACCCGCCCTCAGGAAAACCGGCATCGCATTGACACACCCTCCCTGCGCGGCCTGTACATCCAGCGTTTATTTGGTTCTCAGCGCGCGTTGAAGTCCGTCGAAGATTTTACGGAGTTTGAACAACGCGGGGCCTATTTTGACGGCGACCCGGTGCTGGCAACTGAAAAAGGCGTCAATATTTTAGAGCATGGCAGCCAGGTCCAGTTCATGGCGGAATTTGAGGAATTGCTCGATTTTCCGCCAGCGCCAAAGCTGGATCTGTTCGGGAAACTGGATCCGGCGAAAGCTTCCGCCGAGGAACTCCGGGGCCAGACCGTCTTCTTCGGCAAAGGACAATGCGTTAGCTGCCATGAGCCGCCGTATTATACGGACAACTCCATGCACAACCTGCAAGCGGAGCGGTTCTTCAAAACTAAATTGGTCAACGGCCTCATCGCCGATGCGGATGGCCCCATCAAGACATTCCCGTTGCGGGGCATCAAGGATTCCCCGCCTTACCTGCACGATGGACGCCTGCTGACCCTGGAAGACACCGTGGAATATTTTAACCTGATTTTGGAAGTGAAACTGGACGCGGACGAGAAAAGCGATCTCGTGGCCTTTTTGCGCACGCTCTGAAACGGCCGAAAATCCTTGCTGCGATGAACAATAACGCCACTCCCAAAACGGAGCAATTCTTGGGCACTCGCTTGCTCGCCCGCTTCCAGAAATTCTCCCGGTCAATTGTTCGCTCAAGCGGGCATCCCCTGGCCTTCGCCATCGCCATCGGCATTATTGTGGTTTGGGCCTTGACGATGCCCTTGTTTCACACCGGCAACACCTGGCTGCTGGTCATTAACACCGTCACCAACATCGTCACCTTCTTGATGATTTTCCTCATTCGCAACGCCCAAAATCGCGAGGGCGAAGCCGTGCAGCTCAAGCTCGATGAATTGATCCGGGCCACCAAAGAGGCGCAAAACACCCTGCTGGATATCGAGGAATTGTCTGAAGTGGAACTGGATCGCATCAAGGCGCGTTTCGAGCTTCTTGCCAGCCAGGCCAGGAAGAAGTCCATCATAGAAAATGCAGCTATCAGTCATGAAACACGCGAATAAGTGGCGGAATTTTTCTGGCCTTTTCAACCCACGATACAAACCGGCGCGATGAAAGCCTGTAGTGAATTAGTGGGGTTTGTCCCCATGTTGGAATAGGGTATGTTCTGGTAATATTGCGGGGATGAAAGTCTCCTCTCTACTGATGATAATGATTTCCTTTTCATGTGGCGCCCACGCCCAATTTTCGGACACGTTTGACACGCTTAACCCCGCCTGGGTTACGGATCGCTACGCTCCAGCCGGATTCCAATCGGTGCCTTTTCTCGGTGGCCAGAGCCTGCAAATAACCATTGACCAGTCCGGCAGCAGTGCCAACCGGCCAGCGCCGACGTACACTGCATCTTTCTTCAATACCCAAGGCGACCAACGCCCGGTGGGCATCGTCGGCGGGTGGTCGCTGAGTGCGCAAGTGTATGTTTCATCCGCGTTCGACACCACGACCGGCCAGTTGGTGCAGACCAACCTTTGGGCGGAAACGGGCAGCAGTTCCGCCAATGGCGAATACGCGATTATGGGCTTCACCAATGCGAGCCCAACCAATCCACTCAACCCCAATGCATCCGACCGCGCCTTCACTTTCGAGATTTTTGATGGGACGCCCGCTAATCCCACCAGTTGGTTTGATGTCGGCCTGCAGTCGGACTTTGCCTTTAATGCCTGGCACACCCTGGAAGAAACCTACACTGGCACCGCATTTGAATACCTTCTTGACGGTGTCGTGGTTGACACCGTTCCAGACTCCAATGGGGAGGGTTTGCAGACGGCTTTTCTGGAAGCCTACAATTTCGGGCAGACCGACGCGAACGGCTTGAATAATTATTCAGTGGAATGGGATAACGCCATCGCTACCGCGGTCATCCCGGAGCCCAAGGGCTTTGCCTTGGCCCTCGGGCTGACCTCCCTCGGGCTGGCCTGGACCCAACGTCGCTTGTTGACGAGAATAGCACGAATATCTCCCGCTCAATTGTAAACTTAGCCCTCAACTCAGCGACGGCAGAACTCACCTAAACATCATGAACATGGCATTAAAAAATCCCCTGGTCCGCGCTGGCTTCGTCCTTGGCGCAGGATTCGGCGGCTTGGCGGACGGGATCGTCCTCCATTCGATTCTCGGCTGGCATCACATGATATGTTATACGATGGACTGCCAGCCCACCTCGGTGGCGTAACTTCAGCAGGAGAATACCCAGGATGGCTACTTTCTGCTCGTGGTTTGGTTGATGGTGCTGTCCGGCACCGCGATGTTGTTTCGGGCTGCCAGTCAGGCGGCTTTGGCGGCCAATGGCCGGGTGTTGTTGGGCTCAATGCTGGCCGGGTGTGGCTCTTTCAATTTCTTGGAGGGTCGCATTAACCATCAAATTCTTGGCCTGCATCATGTGATCCCTGGCAGCCCGCATCAATTCTTGTTCGACATGTTGTATCTGGCGAATGGCGTGCTGTTTTTGGGGTTGGTGTATGGCTGGTTTTGTCGCCCAAGGGCACAACCGTTAGAGAGTAGGGTTACGCCCCATGGTGGTAACAGTCACCGTGCTGTATTCTGCGCAGACGCGGAGAAATCCACTTTTCTCTCCCGTCAATTAATCTGCGAAAAGCTATCTCTCAAACCGAGCGCTGTTCAAGCCGCATATGACCGTGGCCGCAGGCGTTTCAGGCCAGGGAGATCAACCAAACCATCATCCAATCAATTCTTTTACCTTATGAATCACCAAGATAACGCCGTCCACACGCCCAAAGAACTGCTCACCGAGTTGCAAACACTCGTCGCCGAAGCCGAAAAAATGATTGGGAGTTCCCTGTCGGAACACTCCGACGAGGCCGTCTGCAACATGAAGGCGCGTTTCAATGCCGCGCAGGATCGTTTTAATGACATTTACGAAGGCACGAAAAAACAAGTCGTCGCCGGAGCCCAGTACACCGACAAGACCATTCGCGAAAATCCATACCAGTCGCTGGCCGTTGCCCTCGGCGTTGGTGCGCTCATCGGCGGGCTCGTCGGCATGCTCGTGGGCCGCAACAGCAAGTAACTTTTACGCCCATGATCAAGCCCGCGCCAACGGCGCCAGTGGGGTACCTTGCCGCACTGCGTTCGCTGGGGGATGGCCTGCTCGCGATGGTGCAGGAGCGCGTGGAGCTTTTTTCCGTTGAGCTGCAGGAGGAAAAACTCCGCTTGTGCCAGACCTTGATGTGGTTCTTCGCGGCTTTTTTCGCCGGCGCGATGGCCGTGGTGTTTGCGAGCTTGACGCTGGTTTATGCGTTTTGGGATAGCGCCCGCCTCGCTGTCCTGGGTGGCTTGACGGCGTTTTACATCGCAGCACTCGTGGTGCTGATGTTCGCGATTCGTCGTTACCTGGCGCGGCAACCGGCGTCGTTCATCGGCACGAAACTCGAACTCAAGGAAGACCGCGCATGTATCCGCAACGGGAATTAACCCTGCTGGCGGCCCGCAAGGCCGTGTTGCGGCAGAGCATTGCCCTCAGCCGGGTTCAATGTGTCGCGGACGCCAACCGGGTGGCACAGCCTTTGGCCTGGCTGGACCGGGCCCTGGCCTGGTGGAGGAGAATTCCCCCGCTGGCGAAGCTGGTCGCGGTACCGCTGGGTTTGCTGGCCATCCAACGCGTGGTTTTTCGACGACGTAAAATAAAAATATTTCTCCCGTTGCTGCGCTGGGGTTCGATCGCCTGCAACGCGATGGGAAATTTCCGCAAAGCAAACCAGGTGCCGGAACCCTCCCGGTCGGTGCGCCGGGAAAATCAAAGATAATTTGGCCACACCTTGAGTCGGGTATCACCCCATATCTAACTTTTCGTTGCTCGGCTATAGTCCTTTCGACTGCCGAACCTTGGCACTCACCGCGAACAAATAAAAAATAATAGATAGCCCAACTGATCCTTTTTCCATCGCTGCGACCTTTCTTTTTACTATGACAACTTATTTCAAACCATCCGGCTTTCTTAAAGCCCTTCTACTCGCGGCCATTCTGGCTTGCACCATTAATCGGGCTCCGGCCCAGGAAGTCGTCACTGGCATGGCGAATAGCTTCGGCGTCCTCGGCGGTTCTACCGTTTCCGCAACCGCCTCTGCCGGCAGTGTCATCGGCGATGTCGGTGTGAGCCCGGGATCGAACATCACGCTTGGCGGGACGACCGTAACGGGAGGGATTTACCGGACCGTTCCTCCGGCCACCACTGGCGAAACAGATGCTCAAATCGCCTACAACCAATTGGCGGGCTTCGCGGTCTCTCTCGGTGAACTGACGGGAGTGCTCACGCTGAGCGGCCAGGGTCAATACGTTTTCCAGATCGGCAGCACGCTCACGACCGCCTCAGGCGCGTCCATCAATCTCATTAACGGCGCCGATGCTTCGGATGTCTTTTTCCAGGTTGGCAGTTCAGCCACTCTCGGCACGAACACGGCTTTCCAAGGCACCATCATCTCTTTCGCGAGTGATACCATCACCACCGGCAGCACGGTGAACGGCCACGTCATTGCCCTCGGTGGGGCCGTGACGCTCGACGCCAACACCATTACCGCTACGACGAATCTGATTGTTAACGCCACGGTATTTAACCTCGGCGCAAGCGAAAACGAGCCGGTGAGCGTTGTTACCCTGAGCAATGCCGGTTCGATTCTCGGCACGGGCACTTCGGAATTGATTAACACGGGCAATTACAATCTGCAAAACGGCACGGTCACAGCCATCCTGTCCGGCAACGGCAGCGCATTGAATAAGACGACCAACGGCACGGTGACCCTCGCCGGAGCGAACACCTACACGGGTGCTACGACAATTTCTGCTGGCACACTGTCGGTAATCAATTCGAGCGGCTCAGCCACGGGCACCGGTGCGGTATCAGTTGTCAGCGGCGCAACCCTGACCGGCAACGGCACCGTCGGTAATGTGACGGTAAACGCCGGCGGCATATTGACGCCCGGCAATAATGCCTTGGGTAACTTGACGATGTCGAATCTGACGCTGTCGGGCAACTCGGTCACCAATTTGCAATTTAACGGCACCGCCAATGATGAGTTGACGGTGACGGGTACGAACGGCCTGACCCTCGGCAGTGGCGCGATTCTCGACATTTATCAGGCTAACACCACCACGGCCTTCATCACGCCAGGTACCTATCAACTGATTGGTTATGTGGGCAGCGAAACCGGTGCTCCGGGAAATTTGACCATCGGCACTTCCACGGGCGGTCTCAACTTTAACCTCAGCACATCCGGCAACTTTCTCGACCTGACGATTGCAATCGCCAGCGGCCCGGGCTCCTGGAGCGCGACGGGCAGCGGCAACTGGAGCAATACCGCCAATTGGACCAATGGTACCGTGGGCGGCGGCATCGGCAATACGGTTATCTTTGGCACGAGCATCACGGCTCCTGCGACCGTCACCCTTGACGGCAACCGCACCGCCGGCGGCCTGACCTTTGGCAACGCCAATTCCTACACAATTGCTCCCGGCACCGGTGTGTTGACGTTAAACAATTTGGGTGCAACTGCGGTGATTGCCGTGAGTCAGGGCAACGAAACCATTTCCGCGCCAGTAATTTTGACGACCGGTGGAGCTACGGCCCAGGTATCCGCCAACACCAGCCTGATTATCAGTGGCAACATCGGGCAGACGGCAACAGCCGGAGTGACCAAGGCCGGACTCGGTACCTTGACCCTTTCAGGCGTCAACACCTATACGGGCGATACCGTAATTACCGGTGGCACGCTGACCGATGGCGTCAGCAATGCAATTCCCAGCGCCAGCAACTTGACCGTGAATGGCACGACGGCGGTCTTCAATCTCGGTGCCAACCAAACCAACACCGTGAACATCGTTTCGCTCGATGGCAATGGCAGCATCATTGGCACGGGCAACTCGACGCTTACCAGCACTGGCGGCTTCCAAGTCATGAACGGCACGGTCACGGCAATTTTGGCTGGCAACGGCACCGCGTTGACCAAAACGACCAACGGCACAGTGACCCTCGCGGGAGCCAATGTCTATACCGGCAACACGACCATTTCCGCCGGCACGCTGGTTCTTTCACCCACGGGCAGCCTCGCCAACACCAGCATCGTCAATGTCGCTTCCGGCGCAGTGCTGACCGTTCAGAACAACGGCACCATCGCAACTTTGAATACGAACGGCCTGATCAACGGCAATAGCACGCTGACCGCCACCAATTATAACCTGAATGATGGCTCCCAGATTAGCACGCCACTCGGCAATGGCACGGTCATCAGCAATGGCAACGTGGGCGTCAATGACACCCTCGCCAGCACCAACATCACCATCCAGTCGGGCACAATGACCTTGCAGCAACCAAACCTTCTCAACCCCGACGCCAGTGCCAATATCTCCTCTGGCGCTTCGCTGGTGCTCGG
>Ga0207038_10236_pt2 | contig 14121 bp, 14 predicted proteins | sample Alteio_BWMinCont_76_FD_153285 | JGI IMG/M metagenome (GOLD analysis project Ga0207038, IMG submission 153285) | Enriched cells from forest soil in Barre Woods Harvard Forest LTER site, Petersham, Massachusetts, United States -... | ecosystem: Environmental > Terrestrial > Soil > Temperate forest >...
GGTTCCGCGGTCGGGAATGATGCGGAAAGAAAACAGCGTCTTGCCGCTGGTGTGTGGGGTGGCTTCAAAACAAATGCCCGGCGAACGGTGCAACTGAGAAACGATTACGCGCTCAGCGCCATTGATGATGAAGGACCCGCGCTCGGTGATCATGGGCAACTCGCCCATGTAAATTTCCTCATCGGTGGAGACGTCTTCCTCACGAAGGCGCAGCTTCACATAAAGCGAAATGGAATAAGTGATGCCTTCGCGGATGCACTCCACTTCCGTGCTCTTGGGGCCCACCAAAGTGTAATGGACATACTCCAAGGTCGCCCGGCCGTCATAGCTGGCAATGGGAAACACCTCGCGGAACACTGCTTCAAGGCCCACCGGCTTGCGTTGGGAGGGTGGCACCTCTTTCTGCAAGAATTCGAGGAACGAGTTGATCTGGTTCTCGATCAGGTTGGGCGGGGGAATGACTTCCCGCAGTTTTCCGAAGTTTTGGCGCTCGTTGGCGTGGACAGACATGGTCAGACCGGGTTGAGTGGGAAACAGGGCTGGGTGGAAAATTGCTGGGCGGGCCGCCTAAAAAGATGACGCAGCCCGGCGGCCCCGGCAGGATGCCAGGGCCGTCGGGCCACGGAAAAAAATCGCGTTGAGATGGCTCAGGTTTGGGCGAAGAGTTATTTGACCTCGACCGTCGCACCAGCGGCGGTGAGCTTCTTTTTGATTTCCTCGGCGTCGGCCTTGGACACGCCTTCCTTGACGGTCTTCGGTGCGCCTTCGACCAGTTCCTTGGCTTCTTTGAGGCCGAGGTTGGTGATTGCGCGGACTTCCTTGATGACGCCGATTTTGTTCGCGCCACCCTCTTTGAGGATGACCGTGAACTCCGTCTTTTCCTCGGCCGCAGGAGCAGCAGCAGCGGCGCCAGCAGCGGGCGCGGCGGCCGCGGCTACGGGAGCGGCGGCGCTAACGCCCCACTTGGTTTCGAGGGCTTTGACGAGCCCGGAGATTTCCAGAACGGACTGATTGCTCAGCCATTCGACGACTTGATCCTTGGTGATATCTGCCATGTTGGTAGTTCCTTGAACGGTCAGCACCCCGAAACGGAGCAATTAAGGACACGCTGTCCCTGACTTGGTTCTTTGGAGGTTTGAGTTTAGTTGAAAAAATTTTTACGCGGATGCGGCGGGAGCGGCTTCGCTCTTCGCCTGCAAAACATTGAGCAAGCCTTGCGGCACGCCCTGCAACACGCGCACCAGGCTCGTCGCCGGCTGCGAGAGCAGGCCGAGCAATTGCGCGCGCAACGTGTCGAGGCTGGGCAGCTTGGAGAGGGCGTTCACATCCTCCGCGCTCAAGCGGCTCTGGCCGAGGACGCCGCCTTTAAGGGCGAGCTTTTCCTTGTCCTTGAAATACTTGGTCAGGATCTTCGCGACCTCGCTCGGATTGCGGCCGCCGACGACGATGGCCGTCTGGCCGATGAGCCAGGAGCTTTCCAGCTCCGGCAGCTTGCGCTCGCGGCAGGCGACATTGAGGATGCTGTTCTTTACGACGTGATACTCGGCCTGCTGGGCGCGCAGGGAGGCACGCAACTCGGCGGCATCGGCCACCGTCACCTTGCGGTAGTCCGCGAGGAAGACGTAATCGGACTTGCCGAGGTACCCGGACACTTCGTCAACGAGATATTTCTTTTCTGCACGCATGGTATTAAAGAGTGGTTGGAGGCTGGGTGGTTTAGAAGTGGCTGTATTCTTTCGGATCAATGCGCAGGCCGGGGCTCATCGTGGAGCTAAGGGTCAGGCTCTTGATGAACTTGCCCTTGATGGCTTCGGGCTTGGCCTTGCCGAGTGCTTCGAGCGCCGCTGTGGCGTTCTGGGCCAGGGCTTCCAGCGTGAACGAGCGCTTGCCGACGACAATCGCGACGTTCGCCGTCTTATCCATCTTAAACTCCACGCGCCCGGCCTTCACAGCCTTGATGCCGGCCTTGATGTCGTCCACCACGGTACCCGACTTCGGGTTCGGCATCAGCCCCTTCGGACCAAGCACGCGGGCGATGGAACGGACGGACTTCATGGCGCTCGTCGTGGCGATGGCCACGTCGAAATCCATCCAGCCGTCGGTGATCTTCTTCATCAAATCTTCGAGACCCGCATAGTCCGCGCCGGCGGCCGTAGCCTCGGCGGGATTTTCGGTAAAGCACAACACGCGCACCTTGCGACCGGAGCCGTTGGGCAGCGCCACGGTGCCGCGCACCGTCTGGTCGCTCTGCTTCGGGTCAATTTCGAGGCGGGCCTGGAGCTCGACGGTTTCGTCGAACTTGGCGGGGGGAAGGCGGGACAGCAAGCCGATCGCCTCCGACAAGCCGATGGGCTTGGCGAGGTCGCCGGCTTCGTTAGCCTTTTTAAAACGTTTGGTGATTTTGACCATGACAGGTTTCTCCGGGAAAATTATTCTTCGACAATGATGCCCATGGAGCGGGCGGTGCCGGCAATCATGCGCGCGGCGGCTTCGAGATTGGATGAGTTCAAGTCCTTGGCCTTCAGTTGCGCGATTTCGAGCACCTGCTTCTTCGTGACCTTGCCGACTTTTTCGCGGTTGGGCGTCTTTGAGCCGGAAGCCACATTCGCCGCCTTCTTCAACAGAATGCTCGCGGGCGGGGACTTCAGGATGAACGTGAAAGACTTGTCTTGGTAAACAGAAATGACGACCGGCAGGATCATGCCCGCCTGTTCCTTCGTGCGGGCGTTGAACTCCTTGCAGAAGCCCATGATGTTGACGCCTTGCGCGCCGAGGGCCGGCCCCACGGGCGGTGCGGGATTGGCGGCGCCGGCCGGCAATTGCAAGCGGATGATTCCGGTGATTTTCTTGGCCATGGAAAGTGGTGTTTAGGGAATTAAAAAAAGTTTAGCTCTGCTCGGTCTTTTCGACCTGCCAGTATTCCAGCTCGACCGGGGTGAAGCGGCCAAAGATGGGTACGGAAACCTTGAGTTTGCCGCGCGCGGGATCCACTTCGTCAATGCGCCCAGTGAGGTTGTGGAACGGTCCGTCGGTGATTTTGACTTCCTGGCCCACGATATACTCGATCTTGGGCTTTTCCTTGCCCTGGGCTTCCGCCACCTGGGCAATGATGCGGTCAATCTCGTCCTGCTTGAGGGCAATGGGCCGCTCGTCGCCGATGAAATTGATGATGCCCTGCACCCCGCGCACAAAATACCAGGGCCGCTGGAGAATCTTGTTGTCCGCATCATACAGGCGCATCTTGATGAAGACGTAGCCCGGATAAAACTTGCGGTTCTTCGTGCTCTTGCGGCCGTTCTTGATCTCCGTGACCAACTCCGACGGCACCAGCACTTCGAGGACATAGTCGCCCATCTCCTCGACCTGAATGAACTTGTCGAGGTATTGCTTTACCTTCCCCTCCATATTGGAGAAGGTCTGCAGCGCGTACCACCGCGGCTCGGTGAGAGTCGTGGCGGGTGCGGAAGTGGTGGATTCGGCCATGGAAGTGGAGTTATTTGCCGGAGGCCAAATGCGTGAAGAACGTCATCAGCTCGAAAAAGCTGAAGTCCGCCACGCTGATGAGCGTACCGATGATGACCACCGTGATTATCACCAAGACGGTGGAATCGCGCAGTTCCGGCCAGTCCGGCCAGCTTGCCTTGCGCAATTCCTCAATCGTTTCGCTCCAAAAAAGGGCGATCCGGCGGAAAGGATTGCGTTGCGGTGCGCTGGTGGTCGTGGCCATGGGAAGCGGTGGTTAACCCGGTTGCGGCGGTGGATTTTTGCGGGGACGACAGAGGCGGCCCAAAAGGCCTGATAAATGGCAGGGGCGGGGGGACTTGAACCCACAACCAACGGTTTTGGAGACCGCTACTCTACCAATTGAGCTACGCCCCTGTGGTTTATTTGGTGATTTCGGTGACGCGACCGGCACCGATGGTGCGGCCACCCTCACGGATGGCGAAGCGCTGGCCTTTTTCCAAGGCCGTCGCCTTCTGTAATACGACGTCTATCGCCAAATTGTCGCCGGGCATCACCATTTCCACGCCCTTGGGCAGCGCGCAAACGCCCGTTACATCGGCCGTACCGATGAAGAACTGCGGACGGTAATTGGTGAAAAACGGAGTATGGCGGCCGCCTTCGTCCTTCGTCAGGACGTACACTTCGGCCTTAAACTCGGTGTGGGGCTTGATGGTGCCCGGCTTGGCCAAGACCTGGCCGCGCGAAACTTGTTCTTTTTCCACGCCGCGCAACAGCACGCCGACATTGTCGCCCGCCTGCGCCTCATCGAGGAGCTTGCGGAACATTTCCAGGCCGGTGACGGTGGTCTTTTGCGTGTCCACGAGGCCGACGATTTCGAGTTCCTCGTTGACCTTGACTTTTCCGCGCTCCACACGACCCGTGGCCACAGTGCCACGACCGGTGATAGAGAACACGTCTTCGATGGCCATCATAAAGGGCTTGTCCACGTCGCGCACCGGGGTGGCTACATCTTTGTCCACTGCATCGAGCAGATTGCCAATGGCCTTCACGCCTTCGGGCTTGCCCTCGAGCGCCGCCAAAGCGGAACCGCGGACGATGGTGGTGTTGTTGCCGTCAAAACCGTACTTGGTCAGCAAGTCGCGGACTTCCATCTCGACGAGGTCAAGGAGTTCTGGATCATCCAGCAGGTCAACTTTGTTCAGGAAAACAACAATGGAGGGGACGCCGACCTGGCGGGCCAGCAAAATGTGTTCGCGCGTCTGGGGCATCGGGCCGTCGGCGGCGCTGACGACGAGGATGGCACCGTCCATCTGCGCGGCGCCGGTGATCATGTTCTTGACGAAGTCAGCGTGGCCGGGGCAGTCCACGTGCGCATAGTGGCGCTTCTCGGTTTCGTACTCCACGTGCGCCACCGCGATGGTGACGATCTTCGAGGCGTCGCGGACGGTGCCGCCCTTGGCGATGTCGGCGTAGGACTTGAAGACGGCTAGTTTCTTGTCGGACTGGACCTTGAGCAGCGCCGTGGTCAGCGTCGTTTTGCCGTGGTCAACGTGGCCGATGGTGCCAACGTTTACGTGCGGCTTGGTGCGATTGAAGTTTTCTTTTGCCATGGTGGGAGGTACGTGTAAGGTGTGGTTTCGCGCGACGATGAACCTTCCTGGAGCCCCCGAACGGATTTGAACCGTCGACCTCGTCCTTACCAAGGACGCGCTCTGCCAACTGAGCTACAGGGGCCCACCGAAAGGGAAGCCCAGTCGCCCGGGCGTTTCGTAGGGAAAGGGTTGACAGTATCACTGCCATTCGACCCGTCAAGCCCTTTTTCTCGCTTCCCTGCTATAAATAGATGGCCCGCCAACTTCCTATCTCGAAATACGTTAGGAATTCCTCGTAATAGCGCGTTACACCTTTTGGAGGGCCAAAAACCAGTTTATCATAAGCGCATCTTATGGACTTAGTGGGTTCGTTGGCCCAATCCAAACTGCTTTTTTTCGATAAAATCTCGGCCGAATGTCGCAAATGACCTCCCACAAGACAAGAGCCCCAGCCACCGCTACACATACCGGGGCAAACCAATAATCAAGCGGCAACCGCCCATGAACTGGAAGTTGAAATTCAGCGTACATCATCTCCCCGTCTCCTGGAAAATTTGCACTGGCTTGGAGCGAGCCATCAGCATTGACCGCCTCGGAAATGCCTGAACTGGCCAGCCGAAAAAGCGGCACGCCATATTCGGCCGCTCGAAAAGGGGCCACCATGGCATTCATGCGATGTTCCTGCCCGCCCCAGGCAATGACATCCATCGTTGGAAAAACCAATGCCTGCGCGCCCTGATTAACCAATTCATCAACGACGCGGCGATAACTGGCGTCATAACAGATGCCCACCCCGATTTTGCCCCAAGGTGAATTCCAGACTTTTTGATCGAGGGCCGGCAGCCCGTCTTTGAAAAGCTGCACCGGCACACTTTTTGCCTGCTTAAAAATAACCTGGCCATCGGGCCCCACCACAAACGCCGTGTCGTAATAATCGCCGTTCGCAAGCGGATCCTTTCCGCCGACGAGCAAATACCTGTGGTGATCCAAGCACCAATCCCGCACTGCGGGAGGAACCGGTGAGTCGAAGGTGTACTCACTCAAAACCAATAAATCTGCCGATGGATAACGCTGAATCAATGCATCCAAAGAACTCAATATGCGCCCCATGGAAGCGCCCTCCAGTTGCACCCCTGCCACCCGCAATAGTCCAGCCGGTTTGGTCTCGGATCCGCGTGGCCATGGGATTAGCAATAATCCAACGACCACCGCTATACCGCCAACTCGCAATTTAACGGGTAGCAGATACACGACCGATGCCGCTGACATTAAAACAAACCCAATGCCATAAAGCCCGAGTCCGGCAATCCAGTGCATCTGCGGCGAACCGGAAAAAGCGAAACCCGCACTCAACCAAGTGAATTTGAGCTTAAAAAGCTCTCCCCGAAAATACTCCAGCCCCGTCCACAAAAAGGGTGCAGCTACCGCAAGCCCTACTCTCCCCCATCGCCGCCAACTAGCGCGGGCGAGCACTAGAAACACTGCCAAAAAACTGCTCAAAATCAACCAAAGCACGACCGCGAGAACACTGAAAATATTCCAAAAGAAAAACAAATGCGGCGAATAAATGACCAACCCGGTTGCCAGCCCCAACCCAAACAGTCGCTCCATGGACTCCATCGGTGCCATCTGCAATAAACAATACAGGAACCCAAAAATGAAAAAGCCCAACCGCGGATCCGCATAAGCGAGGTGGAAGCAAACCACCGCGCCGATCGCATACCGTATGGGTTTTAGTTTGGACATCGAGGATTGCCTAACGTCACCGCATCGTTCTAATAGATTAACCCCTCCCATCATGAAAACTCGCAAGTATTTTCGTTCTGCCCTCGCTGCATTTACGCTAGTCGCCCAAGCGACTTACGCCGCCGACGCGCCTGCCGCTGCCCCAGCCCCGGCTGATGCCTCCGCCGCTCCCGCTGCGGCTGCCCCGGCATCGGCCGTCGGCCCGGCTTCCGACCCGGCCATCGCCACCCCGCTGACCAACGGCCAGGTCATCAACCTCTTTCCCGAGGGCGTGCCGGACTGGAAGGACATTGGCCCCGAACAATTCCAAAACGGCACCTACACGAACATCAGTAATCCGCGCCTGATTGTCGGCCTGCCGCCCGCGGGCACGCCCCAAAACGGCACGGCCATCATCTTCTGCGCCGGCGGTGGTTATGTGCACGTCGCGCTCGGCAGCGGCTTGAACTCATGGCTCAATCCACTCGGCATCACGACGTTTAACCTTATCTACCGTTGCAAAGAATTTGGCGCGCCCGCCCCACAGTTGGACGTCATGCGCGCCGTGCGCCTCATCCGCGCCCACGCTGCGGAGTTCGGCATTAACCCCAACCATATCGGCGTCATGGGCGCCTCCGCCGGCGGGCACGTCGCCGCCAGCGCCGCCACGCTGTATGACGACCCCACCTTCAAGACCGGCAACGCGCTCGATAGCGTCAGCGCCCGGCCGGACTTCGCGGTGCTGATTTTTTCCGTGCTGACCATGGAAGCCCCCTACGCACATGGTCAGTCGAAGGAAGATTTAATCGGTGCCAATCCGTCCCAGGAAATGATTGACCACTACTCACTGGAAAAACATGTCACCCCGCAAACTCCGCCGGTATTCATCATCCATACCCAGGGCGACACCACCGTGCGCGAGGAAAATGATTTGATGTTCTACGCCGCGCTGCGCAAAAACAATGTGCCGTCGGAACTTCACCTCTACTCCTATGGCCCGCATGGTTCGGGCATGGGCAACGCGTATGGCGACGGCACCATCTGGCCGAAAATTTGCGAGGAATGGATGCGCTACAACACCTGGCTGCCGCAATCGCCCACGTCGCTGATGCCGCAAGGGCTGACCATTTCCTCGAATGGCACTCGCGGTGCCCGTGGCGGACGCGGCGGACGCGGTGCGCCCGCTGCGGCACCCGCCGCCAATACGACGCCAGCTCCGGCGACCCCGGCTGCAACGGGGAATTGAAGGTAGGGCTCGCGCTTGCGCGATGCCTCGAAGGTAGGGCGGGGCCTCCGGACCCGCCGTGCTTTTGCCGCATGTTAAACACCTGCGGCGGGTCGAGGACGCCCCGCCCTACCTCGGAGCGAGCATGGTGAACGCAGATGGGGATATGCGTGCCTGGAAGGGCGGGAAATATCCCCGCATTCATCGCGCAATAAATGGAATCAGGTTATATTACACCCATCGGATGGATTTAAAAAGCGGAGCCGAAACCTGCGGCCAAATAAATATTATGAACGATAAAACAAAGAAGCGGCGTTGGTTCTCAAAATCGGGAATTTTCGCCATCGTTTGTGTGCTATTACTTGGTGGTTCGGTAATAATTCCAGCATTGGGGCCGGTAGTTGTCCTTCATACAGATGTATATCGTCAAAATAACTTGGGCGTCATTGCCAAAGCATACCTGGCCTATTCCATCACCGGAAAGACACCCAGAATTATTGCGGCCAAGCCCGGCGATACGGCCCACAAAGCTGCCTACCTATTGGCGAAATACACCGACCTAAATGACGCCTCACTCTATTTTATAAAAAGCGATCCGCATGCGCCTAAAAATATTCCGAAAGTTATCCTGCTTGATTTGGAAGGCACCGATACTCAGCGAAGTATCAATCCTGAGTTTCTGAAATCTGAATTGAGTTTCGAAATTGCCGCCAATCTCTCGCCGAACGCTCCGCCGACGACCACTCCGGTTGCCTGGACACGCGGTCTGCGCGAGGATGGTACTTGGTCGCCGGATTCACCGTGGGGAGGAGGAGGCGGGCATATCGCTTACCTCGATGGCCATGTCGAATGGGCCGACAAACTTACACTGGACGGAGAATGCTTCACCATCTATGCAACCCGTCCCAATGCAGGTAAGCCAACGGTCAACATCCGCGAAGCCCTGCCACCCGGCGCGGTGATTTTAAGCGCAGAGCCGAAAGGCCAATAACATCGAAGGATGTGCAGCAAATCGCTGCGCTCCTCGATTAGTCTAATGACCGCGATCCTCAGCTTACAACTTTTTCTGCGGGCCTTCAAATCCACCGAACAGGTAAACACAAAGGCAAATCAACAGAACAAGGCCGAGGCTGCTGCCGCCGATGATCGGGCCACCCAGATAGAAGCCGCCTCCCCCGAAGAGGAGCAGGAGGATGACAACGAGTAGAAGTAGGTTGGTTGTGCTCATGGCCAAAATATAGCACTACCCGGATGGTCATGCCTGTGGGGCGTTCACCCACCGGAAATCGGTGTGCAAATTTTTACTGCTTGTTTGTGGATTACTAAAATATCCCGGCGGCAGGCATCGGAGACATGGCAACCGGAAATTGAATTTTGCCGTGAGGTAGGGCGGGGCCTCCGGATCCGCCGTGCTTTTGCCGCGTATTAACTTCCTGCGGCGGGTCGAGGACGCCCCGCCCTACCCGATTGCACATTCAGCGTTATGGATTGGACGTTGAGCGTTCTTTTGCCTCAGCCACCTTAGTCGCTTCAGCGGCCTCAGTCGCCTTCGGCAAATTTGCGCGCTTGCACCCGTTTCGGGAAAGGTTTTTTAATAACGTCGGTTTGATTCGGGCTACCCCGCCCCGCCAGTTGCTTTCAACCCCTGTTAAGAGAAAGCTTTCCTCATGAAGTCTTCTTTCATTTCCAGCCTGCGCCACGTTACGGCCCTGGCTTCGCTCTTCGCGGTTTCGACCGCTATTTACGCCGCCGATCCACCGGTCACGATTTCGGAAACCGCGCACGATACCACCCGCGAGGTGCCGGCGGGAGGGCCTTTGGTCACCTCGCACAACACCTACTGGGTGCTCGATAACGGCATCGTCAAGGCGATCATCAATAAGAAGACCGGCGAGTTGGAGTCCCTTTTTTACAAGGGGACGGATGTCGCCGGCCACGACCAAGGCGCCGTCGGCCCATGGGAACATGATCCTTCGGGAGCGGCCGCCGCGAACGCCCTGACTTCATCCATTAGCATTGATCCCTCCAAAAACGGCGGCGAACGCGCCGAAGTTTCTGTCAAGGGGGTGACCGGCGGCACGATCACGCTGACGCCGAACGCGCCGGGCGGCGGCACGAATTTCGACCTGGAAATTCGCTATGCCATGGGCCGCGGCGACAGCGGCGTCTATACCTACGCCATTTTCAGCCATCCGGCCTCCTACGGCGCGGGGCGGATAGGCTCGGAAAGCCGCTTCATCTTCCGCGTCAACCAGAGCTTCGACTGGATTTCGGTGGATGCCGACCGCAACATGCTGGCCGCCGGCCCGCTGAACTGGGGCACCGGCGTCGTGGTCCACGCCAAGGAGCAGCGCCTGATGAGCCAGGGTCCGTATAAAAATTCCGTCGAGCACAAGTACACCTACAATGGCGTGCAATACAAAATCCCCGCGTATGGCTGGTCGAGCACCTCGGAGCATGTCGGCGTGTGGTTCATCAACCCGACCATCGAATACCTCAGCGGCGGGGCGGGCAAAAAGGAATTGCAAACCCACTACGGCGACAACGACAACCCGGATCCCATCCTCCTCGACTACTGGAAGGGCAGCCACTACGGCGGCTCGGACCTCAACGTCGCTGCGGGTGAAGAATGGAGCAAAGTCGTCGGCCCGATTTTTGTGTATGTGAACTCGCTCGACAAGTTCGAGACGCCGACGGACAAGGACATGGCCACCTTCAACGCCAGCTTTGGCAACCCCATCGTGCCCAAGGCGTGGCAGGACAATGCCACGGCGTTGTGGCAGGACGCGCTGAAACAGGCCGCCACCGAAAAAGCCAAATGGCCGTACGACTGGGTCAATGGCGTGGACTACCCGCACAAAAATGAGCGCGCAAATGTCAGCGGGCAAATCGTCCTGAATGACCCACTGGCGCCCCCCGGCACTTCCACTAAGCTGCCCCACCTGACCGTGGGCCTCGCCTACCCCGACCCCGCCGCTGGCAATGGCGGTGGCGGCCAGGGCGGCGGCCGCGGCGGCAACCGCGGCTGGGCCTACGACGCCAAGCACTATGAATTCTGGAACGACGGCTCCGAGGACGGAAAATTCACCATCACCGAAGTCCGCCCCGGCAACTACCAACTCCATGCGTGGGCCGACGGTGTGCTGGGCACTTTAAACTACGCCACCAACATTACGGTCGAAGCCGGCAAAAATATTGACCTGGGCAAGCTGGAATGGAAGCCCGTGCGCTACGGCACGCAGGTCTGGGATATCGGCTACGCCGACCGCAGCGCCCGGGAATTCTTGAAGGGCGACGGGGCAAACTACTGGCTCTGGGGCTGGCCACTGCGTTACGCCCTGCTGTTCCCGAACGACCTGACCTACACCGTCGGCAAGAGCGATCCGGCCAAGGACTGGTTCTTCGAGGAAGTGCCGCACGCCACTGATTTGTCTTTTGTCAACCCCGACGCCAAGGATCCCGCCAACCAACGCTTCGGCTGGGTCAAGGCCGAGTCGCTCGACCAATACCCGCAAACGGACACTACCGGGCCATGGCGCATCTATGGCCGCGGCCGCGCCACGACCTGGACCATCAAATTTAACATGGACAAAAACCCGCAGGGCTATGCGGCCCTGCGCATAGCGCTGGATGGCGCCGACGGCAGCAGCCTAGCCATCGCCGTCAACGGCGCGGACGTTGGCACCCTGCGCCCACTGGGGACCAACGCCCTGCGGTATAACACCGATTCAACCGTCTGGCAGGAGCTAACGCAGACTTTTGACGCAGCATTGCTGAAAAAAGGCGAGAACACCATAACCCTCACGGTGCCCACGGGCGAAGTCACCTCCGGCGTCGTTTACGACTATTTGCGCCTGGAGTTAAATGAGTCATATAAAGTTGACGGCACCCGCATTGCGGCTGCGCCTTAATTAAAATTATCCCGGCCCCACGCGCGGGCCGGACAATGAAAATAAATCGCTGCCGACCTCTTTCGGCGGCGCTCTTGAGGGCTGCACGCTGCTTTTGTAACACGAGTTACGCTTGTCAACGGCTGTCTTTTCCCGGATAATAAATTTTGACTGTCCGACATGAAAAACAAACTCAGCCTGCTCGTTTGGGCTCTGGTCTTTGCGCTCTTGGGCGCACTCTGGGCTGCTTCCAAACAACCAACCACACCAGCCGCGGCTACCGCCAAACAGTCGGCGGTTCCGGCCAGTCCGTCCGCCGCTGGTAAAGTCCCCGACCATCCTTATCCGTTCGCCACTTCCGTGATTTCCGATGAAAAGCTCGGCAACGCATCCACTTTAATCACCTTTGAGCAGGATGGTTACGAAGTGAAACTTGCCAGTCAGGCCGAAGCCGGCACGTTTAAGAAAAATCCCACGCCTTATCTCGCAAAAATTGAGGATGCCTACAAAAACGCCAAACCGTGCCCCTATTCAGTTTGCCCGGTCATGGGCGATGCACTCGACAACGATGCGTATATTTTTGTTTACGAAGGCCGTCAGTTCAAACTCTGCTGTGACTCCTGCCTGGAAGACTTCCAAAAGGATCCCGATAAATTCGTGAAAATGTGGGATACGGCCGCGCAAACCGCCGCAGTGGACAAGAAATAGCCGTTCGCAGGTGATAAGGGCAAGCGGCTGGCCTGGCGCAAGTTGCCGGCTTTGAAAACATTTAACACCCAAACCATTTATGCCGCCCGCACCGCCGCCTGCCATCTCAAACAAGCGTTTAAATTTACTAGTTTTTTATCAAAAAACAATTGCAACTTACCCATGTTTTAACCGTTAGTAAAGTGTTACCCTGATATTATGCCGAGATTATCTTCGCTCCGTGTAGGGCTCCGCTCGCTGCCACTTTGTTTTGTCCTATTCCTCGTCGGGCTGGCGCGTGCCGACGACAATGCGATCTTTCATTGCCAGCCCGGCCCTTGGGGGCGCATTGATTACAGTTTCATTTATTTGTCCGCGCCGGATTCCATCCTGGACAACTTCCCGATGCCCAGCCCTTTGACCCGCTGGTGCTTTGCCGACCGCACCCAGGATTGGGTGCGCGTTTTCCTCACCAATCTGGGCTACGACACGGCGACAGTGGCCCGGCTCGTGAATGACCCCCGCAGCACACCCGATGAAGAAAACGTCATCACCATTTACCCCTCCGAGGCTGATGTGCTGGCGCTGTCGGACGCCAACCGCGTTGTTCTCTCCGCCGAGTTGGCCAAATATATTGAAAACCCCTACTACCATGATCCCATTTGTGTGCCGGATGGCAATGTAACCGAGTGGCTAAGGGGCGTGGATTTGCCACCTAATGTCATGGATCTGATCCACAAGCTGACCTATAAAAACGGCGAGGGGTATTTTTTCAGCGACCTGCGCCTTATCCTCAAATATGCCTCAACCGACACCGAGGCCCGCCAGTGGGTCAAGGGGCTGTTACGTGTCCGCGCGGTGGTGGCCAACCTCCATGTGGACCAGACGGATGACTTGCCCACCCTGAGGCGCTACTGGAGCGCTGACTTCCACCGCCCCGATTCCCTGCCCATGCTGGACGCCGCGGCGGAAATCCCCGGCGGCTCGCAGCTTGACCTCACCCACTTGCTTCCGCCCCTGCCCCGCCGCCTGGCCTATTCCTACACTTCGCCCGACATCGAACGTTCCGGCCAGACCCCCAACTGCCATTGGACTTCCCTGAATTTTTTCAATTACACCCGGCAAAACATTTTGCTGGATCTCAAGCTCGCGACCAGCCAGGTGCTGGACGATTACACCCCGGTTTCTCCACCCTACACTTTGGGCGACATCCTGTTTTTTCTCGATGAGGACGGGAACGCCTACCATTCCTGTGTTTACCTCGCGGATAATCTGGTCTTCACCAAAAACGGCGAAAATGAAATCATGCCCTGGCTCGTGACCCGCCTTGACGATGTGAAGCAGCTCTACGGCCGCGAACCCAACTACAAAATCCAGGTTTTCCGCCGCAAATGGCCTGAGGGCGGTTGAGTCCTAGCCGTAGAATTTTGGCAAAAAAAAGGCCGGCAACCCTACCCCTAAGGTTGCCGGCCACTTATTTTCTATTTTATACCCCAAATGTAAGCACATTTAAGCTTACGTGAACAATAAACCCCAA
>Ga0207038_10238_pt1 | contig 14079 bp, 13 predicted proteins | sample Alteio_BWMinCont_76_FD_153285 | JGI IMG/M metagenome (GOLD analysis project Ga0207038, IMG submission 153285) | Enriched cells from forest soil in Barre Woods Harvard Forest LTER site, Petersham, Massachusetts, United States -... | ecosystem: Environmental > Terrestrial > Soil > Temperate forest >...
GTCACTCAAGACGGCTTTGTGTTCTCGGAAGGATTCTCCAATAAAAACAGCTCGAGAGAATTCGTGTCCAGATAGTTGGCGCCGCCCATGCGGCTGATGGGCCGGAAACGAAGCGGATCGATCGAATAGCCATCCCAGACCGATTCCTGGATATGGATCTTGACGACTTCGCCCACGACATAACATGCCGACGAAGGATTGCTGCCATGCTGCAGAAGGGCGAAGAGGCGGCATTCAAATTGAACAGGGCTCTCCGCCACTCTCGCGGGAGCAACGATTTCGCTCGGGATGGGCGTAAACCCACACATCTTCCATTCATCGTACGTGTCTGGAGGCGTAGCGCCGTATCCTTTCATGCTTTCTGCCATCTCCCTGGTGACCGCATTAACGACAAACTCTCCAGTCTCCTCCACGTTGAGCAAACTGTGCTTCTTGCTACCGGCTTTGCCCAATGTGGGACTGTAGACGATACTCGGAGGATTGGCGCCACCGGCGATGAAAAAACTGTACGGCGCCAAGTTCGCAACTCCGGCGGCGCTTTTCGTGCTGATAAAAGCGATTGGACGCGGCTGTATCCCCGCTACGAGGATGTCGTAGACCTGAGGCACTTCTAGGTCAGATGGAGTCAGCGAAATGAAGGAGTCGGGCACGGAAAGATTATGAAGCGTTTGACCCGCAGAGTTCCTGCCGTATCCATCTCCTCAAAGACAACCACTTTGGGGAGTGGGAGCGGGCCGCTGCAATAATTCTCTAACGCTCTCGATCGAATCCGCATCTTCCGGCTTCTTATCGTGCCGCCAGTTAGCAATGCGCGGGAAGCGGACCGCGATGCCGCTTTTGTGCCGATTCGAAAGCTGGATGCCTTCGAAGGCCAGTTCAAAGACCAATTCGGGCTTGACCGTTCGCACCGGCCCAAACTTCTCTAGAGTGTTTCGCCGCACAAAAGCGTCCACCTGCCGAATCTCATCGTCATTCAGGCCGCTATAGGCTTTGGCGAAAGGCACAAGCTCGCCTTCCCGCCACACGCCGAACGTATAATCCGTGTAAAGGCTGGCGCGGATGCCGCTGCCGCGGGCGGCATAAATCAGGACCGCATCGACCGTAAACGGCTGGATCTTCCATTTCCACCAATAACCTTTCTTTCTCCCCATTACGTACGGCGAGTCCAGCCGTTTGAGCATGAGCCCTTCCACATTCATGCTCCTCGAAGCCTCTCGTTTCTTGGCAAGCTCCTCCCAACTGGCAGCTTCGACTTTAGGGGAGAGCCTTATTTGGGCGGGACCTCTCGTTCCCACACGCACTTCTTCGTGGCCCGCCAACTGTTCCAACAACCTCGAAAGCAGGCTTCTTCGTTCTAGATAAGGCCGCTTGCGAAGATCTTCGTTTTCGAATTCAAGGAGATCAAAGGCGACCAAGACAACGGGAACATCCGTCAAAAGCTTCTTCACAGCGATTTTCCGACCGATGCGCTTTTGCAGGTCCGCAAACATCATGGGCTTCTCTTCTCTCCAGGCCATGATCTCTCCATCCAGGACAGTTCCGTCCGGAAGGAAGGTTCCGATTTCCGCAACCTCGGGAAAACGCTCGGATATTAGCTCTTCGCCGCGTGACCATACGAATGTCTGGCCAGCGCGGTGAACAAGCTGGCATCGAATGCCGTCCCATTTCCACTCCGCCTGCCACTGCTCGATTGGACCGAGTGCGCTCGGCGCCCCTGCCAGCGGGTGCGCCAGGCAAAAGGGATAAGGCCTGCTAATGTTTGCATCCCCGGCACCTTCGCCTACCAGCGAAAGGAAAAAATTAGGCGTGGGCTCCCATTGCCCCATCAGCCTATGGGCAACAGTGGCCGAAGGAAGTCCACTCGCTTGGCTTAGGGCCCTGATCACCAAATCCTGGGAAACTCCGACTCTGAATGCCCCCGTAATCAGCTTGTTCCAGACAAATCGTCCATTGCGGTCAAGTTCTCTCCACGACCTCTCCACGATCTCCCGTTGGCTTGCCTCATCCATTCCTTGCATCGGCAGCAGCCTATCCTCTAGCCAGCGATGCAAAGGAAGCCCACGGCCTGGCACCAAATCCGGAGAGTCCGGAAGGATCGTGGCGATGGTTTCCGCCAAATCGCCTACCGCATCATAACATTCGCCAAAAAGCCACGCCGGCAAGCCGGTCAATTCATTGGCCCATGCCCACAGCTTGGTTACGGGAACCGGGCGTTTGGGCCTGCGTCCAGTCAGAAAATACAGTCCCCAAACCGAGTCTTCGGGTGGTGCCTCGTTGAAATACCGAACCATCGCGTCCACCTTGGATGTGGTCCTGTTCGATTCGTCAAGTTCGCTATAGAGTTGAACGAACCTTTTCATTGATGATGACTTGTGCGTTGCGCCTCAGTTGGATTCCGTGCGTCGCTGATACTGACTTGAAAATAGCTGGATGGTCGGTGTTCGTGGCCTGTGCGGCGTGAGCTTCGCTCAGCCGCGCCACACCCGGAATTATCTTATGCACCGGCGTCGCTTCGCTCCGCCGGTGCGGGCTCCTCGGCATTGGTTGGTCCATTTTCATTGATCGTTGTGCCACGTCCCCGGGACATGGGACCTGATCTGATAAATACGCCCGCCATCTGTTAATCGACGCCGCCGCCGCTTGCCTCGTCTTCCTCCTCATCGGCTTCCAATGACTCGCCTACAAATCTGGTGGACGCGACCTCAGCCTTCAGGCCCTGCTCGGTCAAATATCGTGCGAGGATATTCGAATAGCCATGGGTCACCCAGGCATGCTCCGCGCCCGTTGCGGCTATTACCGAAAGCAACGATGGCCAATCTGCATGGTCGCTAAGAACGAAACCCCGATCGACCGCGCGCCTGCGCCTGGTTCCCCTTATCTGCATCCATCCGGAGGCAAACCCCGTGGCAATTTCGCCAAATCTGCGCAGCCACGGGGTACCGTTGGCGCTAGGCGGGGCGACGATCAGGGCTTGGCTCCAATCGAAGCCCTTAGCTTGCTGGGTCGCCAGGGTTGTTTTCGGAAGCTTCACGCCCGCCCACCGATATCCTTCGTTCATGCGCTGCACCGCCCCATGAACAAAAAAAGGTCCAATGGAAGGATCTACCCCTGCTATTATCCGCTGTGCCTTTCCAAGCGTGTAACCGTAGAGCACGCTGGTACGGCCTGCACCCTGATTCTTGCGCCACCAGGTATTGATCTGGTCGAACACCTCTCGCTCTGCGGGCCAGCGATATATCGGCAGACCGAAAGTGGACTCTGTGATGAAGGTGTGACATTTGACGGGCTCAAAATGGGCGCAGGTAGGATCAGCCTCAGTCTTGTAGTCTCCGGAAACCACCCATATCTCCCCCTTATCCTCGATCCGAACCTGTGAAGAACCCAAGATATGGCCGGCAGGATGCAGGCTAACCTTGACGCCATTGAGGGTAGTGGCTTCGCCATATTCGAGGGTGTCGATTTTTGCCTCATCGCCCATGCGCGCCCGAAGAACGGCCAAGCCTGGGGAAGCGCAAAGGTATCGGTCCATGCCCCAACGCGCATGGTCTGAATGGGCGTGGGTGATTATCGCCCGCTCCACTGGAACCCAGGGATCGACATAGAAATTGCCCACTTCGCAGTAAAACCCCGAGGGGGTGAGCTTCAGCAAGTCCACGGGCAATTGTAACCGATACCGGGCCTAGGACAGGTTGACGGCCAACGTATACTGAGTCGCGCCCGAGGTCTCCACAATAGTGCCCGACACGCCCGCTCCCTTGGTCAAGTTCCCCGTCGATGTCCAGGTACCCGAAGGATAGGTGAGCGTCGCATTCCAGATACCGCTATTCGTCAGCACGCCTGAAATGGTCCCGGTTTGGTTTAGGGCATTGTCGAAGATGCTTCCTGTGACCGCTCCGTTGTTGGCGACGGTTACATTCAAGGTTCCGTTATCACCGGTGGCGCTTATCGTAAAGGTGCCACTATGCGAGCCGGCGAACAGATTCGTTACGGTCCAAGCGAAACCAGGCAGGTGGAGGCTCACGCCTTCGGCGCTGTTGTTATGAACGAAGGGATCCAAGATGACGGTCGAAGATTTCAACAAACTAACGGCCGACGCCACGATACCTCCACTGCCGAGAGTAATTGTAGCGGTTGTGCCTAGGAACGTCCCACCCGAATAGAAGTATCCCACCGAGTTGTTCGCCAGACTTATCGAGTTAGGGGAGATAAAACCAACATGGGAGTTGGCGTTAGCAAAGGAAATGGCGCTATTGATATTCACGTTGCCGCCCACGTAGAACGTGCCTTTTCCAGCGATGATCCCAGTTAAGTCAAGATCACCGGCCACATACACGACGTCATAGGGCTGGCCGTTGCTAAAGGTCCAGCCGACTGTTGTTAAAGTGCCCGAGTAATAGTTCGTTGCGACGTTCGCATAGTCAGAAGCAATCGCGCTTGGATAGGTGAAAAGGGCGCTGGCCAGATTGTTAGTGGTGCCCGTAACGGTGGGGTTCCCCGATACGACACCGGTAGCACTTGCATTGCCATTGACCACGCTCGTATTAGCAAAATCCATATCTCCAAAAACGAAGATATCACCGTTTGCACCTGTAGCGCCGAAGGTGAGCGCCCTAGCTACCGTGGGCGAGGAATCCGAGACCATCGCATAGTCCCAGGCAGACGGTATGTGTCCCTTACTAAGAATCGCGGAGATCGGATACGTTCGACCATCGGGGGCAGTCAGGGTTGTGGAGACCATGATCGAGTTAGCCATGGCCACCGAGTTATCGCTAATGGTTAAAGTCCCGGTGAATCCGTTCAAAGCGAATTGGCGCGTAGTTGGAAGGATCAAAGTGCCCTTCGAGTTATCGGCGTCAACCTGGGCGAGAGCGGCGTCTGCGGTTCGGTCTGCCGCCACCTTGTCTTCGTATCTTATTTCTTGGCGGATGTTGCTCATCCCCAGCTCGGCCCCCACTAAGACGATAATGGAAATTGCGAGCACCATGAACAGGATGTAGAGAATCGCGCTGCCCCGCTGTCGCGTGGCATGCGAAAGAGGCGGCTTCAACCCGTAGTCCCAACGTTTAAAGAGCGATTGAAAATTGGCGCCTCATTACCTATATGGCTCGGTTCAATCGGTACGAAACAAGAGCCGGTTCCTTGCCACAAATTGGTTCATCCAGGGCATGGCCCTAGGACAGGGTGACCGCCAGCGTGTAATTATTCGCGCCCTGCGTCGCTACAATGGTGCCAGATACGCCCGAACCACCCTTGATCAAGTTTCCGGTAGAGGTGTACGTACCGGAAGGAAACGTGAATGTCGCGTTCCAGATTCCGCTGTTCGTCAGCACGCCTGAAACGGTACCGGTTTGGTTAAGAGCATTGTCGAAGATGCTTCCCGTGACTGTTCCATTGTTGGCAACGGTGATATTCAAGGTCCCGCTATCGGCGATCGAACTGATCGTATAAGTACCAGTGTGAGAGCCGGAGAACAGATTGGTTATGGTCCATGCGAAACCCGGCAGGTGAAGGTTCACGCCTTCCGCGCTGTTGTTATGAACTAGGGGGTCCATGATAACGGTCGCCGTATGGCTTAGGTTGAGCCCGGAAGCAACGACACTTCCACTGCTGACCGTTTCATTGGCACTGAATTGGAATGTACCGCCGGAGTAGAAATATCCCACCGCGTTGTAACCCAAATTGACCGAGTTTGGAGTAACGAAAGCGACGTGGGATCCCGCGTTCGCATAGGAGACGGCGCCGTTAGTGGTCACGGCGCCTCCAACGAAAAATGTGCCTTTGCCGGTGATCGTCCCCGACAGATTGAGATTCCCTGCCACGTAAACCACATCGTAGGGCGAGGCGTTGCTGAACGTCCAACCAGCGGTAGTTAAAGAACTCGAGTAGTAACTTGTGGCCACGTTCGCATAATCCGAGGCGATCACACCGGGAAAAGTAAATGGAGCGGTAGCCAAGTTGTAAGTGCTGCCTGTTACGGCAGGCGCTCCCGTTACCAGGCCAGTGGCACTCACGTTGCCGTTTACAATGCTGCCGGGAGCAAAGGCCATGTTGCCGAAAACGAACATATCGCCGTTTGCGCCCGCCGCGCCCGTAGTAAGCGCTTTGGCCGCAGCAGGGGAAGAATCTGAGACCACTGCATAGTCCCATGCAGACGGAATATGATTCTTGCTAAGAATCGCGGACACCGGATAAGTCCTGCCGTCAGGGGCGGTCAAGGTCGCGCTGACCATGATCGAGTTAGCCATCGCGGCCGAGTTGTCGGTGATGGTCACTGTGCCGGAGAAGCCGTTCAATGAAAACTGACGCGTGCTTGGCAGGTTCAACGTCCCCTTTGCGTTGTCTGCGTCGATTTGGGCGATCGCGGCGTCCGACGTTCGGTCGGCCATCACTTTGTCTTCGTATCGGATTTCCTGTCGAATGTTGCTCATTCCCAACTCCGCACCCACTAACACGATAACGGAAATTGCGAGAACCATGAACAAGACATAGAGAATCGCGCTGCCCTGCTTTCGCAGAACGCGCGAACGAAGTGGCTTGGAAACCACAATCAAAGGCCTTGAAGAACGATTAAAAATGGGCGCCTCGCTTATTGATTTTTCGGTTCACGACGGAATGATCTGGAGTGGCCTTTACTTGCAACGCCCGCCAATTCACCAGGGTTTGCGCCTGCAATAACTTCCAGGTTTTGCGCCACCAAGTTGAAAGAAATCCCCAACATGCCGATCTCAAGCATGGGGCTATATAAACATGATGATTAGGCAACGACTCACAAAAGGCTTTTCTCTCGTCGAGATTCTCGTGTCCATTTTTGTCATCGGGCTGTCGGTTGCGACCTACATCCCGGCCTCCGTTCACAGCCGCCAGATGTTTCTGCACAATCGGCGTTCCGAACTGGCCACTACAGTGGCGGGAACGATCCTGGACAATGATAGAAAGGGAGGATACGCAGCCCTGCCATTAGGAATCTCCGGGTTGCCTGGGGGCATCACCCAACCTGATCTTCCGAGCTTCACGGGATCGGTTACGGTCACGCTCATCGACAAAAACATGCAGCCGACGGCGACGGATGTTGGCCGGAAGCGGGTCGATGTGAGCATCAGTTGGGACGACACCGTTGGTGACAAGGGCACGATTAAGGACACAACAATAATTGCAAATGATTAAAACACTCAAAACTAGAGGTTTCACGCTCACTGAGCTGCTCACCGCGACGTTCGTGATGGTTCTTTGCCTCGGGCTTGTCGTGCCCATGGTGCACTCGACGGGATCGGTATGGAACCACGCGCTGGCCGACAAGGGCAACAAAGAGTTGCTCTCCCAGGCCATTTTGGAGCTCTCGCCCACTTTGAGGGACACTCTGCTAGTAGACACTGCGAACTCGACTGCGCATAAGTTGGTCGTGATTCTGCCCAAAGTTGATCCGGTTTCAAAGAATTACCTCTACCCTGCCCAAAACGGCGACAGCTACGCTTTTTACCTTGCCGACACAACGGGCGTTGTCGGCTCAAACGGCACGATTCTTTGGCGCTCAATAAACGGCGTTCCCGATGCGACATGGTCCCTCATCAGCGGAAAGGGAGTAATCGATTTCGGCACCAGCAACCTTAACTTCTCTTTCGACGCGCCGGCCGATCCGAACCTGGTGACGCTCACCGTGAATAGCACGCAATACACGGGAGACACTCCGGCCGCCGCGACCGCGACTACTACCGTTCAGCTTCGGAACCATCAAATTAGCGGGTTATAAAAATGCATACACATAACAAAAAGTCGGGCTCAACATTGGTCCTAACCATGATCGTGATGCTTGTCGCATTCACTTTGGCGGTCTCACTCTTGCTAGCTGCCGGAACGAGCAGCCACATGAGCGCGCGCCGAACCAACGGTGAATTGGCTTTTCGCGTGGCGGAGGCCGGAATCCAGCAGGCCACCATGTCCTTAAAAGAGAGCGGCGCCGCCTACAACGGCGAACAAAACACCACGTTCGGTTCCGGAAGCTTCTCGGTAAGCCTTACGACCCCGGCAGGGCAGCCCAATCAACGGCTCGTCTCCAGCACCGGCACCGTGAAGTATTCGGAAGGCTTGGTCGCCAACCGCAGCCTATCCGCATTGGTGGACCTTTATACGCCGCCCCCAATCGGTAACTTCGGCATTTTTTCCCAAGGCCCGCTCACTCTCCAGGGCAACGTGACGGTAAGACCAACCGTTATTTCTTCGCCTGAGCCCAGCACGGCAAATATAGGGTCCAACACCAGCGTCAGCGTCGTTGGGAACGTGACGGTTAATGGAGGCGCGACGTCCGTAGGCGCCGTAACCACCACTGGGGCAGCTAAGATTACGGGAGCGATCCACGCCTTTTCCCAACCCGTACCCTTTCCGCAGCTAGACTTTGCCGCTCTGAAGAGGCAGGCCACAGCAAATGGAGTCACCAATGGCAACGTCACCATCTCTGGGCCCGCACCAACCGTATTGACCGGTCTGATCAAGGGCAACCTTACGCTTTCCGGCAGCGGCCATGTCATCATCCAAAGCCCTGTCTATGTAACGGGAACGATCAGTTTCGGTGGAAGTGGCCCCGTCGACGGAGGCACCCTGATCTCGGACGAAGACATTACGGCGGCAGGCCAGAATACGCTCTCCGGCAACGGAACGCTGGCGCTCGTGACACAGGGCAACTTCTTTTTGGCAGGCGGGGCATCGGTAACGGCGGCCGTCTTCGTGCCCAAGGGGAATTTTAACACCCAAGGAAACTCGACCGTAATCGGAACGGTCGCGGCGAACACGATAACCATGGCCGGAACCCCTACGTTTCTTGACAATACCAACTACATCTGGCCCAAGGAGTTCGCGCCCACTCATCTGGGAATTTACCAAGAGTAGGTCGGGCCACCAGTCCAATCCAGTTAAACGCGAGGAAAACAATGAAAAAGAAAACTAAGGAGTCAGGCTCAACACTTATCCTCACCATGATCGTGATGCTGGTCGCATTCACGCTGGCCGTATCGCTCCTTCTGGCAGCTCAAACAAGCAGCCACATGAGCGCGCGACGAACCACTGGAGAGCTGGCTTTTCGCATAGCTGAGGCTGGAATTCAACAAGCGGCCATGTCATTGAAGGAGAACGGCGCCTACAATGGGGAACAAAATACCGCATTCGGGGCAGGTAACTTCTCGGTGGTCCTTACGACGCCTGCGGGACAGCCCAACCAGCGGCTTGTGTCCAGCACCGGCATCGTGAAATACGCAGAAGGCATGAGCGCCAGCCGAAGCCTATCCGCATTGGTGGACCTTTATACGCCGCCCCCAATCGGCAACTTCGGTATGTTTTCCCAAAACGCGCTCAATCTCAACGGCAATGTAACAATCGATTCAACGCCGAATGTCAGCCAGGCCAACGTGGGATCTAATACCAGCGTCAGCGTGATTGGACACGTGACGGTGAATGGGGGCGCGACGTCCGCCGGTTCCGTCAGCGTCGTCGGCGCAGCTCGTGTTACCGGAGCAATCCATGCCAACGCGCCTGTTGTACCCTTTCCGCAGTTGAACTTTGTGGCTCTCAAGAACCAGGCAACGGCAAATGGAGTCACGAATGGAAATGTGACCGTATCCGGCCCAGCTCCTTACGTGCTGACTGGGCTGATCAATGGCAACCTTACACTTTCCGGCAGCGGCCACGTGACCATCCAAAGCCCTGTCTTTGTAACCGGAACGATAAGTTTCGGTGGAAGCGGCCCCGTCGACGGAGGCACCCTGATCTCCGCCAGTGACATTACGGCAGCGGGCCAGAACACGCTTACGGGCAATGGCACGTTAGCCCTCGTAACGCAAGGCAACTTTTCCTTAGCGGGCGGTTCATCCGTAACCGCCGCCGTCTACGTCCCCAACGGGACGTTCAGCGTTCACGGCAATGCGAAAGTCACGGGAACAGTTGTCGCCAACACGATAACCATTGCAGGAACGCCGACGTTCCTAATGAATACCAGCTTCACGTGGCCGAAGGAGTTTGCACCTACCCGCCTGGGCTTTTATCAGGAGTGAGCCCCCGCCTTGCCGATCAGTTAGCCAAGAGTATCTCAACATGCGTAAAACAAATAAGCAGTCCGGCTCAACCCTCCTCCTAACGATGCTCGTAATGCTCGTCGCGTTCGCTTTGGCGGTCTCCCTCCTACTGGCCGCTCAAACGAGCAGCCATATGAGCGCTAGTCGAACCAATGGTGAATTGGCTTTTCGAGTTGCGGAGGCCGGAGTTCAGCAGGCCACAATGTCGCTAAAGGAGAACAACGCTTATTCCGGCGAGCAAAACACCCAATTCGGTGGCGGAAACTTCACGGTGACGGTGACAGCACCGGTTGGGCAGGCAACGCACAGAATGGTCGTCAGCACTGGAAGGGCGGGATATGCCGAAGGATTGCTCGCTACGCGCAGCATCAGCGCCATGATCGACCTCGGGACGCCTCCTCCCATCGCGAACTTTGGCATCGTGTCACAAAGTTCCCTAACGCTGAAGGGAACAACCGACGTCGATTCTTCGCCCTCCGGTGGCCAGGGAAACATAGCTTCGAATGGCAGTATAACCCTCAATGGGACCGTAAACGTGGATGGAAGCGCATCTTCGGCGAGCACAGTAACGACCACTGGAGGAGCGACCGTTAGCGGAAGCATCAATCAAGATACCGCACCAGTTCCTTTTCCGACACTGGACTTCCCCGCCCTCAAGAGCCAAGCGACAGCAACGAAGATTACCATCGGAAACGTCACCGTCTCCGGCCCCGCTCCAGTTACATTGTCGGGTTTGATCAACGGGGACCTCAATCTGTTGGGAAGTGGCCACGTGACGCTCCAGAGTCCAGTATGGGTAACCGGGAAGATCAGTTTTGGAGGAACGGGCCAGATCGATGGTGGAGCGCTGATCTCCGAGCAGGATATCACAGCGTCAGGACAAAACAGCCTTAGCGGCACCCTCGAATTAGTTACCCTGGGCAACTTTACTCTTACTGGGGGAGCCTCTGTAAACGCAGCCATCTTCGTCCCCAACGGGACTTTCAGTTCGTCCGGCACCTCAAGCGTTTTCGGGTCAGTGGCCGCGCACTCCATAAACTTAGCGGGCACTACATCAATCACCCACAATACGGGCTTCAAATGGTCCCAAGAGTTCGCGCCAACTCACCTGGGTTTTTACCAAGAGTAGACGTGGCGGAAAGCCCAAATCGGGGAATCATCCGAAATACGCCGGTTCCCTGAGATGCCTTGGGCTACTGACTGGACCTTTAATGGGCAGGCTTTGTGCTAGAGGTCACGACCAGCCACACTCATCCTATGAGGGAAAATGGAAGTCCTATGGATGCGACACCATGGTGACGGTCGAAATGCTGCGGCCCGTTTTCGCAAAGGCGATCAAGGGCTACGGTGAGGATCAGGTTCCACGGCTCTCTGCCGCCCTTGCTTTCTACCTCCTGCTCGCCTTATCTCCGCTGCTGCTCGTTCTCGTAGCGGTATTCACCCTGCTTGTCAGATTGAAGTCTGCAGACACCCAGATGGAAGCCCATCTTCTAAACACGATCAGGAATACGCTCGGCGAACCACAAATGCTCTTTCTCAAGGGCATCATGGACAGTAGTAAGTCCAACGGCGCAAGTTATGTTGCCACAGTCACTGGTCTGGCGCTTGCCCTCTTTGGCTCGTCTGGCCTTTTTCAACAGCTTCGGGATTCAGTGAACGGAATCTGGCGAGCCAAGCCCGGATTGTCCGGGATTAGAGGGGTCATCTTAAGCAAGATCGGCGCCGCCTTAACAGTGATCGTCGTGGTGGCGATCTTGGTGGGATGGCTTGTCTTCGATTCCTGGATGCGCATCGTGAGGAGAACGATCGCGCCAGGAACAGCATACGGGTTCCGAGAGTCGTTGAGCTTCGTCTTCGCGTGGTTTTTCTGGACCCCGATTTATGCGGCGATGTTCAAATGGCTCCCCGCCCAAAAGGTCGAATGGCGAGACGTTTGGCTTGGCGGAATCGTGACGGCACTGGCCTTCGCTATCTCCAAATATGTCCTTAGCTTGTATTTCTCATACGTGGGGTCGAGCGCATCTTTCGGATCGGCAGGGGCCATTATCGTGATCCTCCTGTGGGCCTACTACTCAGCCCAAATCTTCTTCTATGGCGTTGAACTCACGAAGGCCTACGCAGAGGCCTGGGGATCACTGAAGGAAATAGGAAATAGGAAATAGGAAATAGGAAATAGGAAATAGGAAATAGGAAATAGGAAATTCCTATTTCCTATTTTCTCCTATCCGCTATCCCCACCCCGATCCCCTATCTCCACCGGTTAGTGGCACAATAAACCGATGCGCGTCATGATGCTGTCTTGGGAATACCCTCCGCGAATTGTGGGAGGGATCAGCCCACACGTTTACGATCTCTCGAAACAGCTTGCAACGCAGTGCGTGGAGGTGCATGTCGTCACCAAGGAAACTCCTTTGGCGCCGGACGAAGAGGTTGAGCCCAGCGGCGTACATGTCCACCGAGTCCACCTAGATCAAAAACCTAACGATTTCATCCATGAAATTCAGCTTCTGAACGACGCTACCGAACTCAGGGTCCGCGAACTGCTCGAAGACTGGCGTCGCGGGGGCCAACCCACAATTTTCCATGCTCATGACTGGCTGTCGCTCGATGCGGCTCGAGAGCTCAAGTACGAATACATGCTTCCCATGGTGGCAACCGTGCATGCCACGGAAGAGGGCCGAAACGGCGGCATCCACAACGACATGCAGGCATACATCCATGAGCAGGAATACTGGCTCACCTATGAGGCATGGCGAGTCATCGTGTGCTCCGAATACATGCGGAACGAGGTGCTTCGTTCGTTCAACTGTCCCTATAACAAGACCGATGTGATTTATAACGGCGTGGATTCGCAAAAGTTCAACTTTGATTGGGCCGACGACGAGCGGAGCGCCTGGAGACAAAACTTCGCCGCTCCTGACGAGCAAGTCGTCGTCTATGTAGGCAGGTTCGTGCGGGAAAAGGGAATTCACGTTCTCCTCGATGCGGCAAGCGCAGTGCTTGCCAAGCAGCCGAACACAAAGTTCGTTATCGTAGGCGGCGGGATGAGGGACAAATACGAACGGTTCGTGGGGTGGTACGGGTTAAAAGAGAAGGTTCATTTCACTGGATTCATGGCAAATCGCAACCTCTATTCGATGTATCGCATCGCAGACGTGGCGGTCTTCCCGTCCCTTTATGAACCTTTTGGAATCGTGGCCCTGGAGGCCATGGCTTCGGGTGCGCCCGTTGTCACCAGCGACGCGGGAGGATTGCCGGAGGTCGTGCTGCACGACCGCACCGGAACGATCAGTTATGCGGGAGATACTAACTCGCTAGCCTGGGCCATTCTGCGTGTTTTGCAGGATCCCGCCCGAGCCCACAAACTATCGGCCGAAGCCAAAAAGCGGCTTCACACCGACTTTGAATGGAGCCCAATCGCCATCCAAACGATAGGGGTCTACGACCGAGTATGGAATGAGTTTTTGGAGAGCTATTGGGCAAAAGGGTCCCTGTGGCCGGTCACACCGGGTGCGGAAGAACGAGCAGAAGGACGCCAGGTTCGCGACAGGGCCCGTCGCGAGGCGATGCTGAACCGGCCGCGTCCGCTCGTCGCCGCCATTACGGTTCCATCTACGATGGATCATGAGGAACAAACGACGGCAGACAGTTAGAGGGATCTATACAATGGATACCAGCGACCCACTAGAACGGCATCCGAGGCCATCTTAGGGGTCGCCGTTCTTCGCGACCCATTTGCCGCTCTTTAGGACCACGTCGGTCCTCTCGTAAACAGCCTATGCCCGCCGGCGCAAGTCCGGTTTAGAGGTCCCTCTTACGGGGCGGTTCTATGGCGAGAACAAACTGTTGATGTTCGCGCCTCCTCTCTGGCATGACGTCTTGGTCTTTCTATGCGTTGTCGGAGGAGGGCTTGGGACCTTAGGTTCGCTCATGGGCGCGCAAGTGCCGGGAGGTCTGTTCACCAGCCTTGCTGTGATGGCAGCTGGCTTGTGGGGTGCAGTCTCAAACGAGCGCATGGTTT
>Ga0207038_10172_pt1 | contig 13977 bp, 10 predicted proteins | sample Alteio_BWMinCont_76_FD_153285 | JGI IMG/M metagenome (GOLD analysis project Ga0207038, IMG submission 153285) | Enriched cells from forest soil in Barre Woods Harvard Forest LTER site, Petersham, Massachusetts, United States -... | ecosystem: Environmental > Terrestrial > Soil > Temperate forest >...
CCTGCGGGGACTTGCCGAGCCCCACCGCTTCCAAATACGATCACGCGCACTCCCAGACGCGCGACCCTGTCGAGCGCCCGGTGAAAGTACTCCATCTGCCGGTCTTTGTCGATCGCCGGACCCGTCAGCTTGATCTCCGCTGGGACAAACCAATAAGCCGCCGGCGTCGGAAATGCCAACTGCTTGAGTTGGGCGGCCACCCGTTCAAACTCCGCATCGGAAAGCGCCGCCACCTCCGACGTGCGCACCTCCATGTAATCGAACCCTGCGGCTTTCGCCGCCGTGATGTCCTTTAACGGGCCGCAGTAGCCGATTCCCTTGCCGGGAATCGCATCCGGCGCGGCCCGCCCTAGTGACAGCAAGGCAGCGATCGCGATTGCCAGCCGATGCTTCTTCATTGTGGTCTAGAGGTAAAGCTTGACGGCAAGCTGAACGATGCGCTGCTCCCTGGTCCCGCTGTACTCTCCGAAATAGCTTCCGACGGCTTTAGTCGAGCCGGCCGGCCGGAGATTATTGGTGATCACCAACTGGTTGAAGTTCGGAACGTTCAGGACGCTGGTCCCGGTAGCGCCGGCCGAAGTCGTGAGGTTCAAGGTGGTGTTGTAACTGCTGAATTGCGTGTGATTGAAGGCGTTGAAGCCTTCGAAACGCAACTGCAGATACTTCTTTCCCTCTCCGGCCAGCGCGAAGTTCTTGTAGAGGGCGATGTCGAAATTGTTCGTACCCGGAGTGCGGAAATAGGTTCTGGGCCACGGCGCCACATCTCCCGGCCCTCCCACGTAAAACGCGTTCGGGTTGATGTGGTCGCCGTTGACGCCGACATTGGAATTAAAAATCGGCTGGCCGGTGAGGTAGACCATCGGGCCAAAGGTGTAAGACCCGGTGGTAACCGCGCCTGTGGTCACGCCGGCGATCGACGGTGAGAGTTCGAGCGGCGTTCCTGTGCGGAAGATGGTGACGCCCGAAACTTCCCAGCCGTTGAGCGCCAGCTAAGGGATGACGCGACAATAGATTCACATCGGGGCAATCGTATAGTTCCAGGCGGGCAGAGTCGAATGTCGTTTGAGGCGAAGACGGCGGACCTTCTCTGGATCGGGTGAGATGCCGGTTGGATACTGCCTCCGGTCGAGGTAGGCCGCGACTGTGAGCCCGGTTCGGGTGCACGTGTTGCGGATGAAGTTGAGGACTTTGCGGTAACTGTCGAGAGGCTCGGCGGCCCAGTTTTTGGAGATTTCGGAAAACAGGCGGTGCTCGATGGGATTCCATTTGGAAGCGCCGGTGGGATAGTGAGCAACGGTTACGGTGAGTCCAAAGCGGTTACAGAGTTGGGTTTGAAGTTCGGTTTTCCAGGCGCCGGCGCGGCAACTGTTGCTGCCGCCGGTATCGGCAAGGATGAGCAACTTCCGGCTGCGTCGATAACGATCAGCGCCGTCGCGCTTCCACCAGCCAGCGATGGAGTGGGCGGCAAAGGCGGCCGTGTCATGCGAAACGTCTACAAAGACCGAGCCTCGGTTGGCGAGCAGGTCATAGATACCGTAAGGGATGGCGACGCCGATGGCATCGGAACGGAAATCGTGATCATTGACGGGCACGGACGTGCGGTCCCACTTTACGCCATTATTTTTGAAGTTGCCAACCAGTTCTCGTTTTTTGGTATCGACGCTGATGATGGGAAGCCCCTGGCGCTCAAAGCGGGTACGCAATGACGAGATGTAACGGAACTGTTGGTCGCGGTCCGGGCTGGAGTCGGTGGCAATGGCTTTGCGATTCACGCGGAGGGAAAAATCCATGTCGCGAAGCAATCGCGCCACGGTATTGGCCGAAATCTCGATATCGAGTTGCCGCAGCAATTCAGCGATTCCGGCAGACGTCTTGTGAGTCCAGCGGATGCCGGTGATGGGATCGCCGGCGGTGTCGTGTTCCAGCAGGATCTCGATGGCTTGGATTACTTCGGGCGTTTTTTTTCCACCGGTTTGCGTCCGGCGCCGGGCTGCCGCGTCCGACCGACCTCGACATCCTGATCCAGCAACTGCCGGCGACCGCGGGCGATGGTGTGGGGATCGAGGCCGAGAAATTGGGCCAGCACGCTGTCGCCGCCGTGGCCGAACTTCATCGATTCCAGCCCGGCGTATAAGCGGCGCTGCTGCTCGTCCAGCAGACTGTAAAACAAAATGATGCCGGCTTTCATCTCATCGGGAGACACTTCCAAACGGGAGGCATCGACAACCGTGGGGACGGACTGGTTGCTACGACGTGTCAGACGTTGTCGCTGGCGGGTCACTGGATCGGTCGAAGTATAGAGGAACAGGCCGGAGATCAACTCACGGCCGATCCTCTTCTGCTGGACGAGGTGGCGTAAGACATCTTGCGATCCTACATGTAGGATCGCAGAGAGTTCTTCCGCAAAATATCCCGCTACCGAACTACGGATGAACGCCTCGGCGGTGGCCAGTAGAGTGCCGTGGCGGGAGAACCACGCCGGCTCGCAGGGCCACAGGCCATCGGCTCCGAAGCGGGCGATCTCGCGAAGGGTGTAGAAACTGCCGCGATGCGAATAGCTGGTCAGGTAATCGAGTTGCTTGAGTTTTCGGAACACGGTGAGGTCCACGTCCGTTCCCAGGGCGCGTTTCAGATCGGGTAGGGTTGCGATCTTTTCGCGAAGCAGGAGCTTTCGCAATGAATCAGGCGAGAAGTCTCATAATGTTATAGTTTCGACTGGACGAACGTTACACTCGAAACTATAACATAACTAACAGCGACTCGGCGCAAAGCCTCGGATCATTGCCGATTGCCCATTAATATTGCGGTAAACGACTACAGCGACGCGCCTGTAGCCGAACTGGCAACCATCGGTAATGTGGTCATCACGACCGTTACTGAGTTGTTATTCTTGCGTCGGCCCTTAGCCACCTTATTGTTGTGCAGATATTGAGCCGGGCCAGGCAACCGGTAGACGTAATTGATCACCATGTTATTGGTCTGATCGGCAGCCGCCAGACGGTATTCGTATTGCCGCGTGTTGAAGGGGTTCACGGAGTCGCTATCGTTGTTGTTGGTGAGAAAGAATTTCGAGAACGTGTAGGCGACTCCGATCACTAACCCAGTTGCGATGTGCCGGTTCACTGCCACCTGCAGAGAGTTGTAGTTGGAAGAGGCGCCATTGTTACGGTAACTGATATCGCCATAGCCGGTGAACGGCCGGAGAAAATCCTGCGGAAGCGCATCCACCCCGTCGAATGACAGTCCCGCGTTCGAATATGCCGACGGAAGACCCGGTTGGCCAGAGGGAATCACGTTGCTGAATTTCGACATGTCCTGATTTTTGGCAAGGAACGTGGCCCCGTAGGGAACGGCGTTCAGATTGATTACCTGTTCCAGATTGCGGCCCAAAGAGCCCACATATGCCACGTCCAATACCACGCCGTGAGTCAGGTTCCTCTGAATACCCAGGTTGAAGCTCATTGCTTTAGGCGTTCTATCAGCCGGCGAGACTGCGGTTAGTCCAATTGTCCCGCGGGCCCCGCTGGCGGTGGCCGCGTTGACGTTGGTCAAAGATCCGTAGTAGAGTACCGGGGTCAGAACGTTTGGCGGGGCCTGCGCTTCGTTATTGTCCTGATCGGTGCGGGAGCGGTCGTAGGAAATAGCGAAGCCGCCGCGAATCACCGTGTCCTTGAAAGGAGTCGCCGCGAATCCAAAGCGCGGGCCAAGGCGGATACCCTGTTTGTACCCACCCTGCAGATTGAAGGTCTGGGCCGAGACCAAGCCGTTGGTAGGGTAGCCGGAGCCGGGAATAATCAGTCCTTCGTAGTTGCTGGGAAGGGTGTTGGCCGCGGTAAGAATGGATGGAATATTCGCCGGATCGACTACACGTACGGCGCCGTTTACGATGACGGGCGTATATAGGCGCACCGCTTGCGCCGGATTGTAGAGGTTGGGCTCGAAATACTCCTCACCGTTGTGCAGGTCATGAACCGGTCCGAGCCAACTCACGCGTAGACCATAATCGAGGGTGAGATGCGATGTGACGCGCCAGGTATCCTGCACAAATTCTTCAAGCGTGGTGTACCGGGAGTTAGTCTCAACCTTCTGGCTGGCCTGCGTATAGCTGGTGAACACGCCGAGCAGCGCGTTGGCGAACGGGTCGCCCGCATCCAGCGGGAAATTCGCGTTGGTTCCCAGACTGCTGGTGAAGTCGATGCTCGATTGAGCTGGAGACTGCGGGGTATTATAGGCAGTGGCCTGGTACATATAGAAACCCGTCTTGATCGTATGCTTCCCATATACCTTGGTCAGGTTTTCGGTAATGGTGAACGACGGGATCTGCTGGAAGAATGGCGAGCCGTTGATGCTGACGGATGGTGAAGTCTGGTTCGTCAGCCCGCCAAAGGTCATGCTAGGAATAATGTCATAGGGCGCGTTCGCGTTCGGGAACAGCAGCGGCGTGCTGATGCCGGTGGCCGCGCGAGAGAAGCCATCGGTGGCAGCGACGATGTTGGTGGTGAAAATGCCATAGCCGAATTTCGCTTCGTTGACCAGCGTAGGAGTCAGCGTAGTGGTCAGGGTGTACGCCATGTTGTAGCCCGAGCCGCTCCGGTTGATCGGCCCGAGAGTGGGAAAATTGTCGCTCAGGGTGGTGGTGCCGTAAGTCAGAATCTGGTCGTCGTAGTTATTGATGAAACGGCCGTACAGTCGGTTCTTGTTGTTGATCTGGTAATCGATGCGCACGATATCTTCGCGGCGCGGGTACTTGCTTGAAACCTGCGAAGTATAGTTATAGAGGGAGCCCCCGATCGTGGTGTTCGGCATCGGGAACAGATTGAGAATTGCCTGCGATCCAGGATAGAAACAGCTTTTGGGGATCACATTGCCCGGGAATGGATTGGGCGTCCCCGAACTGTTGCCGCCCAGGCAATTGCCGCTATCGCGGACGATGATGGGTTGCCCATTACCGTTGACCGACTGGGAGAAGTCTCCGTTGCGCTCGAGCGCCGTGGGCATCTCCACGTTGTTAGCGCTGGCCTGCGGAGTCAATTGCTTGTACCACTCTTCGTTGTAAAAAAAGAATAGCTTATTCCTGGATCGATTAATCCCGCCAAGAAACTTGGGCAGCACAATTGGCCCGCTGACATCGAAGCCATAATAGTTATAACGGTAGAGAGAGCGCGGGTGGCCCTGGGCGTTATTGAAGAAGCTATTGGCATTCAGGCTGTCATGTCGGTGAAACCATCTCAAGTCGACGTGAAAATCCTTAGTGCCGTTCTTGGTGGTAATGGTAACGATGCCGCCGGCGGCCTTGCCGTATTCGGCCTGATAGTTCGACGTCAGGATGTTGATTTCACCGACGGCGTCCGGGTTAATCGTAACCTGCTGCGCCTGTTGATCGGTCCGGGTAATCGAAGAGCCGTCAACCGACATATCCTTCATAGTGACTCGCATGCCGTTGATCTGATAGTTTCCGATGGCGCTCAGGTTGCTGACTTCAGCAGCGCCGCCGGGCATGGCGACGCCAGGCACCAGCTTCGCCATGTCGTTAATATTGCGTCCGTTCAGAGCGATGTCGCGCAACTGCAAATTAGTGACGGCCTCGGATCTTTCGCCCGATTGGGTCTGCATCTCCAACTGGCCGGCGTCTTCCACCACGGTGATGGTGTCGGTTGGCGCTCCTACTTGAAGGGTCAGGTCGCCAAGACCCAGCCGATCTTGCGGATCTACCGCCACGCCGCTGCGGACCAATTTCTTGAAGCCAGCTTTTTCGATCGACACGTCATAGACTCCCTGTTCGATATCGGGCGCGACGAAGATTCCAGCCTCGTTGGAGTCGACCGTTTGGGTCCCCTTGGTAGCTTGATTGGTTATGGTGACCTTAGCGCTCGGCACCGATGCCCCTGAAGGGTCCTTTACCGTTCCGGATACAGTGGCGGAAGTACTTTGAGCGTAAGCTCGTCCGGCCACGAAAAGAAAGGCGGAGGCCGCTATCATGGCCATCAACAGCGAATTGCGCATGCGACTTAGCATTGTGTCTCCTCTATGTCCTTGATCGATCCCGCCTAAGATAACGGGCGAATCCAGATGTTACGGAACTGCATAAAAGTCTCTTTAACGTCGGGATGGTAGTGATCTTGCAGCATTAGCGGACCATCCTCGCAAGGGTCGGTGTCGTCGCTGCTGGTGGTACGGCCCTTGACGGTTACGTTGTCCTGCACCAGCACGCCGTTGTACAGTACAGTGACTGTTCCCGGGGTTGCGAGTTTTCTATCGTCGCCACACTTCGGCGCATGAAACACGATGTCGTAGGTCTGCCACTCTTTTGGTGGACGGGATACATTCACCAGGGGCGCGTACTGCCCGTACAGCGACCCGGCGGATCCGTTCGAGTAAGTGGGATTGTTGAATGAGTCCAAGATCTGGATCTCATAGCGGCCCTGCAGGTAGACGCCGCTATTGGCGCGCGCCTGGCCGTGGGCGTTCGACATGTAAGGGACAGCGAATTCCACGTGAATTTGCGCGCTGCCGAACTTCCGTTTCGTATAAAGGTTGCCGGTGCCGCTCTTACACGTCAGGATGCCCTCCACTATCGGCCACGCTCCTGGTCTACCGTCCTTGTATTGCCACTGCGAAATATCCTTTCCGTCAAACAGGACAATTGCGTCCGACGGGGGCTGTCCTGGCAAGCTTGCGGGAACGACCGGTGTAGGTTGGGGACCATCTCCCGCCAGTTGCGCCGACAACGCGGCGCACAGGAGCAACGCTCCCGCCAGCTTTTCGAGAGACTTCATCGCGCCGACCATGGTTTCTCCGTCGGCTTGATCGGTTTCATCTGCAGGTTGCGGAACCAGACTTCCGCGCCTTCGGCCTGCAGCATGATTCGACCTCGGCTCACCGGTACGTATTGCGTGGGATCGTCCGTCGAGGGTTGCTGGATGTCCCATGCGCGCATCACCACTCGCCCGTTCACGATGTGAGTGGCTTTGTCGGCGTCGAGCACCAGTTCTAGTTGGTTCCAGCCGTTTCGGTCTTCGAAATCACCGAATTTGATGATGCGGCCGTGGCTCTGCGTTTTCAGCGGGCCGGAGAGGACATACATGGGCAGCCCTTCGGTTTCGATCTTAGTGGTAATGCGGGAGCCGTCCAGCAGCCAGAGATCGCCCACGTCTGTTTCCTGAATCTGGAACTCGAGGGCGCGCGGCCAGATCTTGTCGGGACCATTAAAGAAATAGAGCAACCCGCTGTCCCGCTTGTTCTCATTATTGGGAACGAACCGCTTGGCGCCCCACTTGAATTCGACGCGGATGCGGCAGTTGGAGAATTCGCGCTCGCTCGCGAGATAGCCGAATTCCTGCCTCTCGTCGCTCTCCGGGATGTCCAGAATATGGATCATTCCGTTTTCCATCTTGAACACCTTCTTCGGATCGGAGTTCTTGCCGGTGGATGGAAGAAACGTGTACCATCCATCAAAGTTCCTGCCGTTGAACAGCGATATCCAGCCATCCGAATCAGGCAGGGGCTGCGCGGACAACAGGGAGGCGCCGATGACGAAGCAAACGGTGGTCGCTAATCTCACAAGGTGAGATATTATACCGGGACGGATTTCCTGTCATTGCACGGAGGCGTAGAGGAGACTATGCGAATGTCATAGTGCCCGGTATGCATTCGACGAGGTTGATTGCCGGCGCCGTCATCGGTACGATTGGAGGGATCATTCGCGGGATGCTGCAGGGACTTCTCATTTGGCGATGGATGGCGACTGGGCTGCTTGCTTTAGCAGCCGGCAATCTTTGTGCTGCGCCGCGAGTCGCCTCCGCTTTTCATCGGGAGGACATGAACTACGGTGTCGACTTCTGGCGGGAGCCGGAAGGGTTCGCCCAATCTCGCGTCAGAGCCATTGTGCAGACCAGGGATGGCTATATTTGGCTCGGGACCGATGGCGGATTGGTACGCTTTAACGGCGAGAGCTTCACCGCGTTCACGGTCCAGAGCGGCGCGCTGAAGGACAACGAGGTCTGGGCGCTGCAAGAAGACGACGAGGGCGGCTTGTGGATCGGCACCTACGGCGGCGGCCTCACGCTCTTCAAGGAAGGACGCTTCCGAACGTTCACTACATCGGACGGGCTTCCGGATGACGTGGTCATGGCGCTGGCCAGCGACCACCAAGGCAATATCTGGATGATTACGCCGCAAGGTCTGGGCCGCGAATTCCGTGGCGTCTTCGCTCGTATCTCTTCGGAGAGCGTTGATGTTCGCGTCACGGCCGTATGCGCCTCATCGACTGAAGGAGTGCTGGCGGCGACGCGCAAGGGGGTTTATCGCGTGACGGGCAGCAGGCTGGATTCGCTTCCGATGGCGCCCGCTCCGCCTAGCGCCCAGCCGGGGAACCTGCTGTGCGGCAGCGACGGCTCAGTATGGATTGGCTACAGCAACGATCTTATTGAACAGCGCCGAGGCGGTTTTTCTGCAACCTTCGGACATGCGCGCAACGCGGGAGGTCATACCAGCCGCCTCTACGAAGATCCGAGAGGCGGGATTTGGGCCATACAAGGAAAACGGATTACCAAACTGGGGAAGGGCAGTTTCGAGACGGTTCCGGTAGAGGGCGAGGCCGGCGGACTGGCCAACGTTTACACCTTGTGCATGGATCGCGAAGGCGGCGTCTGGGTCGGGCTGCAGTCGAACGGTCTGGCGCGGCTGCGGACGCGGCAACTGTCCACGGTCTCCATCGAAGATGGGTTGCCCGATGATCGCACACGCGCCGTGTTTGAAGACAGCCGTGGCGATATCTGGATTGGGACGGCCGATGGGCTGGCTCGGCACCATGACGGTCACTTCACCAACTGGACCGAGGCGAACGGCTCACGGCTGGGCGACGTACGCTCGATTGCCGAGGATTCCAGCGGCCAGATCTGGGTTTCGGCGGGCAAGGAGCTCATGGTCATTGCGGGCGGACGTCTTGTGCCGGCTCCCGGTTGGACCGCAGCGGCCGAAATCGAAGTGCTCTACAAGGACGCGGAAGGACGCTTGTGGATCGGCACGGACGGCGCGGGCCTTTTCGAATACTCAGGCGGGGCGTTTCGAAATTACCGGACGGAGAACGGATTGGGTAGCAACCAAGTGCGCGCCATTATGGGCGACCGAAGCGGCGCACTGTGGATCAGCACGTTCGGCAACGGACTGAGCAAATATTCGAACGGCAGATTCAGCATCGTCAGTACCAGCAGCGGGCTTGCCGGCGACCGTGTAGTTGCCATTCATGAGGATGAGGAGGGCGCTCTCTGGTTCGCCACGCGGCATGGGCTTTCTAGGCTCAAAGACGGAAATTTTTTCACCTGGACCTCGCAGTCCGGTCTGTTTTCGGATTTTGTCTATGCGGTGGTGGATGACGGCCGCGGCGACTTCTGGTTCAGTTCCGCCCAGGGCCTCTTTAAGGTCAGCAAACAGGAGCTTCGAGGCTTTGCCGCAGGCGCCGTTAAGAAGGTCACGTCGGTGGCATACGGCGAGAGAGATGGTATGAAGACCCGGGCAGGAAACCTCGGCAACCAGCCGGTGGCATTGAAAACCGCCGGCGGCCAACTGCTCTTCACTTCCATGAAAGGGCTGGTGGTGGTTGAACCTGACAGGATCGTTCCCAACACCACCTACGTGGCGCCGGTTTATATCGAAAAAGTCGTCGTCAACAAGAAGGAGCAGCCGCCGGACCGTTACGCTCAATTGCCTGCGGGTGGAGGCGACATCGAAATTCATTACGCCGCTTTGAGCTATTCCGCACCCGAAAAGATGCGGTTCCGATACAAACTCGAAGGCTTCGATCCGGACTGGATTGACGCGGCGGACAGGCGCTTTACCTACTACGCCAATCTGAGCCCGCGCGGCTACCGGTTCCGCGTGGTGGCCGGCAAGGTGGATGGGGCCTGGAACGAAGCCGGCGCGACTTTTTCGTTTTATCTCAAGCCGCCATTCTATCGGACATGGCTGTTCGGCGGCCTCGTGATGCTTTCCGTGACGCTGCTCGCTGCGGCGCTGTACTGGCTCCGCATGCGCGGCTTACGTGCGAGATATTCCGCTGTGCTCGCCGAACGGAACCGTATTTCACGGGATATCCACGACACGCTGTCGCAAAATCTGGCTGGGATCGCGCTGCAGTTGGATGCCGTCCACATGCACTTGCCGGACGTGCAGAGCGATCTGCGGGAACGCCTCGACGAAGCCTGCAACCTGACGAGATACAGTCTCGCCGAAGCGCGGCGGGCGATCGCCGACCTTCGCTCGGACGAATTGGAGTGTCCGGAACTGGCCGCGGCCCTGCCCGAAATCGCCCAGCGTCTGGCGGCCGCCCTACAGACCCGGATCGAGGTGATCGGCGCACCGCGGAAGCTGAATCCTGCGATGGAAAGAAATCTTCTGCGCATCTTTCAGGAGGCGCTCACCAATGCCGTAAAGCACGCTCATGCCCGGAGTGTCGATGTGGAACTGAAATTCGCGCCGCACTGTCTCGCGCTGCGAGTACGCGACGACGGCCGCGGGTTCGATCCGGAAAGTCTGAATCCGGCGGGAAGCGGGCATTACGGATTGATCGGGATGCGCGAGCGCGCGGAGAGGATCGGCGGCCACCTGACGCTGAATAGCAGACCGGGTGAAGGTACCGAACTGCTGGTGGAAGTGCCGATTTAGAGGAGCCATGAGCGATCCCAACAACGAAGGCCGGATTCGCACCATGATCGTGGAGGACCATTTTGTGGTGCGGGTCGGCCTCGCAGCCATCATCAACAGTCAACCCGATATGGTGAACGTGGTCGAAACCAGCAACGGGCGGCAAGCGGTGGAACTGTTCGAGAAGTACCAGCCGGATGTCACCCTGATGGACCTGCGGCTCCCCGGCTTAAGCGGGATTGAAGCCATCACGGCGATTTTGGGAAAGTTCTCGCGGGCGCGGATCATCGTATTGTCGTCGTTCGGTGGGACCGAGAATGTGTTCCGGGCTTTCCAGGCCGGCGCCCGTTCGTACTTTCTGAAAGACGTGAAAGGCCGCGAACTGGTGGAGGCGATCCGGGCCGTACACGCGGGTCAAAGACCGCTTCCCAAGGAAGTCGCCTCATGCCTGGCGGAAAGGATTCCCTGTCCGGAACTCAGCCCGCGCGAGTTGGAGATCCTCAAGCTGATCGCGAACGGAGAATCTAACAAAGAGATCGCGGTTCGGTTGGCAATCAGCGAGGGAACCGTTCGGGTGCACGCCAGCAACGTCTTCGTCAAGCTTGGCTGCAGCGACCGCGCCCAGGCTGTTGCCGTCGCCTTCCACCGCGGCATTATCGCCATTGAGTAATCGGAACAGGCAACCCAAAGAAACTTGAACCAATTGGCACTAAACTAAGATCCACCGCAATAAAACGCAACCTGGGAGCCCTTATGCACTTTCGCCATATTCATACCGTCGCCGGTCTCGCCGCCCTATTCTGCGCCGCGCCTGCCATAGCGCAAATGGGTCGCACGTGGCATCCGAAAAGAAGATCGTCCCCGACCCCGTCACCGGCCTTCCCCTCACCTTCCTCACCAGCTCCGATGTCTATCACCACTCGAAGATCTACCAGACCCATCGACAGTGGACCTCTGACGGCAAGTGGCTCATCTTCCGCGGCCAGCGCGAAACCGGCTCACAGGCCATGGCCGTCAACGAAGAGACCGGACAAATCGTTCAGGTCACCGAAAACGGCTTCTCCGGAATGCTGTGTCTTAGCAACATGGCCATGAAGCTCTACGTCCTCTCCGGCGGCGGTGGCAGAGGCTAGGCGCCCGGGCCGAGGCAGATCCTCGAAATCGATCTCGCGAAGTTATTCGCCGATGTCGCGGCGAAGTCCGTCAAGCCTTCCGCAAACTATACGCGCGTCTGTGGAACCATCCCGCCCACTCTCGAAACCGACGGCAACATGGGCGTCGACGCCAACGATGACTTCATGTATTTCAGCGTCAAAGGTCCCGAAACCGCGCAACTCTCGCCCGGCCTGACGCTTCAACCGGGCTTCGGCCCGCGCTTCAAAGCCGGAACCAGCGGCCTACGCGCCATGAATCTCAAGACCGGCGAAATCAAGTTCATCGTCAACGTCGGCTTCACCATCGGCCACGTGCAATCCAATCCGTGGAACCCCGGCGAGATCGTCTTTGCCTGGGAAACCGGCGGCAAAGCTCCGCAGCGCACCTGGTATATCAAATCCGATGGCTCCGGTCTTCGGCCGCTCTACCCGGAAGCGCCCTACGAGTGGATCACCCACGAAGCCGTCATTAATAAAGATGAGGCCGTAATCGCCATCCTCGGCCACCGCTCCATCTCAAGCGCCACGCCCGAATCGGATTGGGGTATCTCCGGAACCTACGAGCACCCCACCGGCGTCGCCATCGTCAACCTGCACACCCGCGAAATGCGCATCGTCGGCCAAGTGCCAGCGTGGTCCAAAGGCCGCTCCGATTGGCACGTTGCCGGCTCCGAAGACGGCCGCTGGGCGGCGTCCGACGATTTCCAGTATGAGGTCTGGCTCTACGACCGCCACTCCGGCGAGGTGAACTTACTTGCCGGCCCGCAAAAGACCGACGCCGATCACATCCACCCGACGTTCAACCGCGAAGGCACCAAGATCGAGATCCAGTCGGCGCTAATCTCCAAGGATAACCGCTCGCTGAATATCTGCATTGTTACGGTGCCCAAGACGTTCTTGAATCGCACTTACTCGATTAAGACACCGGAGTAACCGAGCCACTCCACCAGCATCTCGGCCATCAGGCCCTCACTTACTTTACCAGCCCCTTCTCCGCCGCTTCTTCAAACGCAATCCGCACATCCGAATTGTCCGGATTCCCCTTTCCATCCCGCTGGAACATAACAATCCAGATCAAATTCTTCACCGGATCCGCCCAGCTCTGCGTACTGAACGCGCCGCCATGTCCAAACGATCCAGCCGACAGCACGCTGTTCGCCACCATCTTCGACGGATCCTCCACCACGCAGAATCCCAATCCCCACGGCATCCCCGGACGCGCAGTCAAATCGCCCGTCTGCTTCCGCGTCATCTCCGCCACAGTGTCATTCTTGAGGATTCTCTTGCCGTTCCACTCGCCCCGGTGCAGCATCATTTGATAGAACCGCGCTACATCCTCCGCTGTCGAAAATAAACCCGCCCCGCCCAGCGGAGGCCGCGCCCGATCTGTCGCCTCCGTCTTATATAAGTACGGTATCGTCGTCTCCTCCAACTTACTCGCCTGCGCATTCCACTTATACGGATGCGCCCACCGCGCTTGCTTCTCAAGCGGCACCCAGAAGCTCGTGTCCTTCATCCCGACCGGATCGAAAACCCGCTCCTGCAGAAACCGGTCGAATGCCATCCCACTTGCCACCTCCGCCACGCGTCCCAATGTATCGAGGCCCGCCGTCGAATACGCCCACCGCGTCTCTGGCTGAAACCGCAGCGGCTGTTTCGCCAGGTTCTGTGCTGTCTCCGCGAGTGTCCAGTGCGGCTCGCGCGTCATCATATCGCCCATGCCGCTGGTGTGCGTTGCCAAATCCCGTAGCGTCACCGGTCGATTCGGAGTCGCCGTCTGCCCGCCAGCGCTCACCACTACCCCCGCAAACTCCGGCACATACTTCGCCACCGGATCGTCGAAGCGCAATTTCCCGTCATCGGCCAAAATCGCCACTGCGGCGACCGTGATCGGCTTGCTCATTGACGCGATCCAGAAAATATCATCCGTCCGCGTCTTCCGGTCCTTCGCCACATCGGTCTTCCCCACCGCAGCCAGATGCAGCACCTTATCCGGATCCGCGATCAGCGTCACAATCCCAGCCGCTTCGCCCTTATCCACAAACTCCTGCATCCGCGGCCCAATCGCCGCAAACCGGTCCGCCCCTTGCGCGCAGCACAAAACGATCAAAAACGTCGAAAACGGTCGCATAAGAATACCAATCACTCTATCAAAATCAAGAAGGAAAGCGCCAGAAACAAA
>Ga0207038_10242_pt1 | contig 13901 bp, 12 predicted proteins | sample Alteio_BWMinCont_76_FD_153285 | JGI IMG/M metagenome (GOLD analysis project Ga0207038, IMG submission 153285) | Enriched cells from forest soil in Barre Woods Harvard Forest LTER site, Petersham, Massachusetts, United States -... | ecosystem: Environmental > Terrestrial > Soil > Temperate forest >...
AGGATCGAACTCCGTAGTTCGGCGGGTATAGCAGATCGCGGCGAGGCAGATAAGCGCATCTGAGTACAAAAAGGTCAGTTGCTTCCACTCGTCGCCGTAGATGGGAAACAGTGCGGCGCACGCACAAGCCATTGCCGACAAGAACAGGCCGACGGCGAACTCGAACCATCTGTAGCGAGAAATGACGAGGGCGGCCACCGCTACGATGGAAACCTGAAGCGATCCATTCACAAGAAGGTTCGATGGATTATCTTGCAGAGGCAGCAAAGCACCCGCCAGCCCACCCATGATGCCAATGACCAGGAATGACCTTGAGGCACGCCACCAACTGAACCCCAAGTTCGCAAAGCTTAGAATCGCGAACGCGATAACCAGCGTGTTTCCGGAGATGATGCCCTTAAAAGCCTCCGCTCCCGCGAAGCTAAAGTAAAGCCCGCATGAGCCGATCCCAACCATGAGCTGGCCGAAATCCTCTCTTTCGCTGCGCTTGATCAGCCCGAAGACAATAAAGGCTGCGCAAAGCGCCAGCTCGCCCGTCCACTGCATTTGAGGCGTGACAACATTGCGCGAGATCGCCAGCTTGACGAGATACCAAATGCCCAGAAGGATCACCACGGCGCCCACCCACAAGAGGGCACGGGCCCCTAACCTGTATTCGGCGTCTTCGATGTCGTGTGCTTTTGGGCGCGGGCTTGGAGGCGCCGGACTTGTCACGGGCGGCGGCTGCGAACTGGGAGGTTGCGAGGCCGGTTCGTTGGTGGAGGATGTTCTGGGACGTTCATAAGAAGTGTCCGGAGGGCTGACCTGGTGTGGAGGGGCGGTAGCGGGAGGAGGAGGCTGGATCGGCGGCCGGGTTTGGGGCATCGGGAACGGGGGCGGCATGGCGAGCCTATACTCGAGCGCGTGCAACCTAGTTTCGATTTGGGCCAAGTGCGCTTCTATGCGGTTGAGATGTTCATCGTCGGTCATCGGCCGGTCCTGATTACAGTGTATGTCAGAAACGGAAACGATAGCCAACGGAAAGCCGAAGGCCCGACAGGTCGAATCCCTCGATCTCGGAGGTTTTGATATATCGAGCCTCCGCGTAGGCGCGGGTTCCGACGTTCAAACCCAAGAAGGCCGCTCCCCCGAAACCGCTCCGAAACCTGGTGTCGACGTTCTCTTCCACAGACTGCAAGTTGGCGAACATCAGGTCGAAACTTATCCCGCAATAAGGGAACAGAAAGGGCCTGCGGCGAACCGCATTTGGCCTTCGCTCCGGCTCATCCGTTTGTGAATCTGGCGCCTTCTTGGAATGCCCCTCGTCCCAGCCAACAAGGAGAGGATGCCGGTATTCAAGCCCGAGGAGGCCAAATAGGACGCTGTCGGCTCCTTTCGAGTGTCCCAGCAGGTGAAGGTCCAGATCAAATCGGCCCCTATCATAACTGCTGATCGCACCGAAGCTGCCACCGATGTCAAACCAGGCGCTTCCGAACCGGGCGCGAGTCTTTGAGCTTGTGGGCAGATAGACTCCGAAATCCGGCCCAATGTAGAACGGGTTTCTCTGCCTGGGTTTTTGCCGGTCGTTTGAAGTTGTCTGTCCGTTGTTCGGAGGAACCGCTGGGGCTTGGGTTTCCGGTTTTGGCGACTCAGCTTGGGCCGACGCCATGACCGACAACCCGGCTGCGAAGAGGATTGCAAACGAAGAGGCTACACGATGATCCGTCAGATCGCTTAATGAAACCATGTTGATCCTGCCTCGGATTATGCATGAGGCAGTCCAATTGGAAGCGGCTTTGGCATGAGAGACCTGTGCAAGCTCCACACATCCGAAGTCACGCCAATGAGGCTACCCGCAGAGCCTGGCACCCGAAACCTGGAACCTGGAACCTGAACCTTAATTGGCACGTTTTGCGCTATAAGCAAATTGTTATCGCTTGTGCCATGCAACCGTAGGTCTGATAAGCTATTCTAGGTTGCTGAACAGGGACTCAAAATGAAAACTGTATTGTTCTTGCTTTTGGTTGCATTCATCGTCGGGTGTGGCGGAAGCGGCATATCCGATCCGGGGCCGCCTGTTCCCGCCAAGTATGTGGGTGTTTTCCACGGAACTTTCGCGGGCGCCTCGGGGGATCAGGGCACGATGGCACTTACGTGCAGCCCTCACGGCAACATTACGGGCACCGTAACAGATCAGACGGATAATGCTAATGGCAACCTGATTGGGAAGGTTAGTCCGACCGGCCACCTCGATCTGGATTTCGAGTTTCACAATGGCGTTGGACACTTGGTTGGTCAGCTAAAAGACGGAACGCAAGACCAGTTCACAAGCTCGATGACCGAAACGGGCCTTGTCATCCAGAATGTGAACGTGAGCCTTTATCCGGGTCCCTAGGGGATATGTTTTAGGGGCATAGGTGTTAACTTAAGGTTTTGACCTTAGGCCCAACGGGCCGAGAATACTTCAGCGAAGGCCAGAGCGGAGCGACGGCCTGGTAAGAACGAAACCAAACCCAGAGGGCTGAAGGTCCGAAACCTCCGAAGAATGATTGAAGGGTTTAGTGAATGGCGATGGGGGATAGGGAATAGTGTCTCGGATAGCTATCCCCTATCTTTTTGCTGGCGCAAGCGTTACTTTGACTTGAAACCTCTTGCTTTGGACATCAACAGCTTGTATTTGTCCGCCGGAATCGCGTCCGTTGTATTTCGGTGTTGGACCAACTGGCGCGCTTGTTCGGTGGCGCCGGATGTCGTGCTCGCACTTGCCGAACGGTAGATGGCGAAGGCGGCTATCGCAACGACCAGCGCGGCTCCCCCGCCCGCAATTATATGCTTAGGTTCTGCCATAGGATTCTCCTTAGAAAGTCGTTGCCCAGGAGTACTTCGACTTGTCAGTGATGATGCCGGCCCAAGAGTCTAATACGTTGCAACCCGCAGCGAGGCTTGTGAGCTGAGATGATTTTGCATGCCCGTCCGCATACGAGGCGATCACCATGGTGCCGCCGCTGTGCCAGGGCCATACTCCGCCGAAAACGTTCCACGCCAAGGGGGTCGAAGGATTCCAGCCACCGTACCAGTGGTAACCGAAATCGTTCGCCCAAGCGTAGCGAGTGTCGTTGTAGTTCTGGTCGTAGATACAAGGCGGGTCCACTCCTGGGTTTCCGCCGCCTATGGGTGCTCCCGAGGCCGTCCGATACCAGATACTGCTCACCGCCATGTAGGTTTCTGCCGGGCGAACGATTTCAGTCTGAGTGATCGCGTGTTGGACAAAAGCGAACTTGTTGTTCGGATAATCAATGTATGTGGGGTTGAAATACTGAGAATTGATGCCCCAGTCAGCCGTATCGCAAAAGTTAAAGAACTGCTGCTGCGCTTTGTAGGGAACGGAGTTGGGATTGACGGTCATCGTTGGTGGGAACATCCGGTCGTTGTAGCCGGCAGGGTCCATGGGGTCCATCATGATGGGCTCGTTCTTGATATAGGGATAAGCCATCATGAGTGGCACCGCATCGGGATGTGCCGGGTTGGCATCATACGTCATGTTGTATGAGGCAATCATGAACCGGTCATCGTAGTCGTTCATGTACATGATCGCTCCGAGCGTAATCTGCTTGTTGTTTGAAATTGAAGCGGCTTTTTTCGCTTGGGATTTTGCTTGAGCAAAGACGGGAAACAGAATGGCAGCCAGGATCGCGATAATCGCGATGACAACTAGCAGTTCGATGAGCGTGAAACCACGATTGTTATTGGACAAAGACCAACTCCTATTGTAGAAAAGGCGAAACGATTACAACACGAGACTGAGTCCGGCTTATCCGTTGCGGTTCGAGGCCAGCGCACTTTGCCATTCCTGTCACCTTTACGAGGCCGTGTATATAGAAGTATAGGGACGCTTTTGGGGAAACTGCAACTATGTTCGCCGACGGCTGAAAAATTGGGAAGTTTTCCGCAAAGAGTTGGTATTGTGAGTCTTTTTGCGCACCTTGGAAGCTAGGGGAGGAAGAGGTTCAGCCGTTGCCGTCTGCGCGGGACTCCACTGAGGCGGTTTTTCCGGAGGCGTTGGTTTCGGGCAGGTTTGGGTTCCTTCCCGGATGGAGCACTATTCCTTCAATTTCGGACAGGGCGATTGGGCCCAGCTCTCGAGAGTCCGTATCGCAGCTCACGTTGTCGCTCAAGACGTACACGTAGCCTTTCGGAATCGAAAAGTAGCGTATGTCGACGTATCGAAATCTCGTAGGCTGAGGATAGAAAATGGACACCCATATTGTGCGTGGACCCCTGAGTTTAATCTGCTCGAGGCGGTCGCTCTCCAAGTAAGCGATGCGCTTGATATATCGTTCTCCATGATGTGTGAAGACCACGACGTCGTCGCGTCGTATCTTATCGGGGTCGAAATTCGTGGTCATCAACACTATGGAGTTATCCGATAGAGTGGGCGTCATCGACAAGCCGTAAACGAAGGCGGTCCTATAGGGTTGCTGGTAGATGAGCGAACCGAGTGTGACACCCAGGAAAGCAACCTTCGGCAATCGGTTGAACTTGGACGCCAGTCTTAGATGCACAATTCTACTTACTGAAAAGCTGTCGCGCCGATGCGCAATCTTAGAAGTTATGAGGGATTAATGAAAACAAGGCATGCGGCGTGTTCCCGATTCGTGTGGGTCGGCGCTCCTTCAAACATACTTATACGGTGGCCCGCTCGAAAAATCTGGTTGTTTTGGGTTAGAATTGAGAACGGTCGGATCGTTAGCTCAGTTGGTAGAGCAGCTGACTCTTAATCAGCGGGTCCAGGGTTCGAGTCCCTGACGGTCCACCAGTATTTTGGAGCTTCGAGTTTATCGTGGTGGCCAAGCTCGATAACGGCCAGCGCCTGGCCAAGGCTCTCGCACGAGCTGAACCGGTGTAAATCGAAACGCTAGCAAGAGGCCTCCCCAAAGGCTTCCGAGTCCGAAAGCGACGTGGTAGCCCATATACAAAGGAGGCAATAAGAATGCCGTCCACCAGGGGTTTCCCCTGGATGCTTTGACAGCCGACAGAATTGCGAGAATCACATATGGGATGAGGATTACAGCGGCCAGGACTAAAAAGATCTTGGAAACGGCCGACAAAACAACGCTCAGGAAAAGACTCAACACGAATACGCCAGGTATTCCGTGGCGTGGCGTAAATGCGTAGGGCGCAACTAACCAAGACCAAGTATCCCATTTCGCGGAATAAGCCGCCTGGCGGTAAAGACCCCGAATGGTGGGTTGATTGTAGTAGTTCACACGAATTTTCGGGTTTAACCAGACTTTTCCTCCCGACACGTGAATGCGCCGGTTGAACTCGTAGTCTTGGTGTCTGACGAGCCGTTCGTCGAACAGTCCAATTCGATCGAACAGGCTGCGAGGAAAGCAGCCGAATGGGACTGTGTCAACGGGGCCCTCCTTGGCCCCCAATCTGAACGCCGAGTTGCCAACCCCCATTTTGCTCGTTGTGATGGCTTGCACGAGGCGCGCCTGGATGGAGTCCTCTCTTGGCAGGGTGACTACAACTCCACCCACGTTCTCAGCCCCGGTCCGTCTGAGTGTCTCGACGCAGAGCGTTAGGTAGTTAGGCGGATAATCTGCGTGGGCGTCAAGTCGTAAGATCGTCTCGCCTTGGGCCTCGCGAATAGCCATGTTCATGCCGACAGGCACTACCCGCGCTGGATTGTCGAGTATCCGCAAGTTTCCATGGCTCTCTGCCAGGCGGGACAATATATCGCGAGTGCCGTCGGTGGACATCCCCTCGACGACGATCACTTCAAAATCGAACTCGCTTTCGAACCCAAGGACAGATTCCAGGCATGATTCGATGTGCTTGGCTTCATTGAAGCAGGGGATGACAACACTTACAGCGGGCGGCATCTTCAGCTTCTTATGGTCTTCACAACGGCGTTGCATGTTCTAGCGAAGGCCGAGGGACGGACCGAATCGCTACGCAAGATCGCTTGACCATCGTTCCACTTCTAGCACAAACGGGGCCATCGCTCTCTCTTAAGGATTACCCGGAGTCGATTTTCCGTCCATCGACTCGTCTACGTCGATGGGCGTAAGCTGACGCCTCTGAGAATAAAGGTTCTTACTTGTGATCGGATCTTTTCGTGAGCCGTGAGCTTCGCTCAACGGCCTCACGCAAGAGTGGCTCCTTCGGGTGCGCACATTTGCACTGATCGTTGCGACCGCCAGGTCAGGGGACCTGGCTAAGGTCATGCGTGACGTTCACACTTCAAGCTTCCGCCCCTGAATGAAGCTCAAGTTGCTCGCCGTGAGCAACACTCGGAATGCTCAAGTAACCGGCAGCGACTGTCTCAGTTGGAGGTGGGGAACACACTCCTTGCCTCAGCAAGACCAAGGGAACCGTGCGCAAGAAAATCTTGGCGTCCAGTAAGAGCGTATACCGATCGATATATTCGATGTCGTATTTGATCCTTACTTTCCATGGAATCGAGTTTCGCCCCCTTATCATTGCAAGCCCAGTTATTCCAGGCCTCATTGCGAGCTTCCGAGCGTTTTCTTCGTCATAGAACGCGGCCTGTTCCAACTGATCGGGCCTGGGGCCCACAATGCTCATGTCTCCCCGCAGAACGTTGTAGAACTGGGGTAACTCGTCCAGACTCGTGGCCCTTAGTATCCGTCCGATCCTAGTAACCCTTGGATCGTTCCTAGCTGTCATCGATGACCCGTCGCTAAACTGTACATATGGCGCTCCGACTGTCATCGTGCGAAGTTTAATAATTTCAAATAGCCGTCCGTCGAGGCCTATTCGTGTCTGTTTATAAAAAGCGGGCCCCTTAGAAGTTAATTTAACCAACAATGCCAATAGGATTACTAATGGCGCAAATAAAACAATTGCAATAGACGAACCAGCGATGTCAAACGTGCGTTTGACAACGCCTTGTGATCGAGATATCACCTCACCAACCTCCTAACTTATCGCCTCAGCGCCGATAAGTGCAACTTACAACATCCAACGCAATCCCCAAAAGAAAATATAAACGCAATCACGAGCAAAATATATATGAAAATTGCGGAACAATCAACAGAAACTCAGTTAACTCGTAGAATTGCTACTCTGTCACACAGCGGGAACCTTAAATTCATCAGGGGCAGATTTTCTTACTATTGCTGTTCCTGCGACCGGAGCATATTCTCAATCCTCCCGCCGAGACCCCCTACATTCCACAAAATAGGTGGCCAGCAACTTCTGTTGAAGTATGTCAGGCCAAATCATAATATATCAACGCCAGAGGGATATTCATTGAGAAACATAACAAATATATGGGGGTGTAGTGCTGCCCGATGCTCTTTCGAGGTCCGAGGACATCTCTTGAGACTTTGGAGGCGCCTCAATTTGCTCGGAATATGGTTCGCCGTCAAACTGGCCGTAACTCCAAGCTACGCAAAGAGAGAATCAGTCTGAGCGCACGTTCGACTTGCTGGGTAAATACTGTGGCGAATATACCAACGACGACAATTTTGACTGCGGCCGTCGCATACGCGGCGAGTTATGGCGTTTGTTTCTTTGATGGTGGCTCGTTCATTAGTGGCTGCTTGGGTGGCTCAACACCCGCTACAAGCCCAAAAATTACCGCAATGCATACAGCAAGCGAGTAGACGATCCATGCCTGCAGACTTCGCAATACCCAAACCATCAGAGCGGCGCTCAAAGCGAGCGCTAGGCACTGTACGATGAACTTAGCGGCGGTATACGTGTTCCTTTCCTCGTCCTATTAATTGTTAATACGATCCGACTGTCCGAAAAGGCACTCCTCCTAAAAAGAATGGCCCTACACGATGGCGCGATTCTCTCCCTGATCGTGGCGATGAACCAGAGGAACCCAGCAGCCGCTTTGTTACGCCCTGAGCTACGGTCGATCGCAGTCGACCGCACCGACACTACCAGGAACAACCAGCGACAACATAACCCATTATCGTTCATTTACGACACTCTGATGGCAAACCGCAGGTTTGGCGACACATACCATTGGCAATCGCACGTTACGTGAGGGTGATAACGCTCAAGTTGACGGGCTTACCTCCATGGAGTTCTTGCGCTGTATGTCACACAAATCTATGGTAGTTTCAAGCGATTTTAGTATACAATTGAAACGGTGTGTGCGCGTATAGATATTGCTCGCTACGGTGATGGGGATTACCGAGCCACGGCGATGTCGCGTCCGTATCCCGTTTAAAGCCTGATACGAAGATGCTGATTCATGACCTTGTCGATATGGTGGCCGCACAGCGCCCATCGAGCCCTTACATTCGTTGGCCCGTCGCCTACTCTTACGAGGAGTTCGCGGAGCGCACGAAGCGTGTTGCAACGTGGCTCGCTTCCCTTGGGATCCGGCATGGTGACAGGATTATCATCTTTTCGCGAAATCGTCCTGAGGTTTTGCTTGCGGTTTTCGGAGCGGCTCGAATCGGCGCCATTTTTTCCGTCATCAACGGGAGCGTCAAGCCTTATGGCCTGCAGCAGATCGCGGATCAATGTGAGCCTTCACTCATTCTAGTTGACGATCCCAATCCGGAGCAAGCCCAGTTCTTGGAGAGATACAGGGTTGTACCCCTGGACAAGCTCAACGGAGTCTCAGATAGCTCGAGTCAGTTCCAGCCTCAGTCTGAGCCTTTTGTAAATGTCGATCCGCAAGCAACTGCGTGCCTAATCTTCACCTCGGGCTCGACGGGAACTCCAAGGGGTGTAGTTCTAAGCCACGCCAACATCTGTTTTGCAGCGAAAGCTATCCAAAGGCGTCTCCAGTATCAGCCGGATGACATAGTCGGCGTGTTCCTGCCGCTTTCCTTCGATTACGGTTTGTACCAGTTTTTCATCGCCGCAGATGCCGGCGCGAGCCTATGCTTGGGCCAGGGCGAAATGACGGGGCCCGGTCTGCTGCGAACGCTCGGAGACCTTGGAATCACGGTCCTTCCTGTGGTTCCAGCTTTGGGCGCTGCAGTCATCAAATTGCTCGAACGACAAAGCAACACTACGCTAGCCTTACGGGTTATTACCAATACGGGAGAGCAGTTGCCAATCGCCTATATCACCAAACTCTCGGAGCTGATTCCCGGAGTGAGGATATATCCGATGTACGGCCTCACTGAATGTAAAAGAGTTTCTATACTTCTACCCGAAGAGTATTCACAGCGAAAGGATTCGGTGGGACGCGCGCTAGACGGGACCACCGCACGAATCGTCGATGAAGATGGCGAGACCTTACCGCCGGACCAGGAAGGCGAGTTGGTGATCTCGGGGCCAAATGTCTCCCAGGGTTATTGGAACGCACCGGAGGAAACCAAAAAGCGATTCCGGAGCAATCCCGATGGAACGAGAGATCTTTACACCGGCGATCAGTGCCGTATGGATGCCGAGGGTTATTTATATTTCGTAGCGCGGAAAGACAGCCTTCTGAAGCACCGAGGATTTCGACTTAGCCCACATGAAATCGAAAACGCTGCTCATGACATCCTGGGCGTCCTTCAATCGGCAGTTTCAAAGAATAAGGAAACAGACAAATTGGTTCTCTACGTCGTGGCGAACGACCGGGGACTGGACGAAGAGAAGCTTTGGCGTGAACTCGAAAAGCGGCTGGAGTCTTATAAACTTCCCGATGAGATCCATCTCCTGGATAAGATGCCTCAAACCGGACACGGCAAGATCGACAGGAAGCTTCTGGCGAAATAACGGACCACTAACATGATCGACCCTAGTTTTGCCGTCTCACTTGCCAGCGCCTATCCGACTCCTTCTTATGCATATGATCTCGACGAGGTGCAAAAACGTGCGACAATCGTCTTGGAAAGCCTTCCCGAGGGAGGCTCCCTTTTCTTCTCCCTAAAGGCAAACCCATTGCCCGCCCTCGGCGAAGTCATTTGTGCCAAAGGGGCTAAGGCCGAGGTCTCCTCCGAAGGCGAACTGGGTTCCGCTCTCGCTGCTGGATTCAAGGCTGGGGAGATGCTGTACTCCGGTCCCGGAAAAACAGATGAAGAAATTGAATGGGCGCTCAACAAAGGCGTCCGGAAGTTTTCGTGCGAATCCTGGAATGACCTGGGTAGGGTTGCAACCGCTTCGTGCCGCGAAGGCGTCAAAGTGGACGTGCTTCTTCGGGTGAATCCGGCGAATGCTTCCTCTGCATTACTTCAGATGTCCGGCGTGGCGAGCCAATTCGGGTTTGAGGAAGATGACCTCATATCGAAGCGAGATCGGTTGGGCGCCCTTCCAAAGAACCTTCGTTTGCATGGTCTGCACATTTATTACGGAACCCAGATCGCTGGCCAGGATGCATTTGAGTCGTCCTCGAAAAGCGCGATCGATTCCGCAGAAAGACTCAGCGAAGCCCTAAATGTGTCGTTCTCCGTTTTGGATTTGGGCGGTGGATTTGCCTGGCCGTTCACGAGCGATGTCGACGGTTCAGAAATGGAATGGCTTAACGACGTGATGGCCACGATTTCACGTTACCGCACAAGGACCGCCGGCGCGAACCTCTGGTTTGAATCGGGCCGATACTTGGTAGCTTCTTCGGGCACGTTGTTATTGAAGGTGCTAGACGTCAAGGCATCGAAAGAGGGCAAGACATTCGTCGTTTTGGACGGCGGCATCAATGTTCTCGGGGGCATGTCGGGTCTTGGCCGCATCGCCAGAGTTACCGCCCGATTCGAAAGAATGACAAGGCGGGCAGATCTCGATGGCGAAGAGCAATACGATATTGTAGGGCCTCTTTGTAGTCCGCTGGACTGTTTGGCACGAAATCTGGTTGCCAATAAGCTTGTGCCCGGAGACATTGTGTCAATTCCCAATGTAGGAGCGTATGGACTCAGCGCAAGCTTGGTAGGATTCTTGAGCCGGCCATTGCCCTTGGAAATCTCGTACCGTGGCCGGAAAATCATAAATGTTTCGAGGCATTCGATGCAGAGTGAAAACGTGCCTCTCAGCAATCATTTGGAGAAATAGTATGGTGGAAAGTAGTATAGACATTGCGAAGGAGCTCGAGGTTGTGCTTCGGCGTTATCTTAAGCAAGTAAAAAGCGATCAGCCGATCGATCCCGATACCCTGCTTACTAAGCTGGGCCTGGATTCGATGACCTCGATTAACTTGATGCTTGATCTTGAGACCAGCTTCAATGTAATGATCCCTGATGAAATGCTGACGGCCGAGGTCTTTGCGACAGCAAGCAGTCTTCGGAAGGCTTTGGAGACTCTGGTGGCTAAAGCATGCTGACCGCTTGCGAAAAGCAACTTATCGACCTCGCCCGGTCTGTGAGCCACGAAACTATTTGGCGGTATGCAGCGGCAGTCGATGCCGAAAACCGCTTCCCAACAGAAGCGATTGAAGCTTTAAGAGCAGCGGGTCTTTTGGCTGCCGTCTTCCCAAAGGATCTGGGCGGCCTCGGGGTCTCCCTTCCCGTGTTCAAGGAGATGAACGCTTGGATAGGCGAGAGTTGCCTGTCCACGGGAATGATCTTCGCCTCGCATGGCCAACAAGTGACAGTATTGGCAAAACACGCGAAGAAAACTCAAGAGGCGGTTTTGAGGGAGGTAGCGGAAAAAGGCGTGCTGATCAGTTCCGTGACTTCGGAATACGGCAAGGGCGGCAACCTTCTGGCGTCGGAATCCCCGCTTTATCCGGAGGGCGACCGTGTAAGGGTGCGTCGCCGGGCTCCGATCGTGAGCTACGGTGTTGAGGCCCCTTATGCGCTGATCTCAATGAAAGCAAGCGAGACAAGCGACTCGCGTGACGGAGTTATGGTTCTAGTGTCTTTGACCGACGAAGGAAGTTTTACCGTAACCGGAGGTTGGGATTCGATGGGTATGCGAGGAACCCGCAGCGTACCCATGGTGTTCGATTTTGTGGTCCCGAAGGATCGCGTTATTGGGGAGGGATCGTACCGAGAAGTAGCCGTCGCAACAATGATTCCATTCTTGCATGTGGGCTGGGCCGCCATGTGGTATGGCGCTGCTCGCGGGGCGCTGAGACGATTTGTCACAAGCATTCGGAGTAATCCGAGCCTGAAGAAGAAGTTTATGGAATCCGATCTGTTCATTTCACGGCTCGCGGACTTACGACTGCAAGTAGATCTGATGGGCGCGATTCTGGAGAAAGCGGCCGAGGACACGGAGCAGCTTTATCGAAGCAATGCTCCCTTGTCCCAGTTTGAGGATCCAACTTATCAGATCCTGATTAACAACGTGAAAACCGCTTGCGCAAACTTGTCCTTTCAAGTGCTGACTGGGCTGATCGAGGTCGCGGGCGTGTACCCCGGTTATCTCAAGTCGTCGGACACCGGGATCGAACGGGTATTCCGAGATCTGCGCGCAGCCTCGATACAGTTTCACAATGACAGACTCAACGCCGCGAATGGAAAAATCCAAATGTTCGAACGTGTCGGCGGATAGGGCAGGTTGGATGTACGACGAATCCGACTCACGGGGCGGCGCCCTTTGCGAGATCCTGTGGGCAGACTCTCAGGAGTTCGGTTCCAAGCAGAGCCTTTCGGCAGAGGACCAGGAACTCGCGCGGACCTTCTTGTTTCAACCGCGCAGAAGGCAGTTCGAGACGGGACGAACACTCGTAAGGCGATTCTTCAGCCAAAAGCTTGGCCTATCTCCAGAGAATCTGCGCATCGCTGTCGACGCAACTGGCAAACCGTTTCTGTTGGCGGAGGGCCTCGGCTTACCGTATCAGTTCAGTATTGCTCACTCAGGCCGCATTGTCGTTTGTGCGTTTTCAAAAGATATTAGGCTGGGGGTCGACATTGAGAGGGTACGCCGCAGTTATGATTGGCTCCGAACTGCTTGCGCCGTGCTTACAGCCGACGAGATCAACACTTTGCTGGCCTACAGTCCTTCCAGAAGGGCAAGAGCCTTCTATAAGCTGTGGACCAAGAACGAAGCGCTGGCCAAGGCAACGCGTACGGGAATCTCGCAGACCGTGAGATCAAGAAGAAAATCGGCGGTTGAAGTGGGGAAGCCGGATGTGAGTGGTTGGACGAGTGCCCCTGTGAAGACAAGGAGTAGTTATGTTGGAACAGTTGTCGTGGAATCAGTCACATGCCGATTTGAAACGCGACAAGAGCATCTCACCTCGAACACCTAGCTTGGTTTTCAATCGTCCACACGTTCACGGCCAGCTCAAGTCACAACCTAACTCCTGGCAGACCAGTTCAAGAGTGGCTATGCGCATAAGGGCCGCGGATGGAACATCCTCACCTGCAATCAGTCTTTGGTACGATTCTTGGAGCTTATCCCTGCTATATAAAGCGGAGGTGCGCATTAGGTCGGGGTTCAGGAGAGAGTCTATCGCCTCACGAGCCAAGGACGGCTGTGAAGTTAGCGCCTGACTTGGCCGAGTTCCTCTTCCCGTGGCCCGAGCAATGCGGCCACCCAGAAAGACTCTGTCCATTTTGTTCAGGTAGTGGGCACCGCGCTTTCCGCCCCGAAGAATGACCTCATGGAGGTTCGAGAGTCGGATTGGCCTTGCCGAAGGTCCGTATTGAGTCCGCACACTCGCCGCCTTTGGGCAAAGAGCCTCGATCATGGCGTGTATGAGTTGCATGGAGCAGCGCATCTTCCAGGGCACAGACAGGCCTTGACGGATGACGGAAGCTGAGCTTAGTGGCGCGACGCTCGGAATTGTGTGGTGAAGTGCCGACATATGTGAAGCTATGTGCGAGGTCATTTTCCAGACTAGAAGTGCATCTAAGTTTTGTGAAATACGCGCACCGTGCGCCTCTTCAAACACCTGGCTGATCTGGGCTTCGAGGCGCTCTTGATAGCCGTCGAACCATCTCATGTCGTTGAACAGTGCGGGCGGTGGGAGAGTGTTGAAAAAGCGATACCGAAGGACCGACTTCACGCTTGGCAGCGTCCGCCTCCCCGCCTTAATGAGCTCGTGGCTGAAG
>Ga0207038_10243_pt1 | contig 13898 bp, 14 predicted proteins | sample Alteio_BWMinCont_76_FD_153285 | JGI IMG/M metagenome (GOLD analysis project Ga0207038, IMG submission 153285) | Enriched cells from forest soil in Barre Woods Harvard Forest LTER site, Petersham, Massachusetts, United States -... | ecosystem: Environmental > Terrestrial > Soil > Temperate forest >...
GTCTTTTCTGTAAGGCCCAAAAACAAACTTTATTAAGTTTGCTATCTTGCGGGCAGCAAATTATATTACAAATATAATAAAATTAATTAATAAAATCCATTCCAAATTATTGTAATCATAAAATTTATGTCGCTTTATTTTAATATCGTTCCAATTTAAAACTGATACAAATAAGCTAATTTAAAAAGTTAAGTCAAATAATTGGCCTGAATAATGGTTTTAAAGTCTCTTTTTCTAATTTTGAAGCGCCATGATTTTACAGTACTGCTCCGACCTGCATTTAGAGTTTCCCCAAAATGAAGCCTATATAAAAGCCCGCCCAATTCAACCCTTAGGGGACATCTTGATATTGGCAGGCGATATTACGTTGTTTACCCGGATAGGCCGACAAAAAGACTTCTTTAATTATATTAGTGATCATTTCAAGGAATCCTATTGGATACCGGGGAATCACGAGTACTATCAAAGCGATATTTCAAACAGATCGGGGTCATTTGAAGAACAGATCAGAAATAATGTGTCGCTGGTAAACAATGTAGTTAAAAAATTGGGCACACATCAGGTGATATTTTCCACCTTGTGGTCATCCATCAGCCTGTTAAATGGCTGGCGGATAGAACGCGGACTGAATGATTTTTATCAAATCAGTTTTAACGGACGACGGTTTCAAATTCCTGATTATAATGATTTTCATGCAAACTGCCTTACTTTTCTGCGAGATGCTTTAGAAACAGATACAACAGGCAAAAAAGTAGTGATTACACATCACGTTCCTACCTTTAAAAACTATCCCCCTGAATATAAAGGAGACTACCTGAACGAAGCTTTTGCAACAATATTGGATGATTTGATTTTGGATACCACGCCGGACTATTGGATTTACGGGCATCATCACCAAAATATTCCTGAGTTTAAAATAGGTCATACAAAATTGCTGACCAATCAACTTGGCTATGTTCACAACAATGAAAACCTATTCTTTCGTACTGATAAGTGCATTGAACTTTAGAAGAAAATAATGAAGCTGTGCTATTCTAAATAGCCAAAATAGTTTAAAATAACTAAATGTGATTTTTTTTCAACATACTTGAAAGCAATAAAACTTATCAAAACTGTTTGACCTATGTTTGACCCATGAAAAAAGGACTTAGATTTTTCAATCATAAGTCCTTGATTTTCAAGTCGGGATGAGAAGATTCGAACTTCCGACCTCCAGCACCCCATGCTGGCGCGATACCGGGCTACGCTACATCCCGAACAATTAATATAAACTTAGCACTAATCCGACCTTCCCGACCTAAGTCGGGACGCGATACCGGGCTACGCTACATCCCGAACAATTAATATAAACTTAGCACTAATCCGACCTTCCCGACCTAAGTCGGGACGCGATACCGGGCTACGCTACATCCCGAACAATTAATATAAACTTAGCACTAATCCGACCTTCCCGACCTAAGTCGGGACGCGATACCGGGCTACGCTACATCCCGAACAATTAATATAAACTTAGCACTAATCCGACCTTCCCGACCTAAGTCGGGACGCGATACCGGGCTACGCTACATCCCGAACAATTAATATAAACTTAGCACCAATCCGACCTTCCCGACCTAAGTCGGGACGCGATACCGGGCTACGCTACATCCCGAACTATTAATATAAACTTAGCACCAATCCGACCTTCCCGACCTAAGCCGGGACGCGATACCGGGCTACGCTACATCCCGAAGCGGGGTACAAATATATATTATCTACTTTTAATTTGGGAATGAAATTTACGGCCATTCTTTGATGACGGTAAAACCTTAATTTGTTTTTATTGCTAAAATAATTAGCTTAGCACATCAAAACCATACACATGAAACATTTTTTACTTTGTGCTGTCGCTATTATTTTAACGCAGACTGCTTTTGCCCAAAAAGATACCGTTGGACTAAATATCCCCGTTAAGGATGGCGCGGTTGTTTATGAGAAGGTACTTGAGGTTGCCGGCAAATCTGAACCGGATCTTTTTAGAAATGCGTCAAAATGGATCGTTGATTATTTTAGCGGTTCGAAAGATATTCTGCTGGACGCAGGTAAAAATGACGGAATGGTAGCCGGCAAAGGAAAGTTGCCTGTTCCATTTAAAGGGGCTTTGGGAACAGTTGTTTATTACGATGATAAGCTAAGCATCGAGATTGATTGCAAGGACAATAAGTGCCGGCTAAGAATATATTCGCAGCTGTTAAGCAGCCCACGCAGTGAATATGGCCAGGTAATAACAACCCCCGAAGAGCTGATAGCCAAATTGCTGGAAACAGGCAAATCGCAGCTTAACAATAAACAGGCGCGGCGTATGTTGCAAAGTATGAATGATACAATAGGCGATGTTATACAGTCCTTTAATAAAGCAATGCTTGTAAAAACGGGCGATTTTTAGACGGAGTCGAGGGAAATCGCGTTTAGCATTTGTATCGGAATTTTTCACAGCTGATGGGTTTTCAAACCCATCGCTATCCGGTTATTGCGCCGGCTATGGGTAAAAGCGATTTCCCTGGCGAATAGTTAAACTAAGCGCTTCCTGATCGCTTTAGTAGCCTATCTTTATATGATGAAACACCTGCTGGTCCTTATATCATTAATTGTATTTTTTGCCTGCAGATTAACTGCTCAAATCCCCATATGGTCGGTTGATGCGGCTAACTATGTTGGTAAAACCGTTTCTTTTGATGAGTATGTTGATGATGTAAGCTACAACCCAGCGACTAAAACTTTGTCGATAAAGTTAGCTGATCCGGATGTAAAAAATAGCCCGGTGATAACGATGGTGTTTTATCATACCATTAATAAAAAGCGTATCAATTGGCTAAAATCGTTGGACGGGGAGACCATTAGTGTTACCGGTAAGTTGTTAAGCAACAAGGGCAAATTTACCATCGACGGTAATAGTATCCGCACAAAAATAGCCGCTGAAAAAGGCCAGTGAATGAATGAACCTATGCCGCCTGAGCCACCAATGTCATTGGGCAAAAATATCGACATTAAAGATGCAGCCAAACACGTCGGCGAGCTTATCAATTTATGTGATACTGTGCATGTTTATACCGGTAGTACTGATAGCCTTACCCTTTTTTGTATGGGCGGCAGGTATCCAAACCAGCTATTAACAGTTGCCGTAAATAGCAACGACAAGATATTTAAGATCGATAATTATATTGGCGAACCTATGTGTGTTACGGGCACCATCGCTTTAATAAATAATAAACCTGTTTTGCTAATCAGGGGCCCGGAGGCGATGTTGTTTTACAGTTATCCGAAGGAGCGATAATATACAGTCTGCCATAAAAAGTATATCTTTAAAAAACGTATCCAATTTTGCCACATGGCCGCACAAATAAAAAATTATTGCGTCATTGTTTTATTGTTCAGTCTGTTTCTGATTGCGGGTGGCTGCAAAAAGAAATCGGCCCCTACCCCCGTAGCGCCTGCAACACTACAGTCAACTGCCACATTTCCGATGGGTTCGGCGATAAATTCGCCTAACCTTAAAAATAAAGTCGTGTACGTAGGTGTTTTACTTACCGAATATAATAGCGTAACGCCCGATTATGAATTGAAATTTAACTGGATTGAGCCGCAGCAGGGCGTGTTTAACTATGCCGACGGGGATTATCTTACCGCTTTTGCTGCGCAGCACCATATCCGTTTTCATGGTCATAATTTTATATGGCACCAGGCGCTGCCCGATTGGGTGTTAAACTTCCAGGGCGATTCACTGGCATGGGAAAACCTGTTTAAAACACATATTGAGAGCGAGGCAACGCATTATAAAGGGCAGGTAGCCTCGTGGGATGTGGTGAATGAAGCTATCCGCGATGATAACGGTGCTTTGCGCAACCTGGATGTAACCCCCGGCGATGGTACAGGCAGCATATGGCGCCAACACCTGGGGCCAGATTATATAGCCCGCGCATTTCAATATGCCCACGACGCCGACCCCAATGCCCTTTTATTTTACAACGATTACGGGCAGGAGTGGAACGGCATAAAACTCAATTCCATTATTGCGCTGGTAACTAACCTGAAAAACCGGGGGATACCGATTTCCGGCATTGGCATGCAGATGCACATCGATATAAATGCAAATACCGATAACATCACCGCTGCATTGCAAAAGCTGGCCGCAACCGGCCTGTTGGTGCATGTATCCGAACTGGATATTTCGGTGAATCCGAACAACGATCCCAATATCGTTTTCAATACTGCACTACAGCTTGCCCAGGCTTCGTTATACCAGTTTATTGCCGAAACTTACCGCGCTGCGGTACCCGCAGCGCAGCGGTATGGCATAACTACCTGGGAGTTTAGTGACGCAGATAGCTGGATACCTGCATTTTATAATCGTAAAGATTGGCCATTACCTTTTGATTCGGCCTATAAAAAGAAACCGGCCTACGATGGCCTGCTGAAAGGGCTGAAATATTAGATCCTAATCTTTCTCACTCTATTTTTTAGGGGGAGATGTCGACGAAAGAGACAGTGGAAGTAATGGCATTAAGTTACGGAAAAGGGTGAATAAATTTAATGTCGAATAATGAATTTTGAATATCGAATTTCAAAGGTTCTTACTTCATTCTTCGATATTGGGAGTTCGATATTCGATATTAATACTTTAACTTAATGACGTTGGACTGAGGGAATACTCATTTCTGCAGTAGCTCTTCTATCTTATCCACAAGCTCGCCTATATTAAATGGTTTATTTATAAACGCATCGAACCCAAAATTTCCGAAAGACGTAGCCAGTTCTGGATAGGCGGAAATTAATACCACAGGCAAATGACAGGTTTCTTTATTGCTTTTTATAAGCTGGCAAATTTTTCCGCCATTCAAGCCGGTTAGTAAGTAATCTGTAAGTATTAAATCAGGTTTATATTGTTCAATGCTTTCATATATATCGTCCGTGCCATCAATACCGGTCACGGTGAAGTCATTATAAGTAAGTACGGTTTCGAGTACTTGCAAAATGTCGGTGTCATCTTCAATGATCAAAATTTGTTTCGACATAGTCTCTGTTTTTGTTAAACTCATAACTAATACGTAGTAAAGTTTTTAATCTGGTATTGTTCAACATCACTGCTGATGTTGGTGTTGTCGCTGCCATCCGGATAAAACCGGAAGCGGCGGGCGTTAATTTATAAGATAGTTAACGTATTAATCAGGGAGAAATTTCACTACGCTATCTTATCAGACTAACAGGTGAAACCTGTTATACGCAGGCAGGAGTGATTTAGTTACGATATTGTTGCTTAACTACAAAGAAAGCAAATTGTTTTTATTTTACCGCTTTGAGATAAAACATGGCCGGATTTTATTATCCCCTTTAACTTATAAAAATTTGCTCGGTTTTGCTGGTTATTGTCCTGATCACTTCATCAAATTCTTTAGCAGATTGATCAAGATAGGCCAAAATCTCAGGGGTCGATGCTTCGTTTGGATTGCTGTTCAACAGGTTAACCAAACCGATGATCCTTGCTAATGGCGCCCTTACATAATGTGATTGTATGTAGGCAATTTCGTGCAGCTTTTCATTTTGGTCTTCTATCGCTTTCATATAATTCATTTGTTCCGTCATATCCCGTGCAATCCCCAATATGGCCTGTTTGCCACGGAATGGAATAGCATTGAAACTAACCTCGACATAAAAGCTTTCGCCGTTTTTCCGGTGGTGCTGGTTAATTTTAATTAAAGACGACCCTCGTTTATGGTTTTCCTGCAGCGTTTCAAAAAAACCAATGGTGTCATCGGCAAGCTTGATATCCTCAACCGTCATAGTCAAAAACTCCTCATTTGTATGGCCATAACTCTTAATGGCCGCATCATTAACCTGTAAAAACTGCAAAGTTTCACTATCCAAAACCCACATAGGAGATGGGCTACGGAAAAACAAGCTTTTGTAATGTCCTTCGGATTCCTTTAGGAGCTGACTATTCCTGAGCCTCTCGGTGATCTCCTGCTGTAATTGACTTTTTAACCTGAACTCCTTGATAATGGTATCCTCTAAACTTTTAAAGATATTGATGATAAGTACAACGCATACCAGGCTAAGGAATATTAAGTTAGAGGATACAGCTATCCATGCGCCTAAATTAAATTGAATTATTAAAGGCGAATTAAATAGCCTGAAATTAATTATTAAAGCGCAGCACAGGCATATAATAAAATTTGCTAAAACTGAATAATAGGCGTAATTACCCGGGAAAGTAAGCGTGATAAACACACTGAGCGCTAAAAGGTAAATAAAACCAGGGCCTAATAGCCCCAAATAAACCATGAGGAATGCTGCAAGGCAGTACAAGATAAAAACAACTAAAAACTTCCGGAGTGTTAAATTTAGCGTGGGGTAAAGCGCGATGGTAAAAACAACAGATGCTGCAATTAAATCAACTGCTGCAATAAGGGGGTACCCTGCTTTAATACCCATAACTACACCCGGTACTAATGGGACCAGGCAAACAGGCAATAACCAGGTAATAAAACTCGTGAAAAGCTTGTCGCGCCAGTAGTTAATATCTTCAGGCCCAATCCCGTCCTTTCCGCGGGTAATGCCTGCTACAAATACCCTGTATCTATGCCACAAATGTTTCAAATGGTTTGTAATGTTTTTAATCGTTTCCTGAAAAGCCCATATGTGTTGATTACAGTATTATCAAAATCCCAAAAATACAGGGACATTATTTCAAGGCAAAACGCCTGTCTGGAGGTTCTTATTACAGCTGTTTTTTAAACGTATTATCAGCTTTATTTGTTTCGCTTTTAAGGTGATTTTAGGGGGGCTTTTTATATCCCGTCAGAAATAAAAGCTTTGAATAATCATTTCATATCGTAAAAATCTATTGGCTTTATATTAGCCGCCATTTTTGCAAGGATAGGTTAAAAACGCGTTATTGGCGGGCTGGATAGTTTTCCTCATTTGTAGCGATAGCGATTATTTCTATTTGAAGTGTTTTTGGTTGTGCATTGTTCAGGCTGTCGCCATGGCTGTTCAGAAGGCGCATTTAAAAAACTATTATTTTTAATGATTTCTGTTTTTATATTTGTTATATGAAAACCCAAACCTTTCAGAAATATTTTTACTTAAGTGTATTTATATTTTTGCTATCCTGCCATAAAGAGTCTAAAACAGTAGTTCCCGGGGCAATTGCCAGATAGCTTCGGTAGAAATACAAGCAGGCACGAACGAACCTGTAAAAGACACGTATACTTACGATAGTCAAAACCGCATAACTAGAATTGATGAAAAAGGCATATCTTCTGGTTCAACGAATTCAAGCTTTTACACCTACGAAACCGGTAAAATTATTTGTACTTCGAGCTTATCACCGGAGCAGTCAACATTTTACCTTGACAACAATAACAGGGTTGTTGAATTTTCGGAAGCCGATACGGCGAATGCAGTTGTATATTCAGGTTATATATATTACAGCTATTCCCAGGATGGCCACCTCGCACAAGTGATATCGGTTGACTCTAGCAAATTTAATTCGAACAGGGACACAGCGGTTATCGTTTGGGGGGCAAATGGAAACCCTTTTCAAATAAATCATTTTCAATCATTCTCAAGTCCGGGCACCAATGAAATATTCAGTCATTTTACTACCTCTTTTACTCAAAGCAATGAAAGTTATGCCTACTTGGGGGGTTACGAGGCATATTTAAGTTCTTATCAGCCTGAAAACGAATACAATGTGATCTCAAAATACCTCGGCAAGACACCTGTAAATTTAATGTCTTCATATAGCTTTGAAAGCACTCCAACAGTTAACTACACTTATACTAAAGACAGTAATGGAAATATTATTTCAATGACGTTGGCTTATACTCTAGGGAATGTGGTTACATATACATTTACTTATAACTGTCATTAAAAACACGTGTTTTCTCACACCGCCTGCAACCCATGCTCTTCCTGCAAAATCAAATCCTGCTCTTTTTTTAGTTTTTCCTTGCGCAAATAACGCAAATGTATTAACCCTAAAATCAAAGCGGCACAGCCCTGGCCTGTAAGGGTATCTGCCGCACCTATCCATTTTGATACCGACCCCACTATTAAACCGCCCAACGGTTGCATGCCGAAAAAGGCCATGGCGTATAAGCTGATTACCCGGCCGCGCATTGCGGGCTCTGCTGTGGTTTGGATAATGGTATTGGTGATGGTAACCTGCGACATCATCCCAAAACCGGCTACCATAACAAAAAACAATGCAAGGGCATAAACGTGCTCGTGTGAAAACAAGATCAACCCGGCGCCAAAAACCATGGTGTTTATACACAATATCATTTTTAAATTGGCGCCTGTTTTTTGCGATGCAAGGAATATCGCCCCGGTAAATGCGCCGAGGCCAATAAAACTGTCGATAACCCCAAACGTGCGGGCCGTTCCCTTAAAAACATCCCTCGCAAAATAGGGGATCAGCGTATTGTAAGGCAGTACCAGTAAGCTTATCAGCCCCAGCATGATGATAACAAAAGCGATGGATGGCGTACGCTTTATATAAGCCAAACCTTCTTTAAGTTCGCCAAACACATTTTTTTTATGGACTTTGGCAACATATTGCGGTAGCCTCATCATTAACAACGATATGATAACGGCCACAAAGCTTAAAGCATTTAGTAAAAAACAGGCGCCATCGCCCACGCTTTCCAATACAATACCTGCAATGGCCGGTCCGATAATGCGCGACAGGTTTACCATCGACGAATTTAATGCAAGCGCATTCGGCAGGTCTTCTTTATCATCCACCATTTCATAAACCAGCGATTGCCTGGCCGGTACATCGAAAGCGTTTATTACGCCCAATACAACGCTCAGGCTTAGTATTTCCCATACGCTGTAATGTTTCAGCAATATTAAGATGGCCAATAACAGCGCCTGTATCAATGAGGCAGCCTGCGTAGTAAGCAATACGCGGTAACGGTTATATCTGTCTGATACCACACCGCCAACGAGCGAAAGTAAAAATGAAGGGAAAAGGCTGGCGAACAGCGTTACCCCCAGCATAAAAGTTGAATGTGTTAGCGAATAAATAACCCAGCTTACCGCTGTTTTTTGCATCCAGGTGCCGATCAGCGAAACCGACTGCCCTATAAAATATAACCTGTAATTGCGGCTTTTAAACGCCCTGAACGTCCTTACATTTTTTATAGTATCTGTACTCATTTATTATCCTTTTCTTAAAATTTTATCTCTTTTTCACGTAATCTTTTTTCACCCTCTTTCCGCCGCAGGCGAAGAGAGGGTCAGCAAGCGAAGCGATGCTGGGGTGAGTCAACTGTACGCCATGCATTGGCGCGAATGCCGCTAGTATAGTTTACTCACCCGGTCTTTGCTTCGCTCGACCACCCTCTCTTTTGCAAGCAAAAAAAGGGGAAGGAAAATGCATATTATCCCTCTTTCTTATATTCAATCAATTTTGCCAACGGAATTATAACCTGCTTTAAAAGCATTTGTTCTTCGGGCGTGCAGGCCTCACCTATGGCTTTCATCATCCATTCATCCCGCTCATGCCTGAATTGCAGCAGCATGGTTTCGCCTTTTTCCGATAGCGAAATATTTACTTTTCTTTTATCACTCTCTGATGGTATGCGGACGATATACCCCAAATCAAAAAGATAGTTTAGCACCTGCGACATGGATTGATTGGTGATCATCTCCATAGCAGCAAGCTCACTTGGCTGCAAAGCTTTATGCTGGTATAACTGCGCCATAGTCGAGCGCTCGGTCTGCGATAACTGTAATCCTGTTGGCGATTCTTTGCGCAGTTTTTTGACGAGCCTGTTTATCGCAGCCCTTAGTTCGGGAACAAATTGAAGATTATTATCTGTTGACATTATTTGTAAGGCAAACTAATAAGTTTACCTTACAAATATAGAAAAGATGAGTTTAGCAATTATCATATAAAAGTCAACGTTTAAAAAGCTGAAGAAAAAAAATAGCCGGGTGGATTGCCCGGCTATGATATATGCTATTTTTTCACAAACTCCACCTGGTAAAGGTGCTGCCATTTTTTGCCGGTCACAAATATCCGTTTCTGTTTATCATCATATGCGATACCGTTCATTACCTCGGCAGGCGGCGTCCTTGGTTCGGGATATAGTGCCGACATATCTATTTTTTGCAAAACAGCGCCGGTTTTAGGGTCGATAACTATAATGTTATTGGTGGTGTAAATATTGGCGTACAGTTTTCCGTTGATGTATTCAAGTTCGTTAACACTATCAACAGCGCCCTTATCATCATAAACATCAATATAACCGGTTTGCTTGTAGGTGTTTTTATCTAAAAACCATATCCGGTTGGTTTTATCATCCATATATAGCTTTTTGCCGTCAAAGCATAACCCCCATCCTTCAACGCCCACGTTGTTGTTAAAAGTGCTCAGCAGCTTAAACGAATCTTTATCATAAACGTATCCTATCTTCGGGTCTTTCCAGGTTAGCTGGATGATTTTATTGCCAACTATCGATATGCCTTCGCCAAAAATTTTAGGGTCGAGCATTACTTTTTGCAATACTTTGCCCGTGTTCAGGTCTTCTTTCCTCAGGCTTGATTGCCCGATACCTTCGGATACAGTACCGCCGCCGCTTTCGTACAAAAAGCCATCCTGGTAAAGCAGGCCCTCGGTATAGCAGGAAGTATCATGCGGGAAAACTTTTATTACTTTATAGGTATATGCTTCCGGCGCTTTGGCGGGCAGCAACACAATATTGGTTGAAACTTCCTGATCTTTCCCGCCCCGGTAAACTTTAGCAGTGATCACCCTTGGCCCTAATGGTATGGTATCTGTTTTAAGTGTGATGGCCGATGAATCCTTTTGCGAACCGATTTTTACAGAATCGAGTAAATACACCACAGAATCTGCTTTACTCTGTCCATAATGTGCCTGTACAACAACTTTATCACCCGACTTATAAGTGGTACCGGCTTCCGGGGTTAAAGTGGGGGCCGTTTCTTGCTTATTTCCGGAATTACAGCCGTAAAACAGTATGGTGATTGCAGCCATCGGTAAAATTAACTTTAAGTTCTTTTTCATATTGTATTTAAGTAGCCGAAGGCCAAAACGCGTCTTCTATATGGTTTAGTGTAAAATTATTTTTTTGATCGAATAAAATAGCGATAATATCAAACCGCACTTCGCCCTGGTGGTTCATCAGGTAAATATATTCATCTGCGGCATCAACCAGCAACTTTTGTTTGCGGGCATCCACAAAATCTTCAGGCTGGCCAAAAAAATTGCCGGTGCGGGTTTTCACTTCGGCAAATATCATCATCTTATCTTTATAGGCAATAAGGTCGATCTCTAATTTACCGTGCGTCCAGTTCTCGTCCAATATTTCATAACCGGCATTTTCCAGGTGTGTTTTTGCAATGGTTTCGCCTTTGCGGCCCAGGTCGAGGTGTTGGGCCATTAAATTGAGATTTGGGTAAACATTGTTCTTAATCGTTTTTTATCTATATGTGTTGCCTCACCTGATCTCGCCTCACCTAAATCCTCTCCAAAGGAGAGGACTTTAACTTCGCGCTCGTCAGCCCGCTCACTTTTAGAACCCTCTCCTTTGGAGAGGGCAGGGTGAGGCCAAAAAGCCATTATTTTAGTATTACAGAGCCTAAATATTCGGAAATTGTTTTTTCCACCTTTTTCATGTGCATGTACTGGTTCAGCAATATTTCCTGGTCGGCCTCAACTGATGTTTTTTGTAACTCGGAGCGCAGGCCATCCAGTATTTTGCCAACCTTTTGCTTTTTCAAATGAAATATAGCCCCTAAAATAGTTGCTTTCATATTCACCTGCTCATCGGGGACCAATATTTTGTGCATTTCGTACCAATTGTCGCTCAGCGTGTATTTTGATGCGATAAGGGTAACGGTCAGATCCACAATGTCCTTTTCGGGATAATGAATAAAGTGCTGCTCTTCGGGCAATACGCCGTTCTCAACTTCTTTGCGATAAAGCTCAACAAATGTTTTGCAGGTTTGGTTTTCAAACTCAACATCGCTCAGCTCGGCTATCATAAACGGGCCTATATAGGTATTTGCTATCCCATCCCAATCTATCACCCGGTTGCCGTATAATAATAATAGCCTGATAATCTCCCTTTCCTGGCTTGCATCTTCGCGGGCGGTAAACCCGACAGGTTCCTCAAGTAAAGTTTCATCAACCGGCGCCGGTCTTGAAATTTGCTGTTGCGAATCTTTTTTGGCCTTGGCCATCCGCATTTTGTTAAGCTCGGATAGCAGCGCCCGCTCATCTATCTTTAATAAATAGCTGCATTCTTTTATAAAAACCGAAGCTTTTATACTGTCGGGTATCTTTGCAACGCTTTCAACAATTTCCCTTATAACTTCCGCTTTTTTTATCGGGTCGTTCCCGGCTTCTTTTAGCAGGATATCGGTTTTGTAGAGGATAAAATCCTTTTTGTTTTCCTCTATATGCTTTTTAAAACCGTTGGTGCCAAAATTCCTGACGTACGAATCCGGGTCATGCCCGTCGGGGAATAATACTACTTTTACGTTCAGCCCTTCTTCCAATATCATATCCAAACCCCGTAAAGAGGCTTTTATACCGGCTGCATCGCCATCATAAAGGATAGTTATATTTTTCGTAAATCGGCTGATGAGCCTGATCTGCTCAACGGTTAACGAGGTACCTGACGAAGCCACCACATTCTCTATCCCGGCCTGGTGTACCGAGAGTACATCTGCATAACCCTCCACCAAAAAACAATTGTCCTCTTCGCGGATAGCTTTTTTGGCAAAATACAGCCCGTAAAGGACATTGGACTTATGGTATATCTCCGATTCGGGCGAGTTTACGTATTTGGGTACGTTTTTATCACTCTTCAGTGTGCGCCCGCCAAAAGCGATTACCCTGCCGGTAAAACTGTGTATAGGGAACATCACCCGGCCACGGTAACGGTCATAAAGTGAGCCATTATCCCGTTTTACCGAAAGGCCGCTTTCTTCTAAAAATTGTTGCTGGTAGCCTTCCTTTAATGCCTGCCCGGTGAAAGCCTCCCATTGATCAGGCGAGTAACCCAACTCGAATTTTTTAATGGTCTCGTTGCTAAAACCGCGCTCTTTAAAATAACTGAGGCCTATGTTTTTGCCTTCATCGGTTTCAAGTAGACTGTCGTGAAAAAACTTGGCCGCATAAGCGGTCACGATCATCAGGCTTTCACGGTGGTTTTCTTCTTCTTTATTTTCAACCGTCTCCTCAACCTCGATGCTGTATTTTTTTGCCAGCCACTTCAGCGCTTCAGGATAAGTAAACTTTTCCAGCTCCATTAAAAAAGTAATGGCCGAGCCGCCTTTGCCTGACGAAAAATCTTTAAAGATGCCCTTAGCAGGCGAAACCGTGAACGATGGGGTACGCTCATTGGCAAAAGGCGACAAGCCAACATAGTTTGCGCCGCGTTTTTTTAATTGCACAAATTCACCTATCACCTCCACTATATCAGTGGCTTCCATAATGCGGTCGATGGTGGATTTAGTGATCATTAATATACCGGGAAAGGATAACCACAAAAATAGCTTTTTTACCCTTTCTTAATCCCCCATTTACCGGGATTAATTTTTTAACAATTTAATGTGGATTTTGCAAACTTTATAACAACATAAGCTATATGTTAACTTCGCGTTGTATCATTTAAACTAATATCCCCGTAAGGGTAATAATACAAACCCACATCATGAAAAAACTATCCTACCTTATTGTATTTGTAACGCTGCTTTCGGTTTCATGTAAACCCATCCGCCATGACTGCTGCATTTTGCCGCAACCGGGCGCCGTGATATCGGCCGAAAGAAATGGTGTGGCCTGGTCGGCAAGGGGTGTAGAAGGCGTCCTTAGCCCC
>Ga0207038_10244_pt1 | contig 13883 bp, 6 predicted proteins | sample Alteio_BWMinCont_76_FD_153285 | JGI IMG/M metagenome (GOLD analysis project Ga0207038, IMG submission 153285) | Enriched cells from forest soil in Barre Woods Harvard Forest LTER site, Petersham, Massachusetts, United States -... | ecosystem: Environmental > Terrestrial > Soil > Temperate forest >...
CCACGGTAGTTCACGAGTCGCAAGCACAAAGAAATTTGACGAACATTTTGGGGTCCAAACGACGGTTCCCATCGGTGAAGGCCTCCGTCGCACCCTCGATTGGATGACTTCGTCTCAGAGGTGAGCCCATGATCTACGAGCTATCCGTTGTCGCGCCCTGTTACAACGAGGATGGTAATTTGCGCGAACTGGTGAACCGCTTACAAACCGCGTTCAAGACCAAGAGTATCGCGGGAGAAATTGTCCTGGTTGACGATGGGAGCAAGGACGGCACGGGAGCGCTTGTCGATCAACTGGCGGGCGAACACCCGAACGTCATCGCTGTTCACCATGGCACGAATCGCGGCATTGTTGCCGGTTGGCGGTCTGGGCTTGAGGCGTCCCGCGGAGATTTGGTGTGTCTGATTGACGCCGACCTTCAGAATTTGCCTGAAGATGTTTGCCGCCTGTATCGAGAAATCCGCATAAGTGGAGCGGATATTGTTCAAGGGTATCGCAGTTCTGTGGGTCGTCTACGCGACTCCCGGTACTTTCTAAGCAAGACGTTGAATCTTATCCTGAATACTTGTTTCGGCATGCGTCTCCGGGACAACAAATCTGGATTTATCATCTGCCGACGCGCGGTGCTAGCAGATATTCTCAGGCACCGCTTGAACTACTACTACTTTCAGTCGCTGATCATGATATCTGCTAAATCAAAAGGTTATACCATCCGCGAGATCGAGACTCTTTTTGAGAGTCGGCTGGTGGGTAGATCGTTTATCCCTCGAGTGCCAGTTGCCATGATCTACAAAGTCCTGCTCGACAATATAAAGGCAATATACGAATACCGGATGTGCGACCAACACACGACTGTGCTGGATGAGTACTTGCAGAATCTTCCGAAACTGGACCCTTCCCAGGAAACAATGTTTGGGTGGCGCCGAATGTTGTTCGGTCTGTATGTCTGGACCATGCCGCTCCACGCCTGGCTTATCTCCCGCAACGTTCGGATCTACTACGAGCAACTGAAACGCAGCCAGTGGCTCACACCGGAGCAAGTTCGCGAAATCCAGGAAAGAAAGCTGAGAGAGCTGATCCACCAGGCGTATTACCATGTAGGCTACTATCGGGACATATTTGATCAACTCGGACTGACTCCCGCTGACATCCAAAATACCGAGGATTTGCAGAAGCTGCCTCTTCTCGACAAGAAAGCCTTTCGTAAACATCTATATTTCGATCTCCTGTCCGACAATCACGACAAGAGAAAAATGCTCAAAATCGCGACAAGCGGATCTACCGGGGAGCCATTTGTCTGCTACGCGGAGAAATATCAATTGGAGATGCGCTGGGCTGCGACGCTGCGCAGCATGGAGTGGACCGGATATCGGTTTGGCGATCGCCAGGCGCGACTTTGGCACCAGACGATCGGAATGAGCTTCGGGCAGGTCATTCGTGAGAGGATCGATGCGCTGCTGAGCCGGCGGATTTTCATACCAGCGTACGAGATGTCCGACAGAAACATCCCACATTCAATAGCCAAGCTCAGGAAATTTAAACCAGTGCTCATCGATGGGTACGCCGAGTCATTCAACTTTCTTGCGCACTATATCAAGCAGCATGGACTTCAGGGTGTAAGCCCCAAAGGCATCATTTCATCGGCTCAAGCTTTGCCGGATCAGAGCAGGAAGTCGATCGAAACCGCTTTTGGATGCCATGTCTTCGACAAGTACGGGAGCCGAGAGTTCTCAGGTATTGCTTATGAGTCGGAAGCACACGATGGGCATCTGATCGTGGCTGAAAATTACATCGTTGAGATTTTAAAGGACGGGCGACCAGCAAAACCGGGAGAAGTCGGAGAGGTTGTCATCACCGATTTGAATAATCGCTGCACCCCTTTTATTCGTTACCGCGTGGGTGACTTAGCGGTGGCCATGGACACCAGCATGCCGAGCGCATGCGGCCGCGGGTTGCCGCGAGTGGGTCAAATTGAGGGACGCGCCCAGGCCATCATCATCGGCGCGAACGGCAACTATTTGCCCGGGACTTTCTTCATGCATTATTTTAAGGATTTTGATTACGCCGTTAGGCAGTTTCAAATAATACAAGATCGTCTGGGGCATATGATCCTGAAGATTGTGAAGGCGGATCGTTTCAATGACGCGCTGCTCGAGGAAATGCTCGTGGGCTTGCGAAGATACGTTGGGACGCAAATGGAAATCCAAGTCGAGTTCGTAGATTCGATACCGATGGTACGCACAGGCAAGCACCAAGCGACGATCAGCCATTTGAACCTCGATTTTCAGGAGTTAGACTATAAAGAAGCAGTCGGACGCTGATGCCATGCCTACCGCGTGTGTGACCGGAGCGGCGGGATTCATCGGGTACCATCTCTCTCGTCGTTTGCTAAGTCTTGGATGGGCCGTTACGGGGATTGACAATCTGAACGACTACTATGATGTTGGGCTCAAACGCGACCGCCTCCAGCAATTGAGTTCAATCGCTCTTTTTAAGTTCCATCACCTCGATATCTGTGACCACATCGCGCTCGAAGGAATCTATTCGCGAGAGCAGTTTGACTTCACGATACATCTGGCCGCCCAAGCAGGAGTTCGATACTCGCTGGAGAATCCTCGAGCATACACAAGGAGCAACATAGACGGCTTTTTGAATATCCTCGAATGTTGTCGATCGTTCGGTAGTAAACACCTCATTTACGGATCCTCAAGTTCCGTCTATGGGTTCAACAGCAAAGTTCCCTTTAGCGTTCGCGATAGCGTAGACCATCCGGTCAGCATATACGCGGCCACAAAAAAGGCGAACGAGCTGATGGCCCACGTTTATAGCCACCTTTACCAACTGCCGACGACCGGGCTGCGCTTTTTTACTGTGTATGGGCCGTGGGGCCGTCCCGATATGGCCCCGTTTCTCTTTACGAAGTCGATTCTCGAGGGAACACCACTCAAAGTATTCAATCATGGGGATTTGAGGCGAGATTATACTTTTATCGACGACGTTGTCGATGCGGTAGTGCCCATCATTGAAACCATTCCCGCTCCTGATTCAGGAGAAAACTCCAACCTGCGGCCGGACAGAAGTTGGGCGCCGTATCGAATTTACAACATAGGCAATCATCAGCCAGTAGCGTTGCCCTATTTTATAGAACTACTCGAACGGTACACGGGACACAAGGCAATTTGTTTGCCCATGCCAATGCAACCGGGCGACGTTCCCACGACCTACGCCGATGTGAGTGAGCTTGAGGAAACCATTGGTTTTGGCCCGCGTACATCCATTGAGGACGGCCTGCGCGAGTTCGTCGTTTGGTACCGCGAGTATTACGGCCTCTGATCAGCTCTTCAAGTGACACAAGGCATGCAGACGACGTCAGCTACTGTAGCCAAACTGTGAGTGCTCAACTACAAGACTTTGGTCGTTTTCTGACGAATAAGCGTGTATTCGCCACGATCATCGTCTTCATCATTCTTGCGCTATTGTTTTCATTTGAAATCAACGCATGGCGCAAGTTCGATTGGTCTCTTTTCGTCGCCAACGCTCGATATGTCAGTCTGTTACGCGCCGTGACGGCGGTCGCAATCATACACGTGGGGTTTCTGTTGCGAGCTGTCCGCTGGAGCGTTCTTCTGCGTCCACTTAAGGCTGTGCCTGCTGCAAGATTAATTGGTCCCACCTTCGTTGGTTTCACTGGGCTGGCGCTACTGGGACGTCCTGGAGAGCTGATCCGTCCGTACTTGATCTCGCGTAAAGAGGGCCTGAGTATTTCATCACAATTGGCCGCGCTGACCCTTGAACGCATTTTTGATACTGCATCCGCGGTTGTATTAATCCTGACCACAATTCTTCTATCCCCAACAACGCGGACTTTGCCCCATGCGGAAGAATTTCGTCGTGGAGCTTTGATGCTCCTCGGACTGATGACAGTTCTCACGATCATTGTTCTTCTGTTCGCAAAGAGGGGGGAGAAGTTCGACTGGGTGCTGAAGGGGATCCTGTCACCTCTGCCGGCCGGGCTTGCCAAAAAAGCTGCTGAGATTGCTGGGACCTTCAGTGCCGATCTCAATTTGATTCGAGACGCTAAATCTCTGGCGCAGATTGTGGTTCTCTCCATTTCGATCTGGTTTTTGGTAGGGCTCGCCTATTTCGAGACCATTCACGCTTTTGGCAACCTATGGTGTATGTCGCTGGGAGATGCTTTTCTTCTGATGGGATTCAGTCTGCTTGGGTCGCTGGTACAGTTGCCTGGAGGCGGAACCCCGCAACTCATTGTCGTGGCAGCGCTGATTCAGGTTTTCGGGGTTTCGGCAGAACTGTCTGTGAGCTGCGGCATGCTGGCATGGCTGACTATCTACATGGCCCCGGTCCCCCTGGGTGTGGCCTTGCTGCATCATGAACACTCGTCGCTGCGTGCACTTGTTCGAAGCAGCACACGCCCGAGTGTTGCTTAAGAATATTCTTTCGGTACTTCGCCAGGTAGAGAAGTCAACGTGGGATTTGGCAACGCTAGCGCTCACTTCGCCGAATTGTGAACAAGCTCCACCCAGAAAGCTCCCCGGCAATCCAGGAGAGAGAAAGACCAGAGTCATAGAGTTAACTCTCGTCAACGACTGGCAAGAGGGACGTGGAATTATTCCCTTTTCGCGGTCAATACTGGGGATGTGGATCTCGATGTAGGTAATCGATATTCCCCGCTGATGACAGAAATGACAGAATCCACAAAGATTCAGACAGACAACGTCGGCTGCCAACACGATCCCCGAAGTTCAAACAAACGCGGCGGTAGGGTTCTCTTGCTTATTTTGCTGTCTGTAGTCGCGATCGCGCTCTCCGTCTTTCTGCATAAGGCACTTCCGGCTGCCTTTGTATGGGTCTGGCTAATCTGGGCAATCGCATTCTTCGGAGCGGCTTTCGTTCTGAAGACGGAGTGGCCTCGGGCCATCCTCTTCAATCTCGCAGTTTTGGCCGTGTGTCTCGCCGGCGCGGAATTGTATTTTTCCCACATTGAAATCAAGCCGCCGAGCTATTCCCATGGATATCGAGTATCCGATGACCTGCTGGGTTTCAGTCCGGCGAAGGGCATCCAAGCCCACTCCAAGAGAATGATAGGAAATGACGTGCTTTACGACGTCACCTATACAATCGACCACGACGGTCTTCGAATTTCACCTCCATGGAAAACCGATGGCTCTGCGGGCAGCCTCCTGTTCTTCGGCTGCTCGTTCACCTTTGGCGAGGGGCTGCAGGACAATGAGACGTTTCCCTACCAGGTCGGATATCAGTCAGACGGGGAATACCGCACGTTCAATTTCGCGTTTCATGGGTACGGACCAAACCAAATGCTTTCGATGATCGAGCATGGAATGGTGCAGCGGATCGTCGACAGGACGACGCCTCGTTATGCTTTTTATGTTGCTATTCCCGACCATGTCTCGCGCGTCGCTGGACGAGTTTCATATGACAATGGAACGCCGCGCTACGTATTAGATGGTGGAGGGAACCTACAACCAGCCGGGCACTTCACCGAAGTAAATCCCGGAGCGCCTTGGCGGATTTCTGCCTTGACGAGACGCCTCCGCGTATCGGCGATCTATCGAAGATTTTCCAATCCCGAGTCCGCGTATGTTGATACTGATCTGTCAATCTTTCTCGCGGTTGTGGTACGTTCAAAAGAACTGCTCACAGATCAGTATCCGGGTCTCCAATTTCAGATTATCTTGTGGCCCTATTGGGACGAGGCGGAAATACCGCTTTATGAAAAAGTGCGGGACGGATTGGCCAAGACCGGGATCCCTCTTCACTTAGTCGAAGATATTCTCCCAGACTATAAGACGAATCCCAAAAAATATTGGCTCAGCCCAGGAGATCGACATCCCAACGCGCTCGCCAATCGGCTGGTAGCAGACTATGTTCTAAAAAACACTCTTTCTTCTTCAAGCGATTCAAAACAAACTTTTCAGGGTGCATTATCACCTGATCACGACCAGACCGGAATGGCTGATCATCTTCCGCCGGAGCATTGAGAACGGGCTCGCACGCGGCTTGTGCCTTCATTTCCAAGAACTTCCATTAAAGGATCCATACCTGTATCGCGAGGAGTTCGCGTTTGGTTTCAATCGGCGGGGCGAGGAACCGCAATTAATCAATCAATACCCAGGCCGCTTTGCGGAGGGCGCTAGTTGTTCCAGGGGAACGCTCGATATGTTTTGCCCTTTCTTGCGATTGGAAACTCGGCCACCATCTTCTAGGGTGGTAATCGAGACCGTCCGCCGCGCCTGATTTTCGGCTGATTTCCCCTCAGTTGCATGCTCCTTGAGGCGACATCGTCCATACATGCGAATTGATGAGTTTTGACCACACGAAGAGAGACATGAAACCATGAAGGTCTCTGTCATATTTGGCACGCGCCCCGAAGCTATAAAACTGGCTCCAGTTATTTTGGCCCTCCGTAGAGACCCGCGATATCAATGCCATGTCTGCGTCACAGCACAGCATCGCGAAATGCTCGATCAGATTCTGGATGTCTTCCAGATCATTCCCGAGGCCGACCTGAATCTCATGAGGCCTGGACAAACACTTTCTTCTTTGACTGCCAGTGCCATGACCGCTTTGGACGCTTATCTGAGCTTAGAAAAACCAAACTTGGTCCTCGTCCAAGGAGATACAACCACTGTTTTTGTCGCTTCGCTGGTAGCTTTCTATCATCACATTCCCGTCGGCCATGTCGAGGCGGGGCTTCGAACAGGCAATATGGACGCGCCATGGCCGGAGGAAGCCAATCGCATTTTGACTTCTGATCTTTCCACCCTGCATTTTGTTCCGACCTCTCTAAGTAGACAGAATCTTCTTCGCGAAGGGATCGCGTCCGATAATATTTATATTACCGGCAACACCGTTATCGATGCTCTTTTTCTCGCAGTTGAAAAAATTCGCGCTACGCCGCCTACAATTCCAGGTCTGGACCCGGCGATTGCAGCTTCATCATCGACCATGCCTTTGGTTTTAATTACCGGGCATCGCCGCGAAAGTTTTGGAGAAAAACTCCGTTCCATTTGTAGAGCGATCAATGACCTTGCAGCTGCTTTTCCGCACGTGCAGTTTGTCTATCCTGTGCACTTAAATCCAAACGTTCGTTCCGCAGTTGCGGATGTTTTTGCCGGCGAGAAAAAAGGCTCCGTCAAACGCACAAATGTCCACTTGATCGAACCCATGTCCTATCTGCCCTTTGTTGCGCTTATGGAAAGAGCAACTTTGTTGTTGACGGACTCCGGGGGCATCCAGGAAGAAGCGCCCAGCCTGGGGAAGCCAGTTTTGGTCATGCGCGAAACTACGGAGAGGCCGGAAGCCCTGTCAGCAGGAACAGCAAAGTTGGTAGGGGCGGATCATGACAAGATCGTTCGTGAAGTTAGTCGTCTCCTATCGGATCGCCAGTATTACGAGACCATGGCCCGCGCGCACAATCCCTATGGTGATGGGAAAGCCACCGAAAGGATCCTGGCAGCGATCGGAAACCATTTCGGCTCCACGGTCTCTGTTGTTCACAAGGATTCTGTTTAGGATCAAGCACAAACCTTGGGTCGACCCGGATTCAGCTCAAGATGAATCCACCGGATAACCTTTAGAAGGTGGACGGATCCGGAATGTCTTACACCTAACAGTTAGGATTGGACTAAATGAAGATTTTCGATTTCGTTCTAGCGCGTCTGCCTCCTCAAATCCGGGAGAGGGCCAAAAGCGGGACGCTCGGTCACCGCCTTGCGAAGAGCACTTTCTGGAGTCTAGTAGGCTCTGTCATTGGACGGCTTGTTGGTATCCCCACCTCTGTTCTATTGGCGCGGCTGTTAGGTCGTCACGACTATGGTGAGTTGGGGATGATTTATTCAAGCATCGAGCTCTTTGGGATTTTCGGCGGATTTGGGCTCGGATTGACGGCTACTAAACATGTGGCCGAATTCAAACGCCGCGATCCAGAACGTGCCGGCCGAATTCTGGCCCTCTCTAATTTGACTGCGTACTTCACGGGGGGAATTTTCGCTCTGGTGCTATTTCTTTTTGCCGGAAAGCTCGCCGCTGGCCCGCTCGCAGCTCCTCAACTCACAATTCCTCTTCAGATTAGTGCCTTGGTATTGTTTCTTACCTGTGTGGACGGAGCACAGACTGGTGCCCTGGCTGGTTTTGAGGCCTTTAATCATCTGGCGCGACTTCAATTGCTGAAGGGAATTCTCAATTTTCCATGTTCAATTGGTGGGCTTTATTTGGCTGGATTGCCAGGGATTTTATGGGGGCTCGCGCTGTCAAGATTTGTCGGACTAGTTTTGAATCGAATCTATCTTAACGGAGAAGCGCGCAAGGCAGGTGTCCCTCTCACGCTAGTTGGATATACACGCGAGCTTCCAATCCTCTGGCGATTCAGCGTTCCTGCTTTGTTTGCGGGAGCAATGGTTGCCCCCGTGAACTGGTTCTGTTCAACACTCCTTGTTCATCAGCCAGACGGATACCGGGAAATGGGCGCCTACAACGCTGCCAATCAATGGTTCACGATGATTCTTTTCATACCAACTGCCCTTGCTACCGGCATTATTCCCGTATTGTCCGAGTCACTCGGCGAAAAGGACCTTAAACGCTCGGCAAAAGTTTTGAACATGATGCTAGGCATCAACGCTGTGCTTGTTTTTCCCGTTGTGCTGATCATGTCGCTTCTCGCGCCGTACGTTATGTTGATCTATGGCCGAGAATACAGGGATGCTTGGCCAACGCTGGTCATTTTGCTGATTACCAGCGGCGTCTATGCAGTATTGACGCCCGTCGGAGAAATCATTGCTGCATCCGGCAAAATGTGGATTGGATTTGTAATGAATCTAGGTTGGGCCGCTGTGTTAGTTGTTGCAACATACTACCTTGTGCACTTGGGTTCGTTCGGATTTGCTTCATCACGCTTGATTGCCTACTCATTTCATGCCATATGGACTTTTGCATTCGCTTATGCAGTAGTACTTCGTAAACCTGTGTCCGTCCAGGAAATGGTCGATCTGCGAGTCGCGCGCGCTGTAGCTGAGTCTGACCCCGCCGACCCCACCATAGAGTGATGGTTTTCGTGCTTGGATCCAAGTGCCCCTAGACAGTGCGGGATCACGGGATCTGATTTGTCTTTGATAATCGGTGCGCGATCCCCTCGCTCTTGGTCGATTGCCGGTGGCCTCGCAATTCTCACCACCCCGCAGCCCTGAATCCCTTCTTTTAACATTCCACGCGGCTTAAACTAGCTGCTTTCTCCTACCTTTCTCCCACAATTCACGTCGCCAAATCCAAATAGATTGCGTCCGCCAGTCATGGCGCACACGCAGAAGTCTCGGATTGGCTGTGGGTTCGACAACCGAAACGGCCAGCCGAGCCTTCTGTAATGAAAAAGGAGGTCTAGGGCAGAAGCCCATAGACCGTTACCTGGTTGTTGTTGCCGACGTAGACTCTACCGTTCGCCACGGTTGGTACGGCAAACTTCACCGCTCCTCCAGCAGTATCCCGATTATTGGCGGCCTGGCTGCTATTGTAGAGTTCGACGGCCACGTTGCTTGCATTGAAGGCCCGCAGGACAGCGTTCGGGACGGTGGTGAGGATTGTGTCGTTGAGGACATTCGCTTGAATGATCCACACAATGCCGTTGGTGTTGCCATTTGCAGACACCGTCGGCGTGGCACCCGGGAAAGCCAATTTCGTCAGGCTGTTCGAGGTCAAGCTCAGCGTAAAATTGTTCAACTGGAACGCTTTCAGGAAATCGTTCCAGGCCACGAAATACACAAAGCCGTTCCAAAATGCCGGGCTCCCAAACAGGCCGCCACTCGAAGGTCCCGATGACAGGCCTGCCAGAGACTGCAATGACGTATCGCTGACGGGGCTGAACTTCCCCATGTTGTCGCGATTGATGACGTAGATCACCCCCTGCTTGCCTGCCGCAATCAACAGATGCGGAAAGGTGCCCGTTTGGTCGGGGAGCAGGACATGCCCGCCGGAACCGAGGTCATCGTCCACTGAATTAAGCGTTGACTGGTCAGTCGGTGTGAAGTAATCCGCGACGGTCCCATTGGGGTTCAGTTTCAGGATGCTGTCTCCGTAATTAGCTCCTCCCGTGTTAGCCGTAAACGAACCGTTCCCTGTGATGAAGTAGATATTCCCGCTGGCATCGGCGGCAGGACCACATCCGGATTGCCAGAGAGATCCGCCCCCTCCGGCGGGAGCCGTATTCAAAGCCATTGTCTGTAGCAGAGTGGTGGCATTGTAGCCTAGAAGCCAGCCGTACCACGGGTCCATATCGCCATGAGAGCCGAACCCGATATACACCACGCCGTTGACCAGCAGCAGGCCCGGGCGCTGCATGTGCTGCTTGGGGACAAATGTGACGCCCGAAGCACTAGCCTGGATGACAACAGGGCCGCCGAACTTCTCTGCACCGGTGGTAATGTTGAGCGCATGCAGGCGGTAAACGTAGGTGGTGGTTGATGCGGAAACTTCCTTGGTGATAGCCACCACGTAAAGAGTACCAGTAGTGGAATCAATCACCGGGGTGCTGGTGATGCCAAACTCTGGATAGATCGTTGCACAGTCGCCGCTGGCAGCTTCGCCGCACGGAACCGTGGTAACGGTAATGCCCCCACCGGAATTGAGGAAGTTGCTCTGCCACAGTGGATTGGTAGAAGCGGTGTCGGCATCCCAGGCGTAAACGCTGTCGTGTTGCGTAGCTACGAAGAGCACGTTATGGACTTGCGAGCCGATGGCGAGGCTTGGGACGTAGAGGGGCTGAGCAAAAACCTGACCATCAACCGGAAGCGAGAACTGCTTGCCGAACTGGGTCGAATTGACATTGGACGGGGTCAGAGCGATCTCGGAAGAGTTGAGTCCGGAACGCATGTTGTCGCCGTGGTAGGTGAAGCTACCAGAGTAATTCGAGATGTAGATGGTGGCAGATGCGGTGGCAGACGAGTTGGCGGCACTAACGGCCGTGACGGTGTGGGAACCAATTGCAGAAGGTGGAGTGTAGAGGCCAGAGGCGTTGATGGTTCCAACGGCAGCAGAGCCGCCAGCAATGTTGTCAACGAACCAGTTCACCGAAGTATTCGTACTCCCCGTCACTGTCGCAGTGAACTGTTGGGTTCGGGTGAAATTAACCACTGTGGTTCGCGGCGATAGCGTCACCGTTACCGTGCCGCCTCCGCCTGTACCAGTTCCAGTCAGGGCAACACTCTGGGATCCGCTCGGTGCGTTGTCCGTGAACGCGAGGGTTCCCGTACGGGTTCCGGCCGCAGTCGGCGTAAACGTCACGTTCAGCGTGCAACTTAAACCCGCCGCCAAACTTGCTGGACAATTGTTGGTCTGCGAGAAATCTCCGCTCGTCGCGATGCTGCTGACAGCCAGCGGCTGTGGACCGGCATTGAAGAGAGTAACGGCCTGTGCGGCGCTTGTCGTACCCTGAGCCTGACTGGCGAATGTAAGACTTCCCGGAGAAACTATCGCCTGTGGCGTTGTGACCGCAACAGCCGCAGCTGTCGATGATGTTGGCTCGGTCGCTGCAAACTTTCTGACCAGCATGTTGCTGAAGTTGGCGATTGTGTTGACGTCGCCGTAGAGTCCCGCTTGTCCCGAAGCCAGACTGGAGCTTACCCCGTGAATCTGCAAAACTCCGTCCTTGTAAGCATCCACGTTGGTCGAGTACACTTTGACCATCAGCTGATACCAGGTGTTCGTATTCACCGTTCCCACAGCCGCATTTCCCAACGTAGCTGTCGAGCCTTCGGTCGAGTCATTCACCCAGCTATATAGATACAGATTTTTGGTGGCATCCAGATCATCGTAGATGTTCGCGGTGTACATGTTGCTTATACCGCTGCTGACCCTCGTTCCGACTCCCCACATCCTGCCACTAATCTGCTTGCCGTAAACTTGGACCACGTAGTCGGTTCCGGTGTAGGAAGACGCCAGAACTTGTCGGGTAGGTGCATTCCCCTGCAGTACCCCTCCAACCGTCCCGTCCGGCCGGGTGTCCGTTGTAATTGACCAAGTACCTCCTGACGCAGTCCACTTGGTCGGGTCTACGGACCCGCCATTGAAATCATCGAAGAAGTCGAATGTGTTACTACCGCTCGACGCGCTGACAGCTGCGGAATTCCCGTAGTACATGTAGAGGGTCGCGCCGTTAACGCTGTCGATGGTCGGCACCTTAACCCACAGGCTGGCATTGGAACTAGCGGGATTCCAACTCTCGACCCAGAAGGGAAGCCCAGTCACCCCATCACTTGCGGTGAACCGGACATCCGCACCGTTTGGTTGAGCCTTGGTGAAATCAAACGAGGCTCCGAGGACAATGTGGACTTGGTATCCCGTCAGCGTCGTCCCACCTGGGTTCGCAATTGTAATAGCACTCCGATAAGTGGGCGGCACGCTCGAGGGAAGCACAGTCAAAGTGGCAGGTTGAGAGCTGCTGTTGTAGCTGGCTGAGATCGTAGAGTTTGTCGATGCAGCAACCGTACTTGTGGTGATCGTAAACGTAGCCGTAGTGGCAGTGGCCGCGACGGTCACGCTGGCAGGTACTTGCGCAGCAGCCGTATTGCTGCTCGTAAGGGTGACAATTGCTCCACCGGTCGGGGCCGGTCCGCTAAGGGTAACTGTGCCCTGAGAATTGTTGGTTCCGACAACGCTAGTCGGATTGAGCGTCAATGAGCTAACCTTGATCGAGGGCAGCACGGTCAGGATGGCAGTCTGAGAGCTGTTGTTATAGCTGGCAGTGATCGTAGAGTTCGTCGATGTAGCAACCGTACTTGTGGTGATCGTAAACGTAGCCGTAGTGGCAGTGGCCGCGACGGTCACGCTGGCAGGTACTTGTGCAGCAGCCGTATTGCTGCTGGTAAGGGTAACAATTGCTCCACCGGTCGGGGCCGGCCCGCTAAGGGTGACCGTGGCCTGAGCGCTGGCCCCGCCAACCACGCTCCCGGGGCTCAGACCCAATGAGCCGACCACGATGCCACCTTGGATAGTTCCAGCACCCACACTGACTGATGGTTCGGTCGTCGCATACTGCCGTACGCGAAAGTTTTTTACCGATGAGACCGCGTTTCCCCAAGCGAAGAGCCCCACGGTCCCCGACGAAAACGTGGAATCATTCACCGTAACAGTCTGCGTTCCGTTAATTGAGAATACGTGGGAACTCCCACCCACCGCAGCCTTCAATGCATACAAAACCCCCGCGCTGAACGCCCCACCAGATCCGAGCTTTTTGCTGACATTCGCAACTCTGGCATAGGACAACCAAGTGTTCTGTGCATCGAAGATGGACGGAAAGAACAAATACGAGTTCTGGGTTTCCGGATTCTGCCCCCGGTACATCACCCCCATTTCGTCGAACCCGCCATTGCCCTGCAGACTATATTCAATGACTCCATTACTGAACGTATATGTGGCGCCGTTTTGCATCGCCACTGCACGCGGACCGAATCCCGCTGCTGCGCCGTTGTAGGAGAGCTGCCCACCTGCACTGCTGAAGCCGGCCTGCCCCGCTGGAAACGACCATTTGCTGGGATCAATCGCCGGCGTGCCACCGCTGGTGTAGCTAAAGTCATCAAAGAAATTGAAAGTGGTATTGCCATTTGACGCGTTCGTCGCCGTCGCATTTCCGTAGTACATGTAGAGGGTTGCACCATTAACGCTGTCGATCGTCGGCACCATGACCCAAACGCTGGCACTCGAACCAGCAGCATTCCAACTCTCGATCCAGAACGGGAGCAGGCTAACGCCATCGCTCGCAGTAAAACGGATGTCAGCACCGGTGGATTGAGGCTTTGTGAAGTCGAAGGAGGAACCGAGAACGACGTGAACTTGATATCCCGTCAGCGTCGTCCCTC
>Ga0207038_10246_pt1 | contig 13836 bp, 14 predicted proteins | sample Alteio_BWMinCont_76_FD_153285 | JGI IMG/M metagenome (GOLD analysis project Ga0207038, IMG submission 153285) | Enriched cells from forest soil in Barre Woods Harvard Forest LTER site, Petersham, Massachusetts, United States -... | ecosystem: Environmental > Terrestrial > Soil > Temperate forest >...
GTAGTCGGCGCGGCCAGCCCCTTTGGCATCGAAGCCTTCCGCTCCCTGAGCCAGTGGGGAAAGATTGTCTTCTTGCTCGCCATCGACCAGCATGAAGTGGGCAAGAGCATGCGGGCTCTGGCGGGCGGCCGGTCCGCGAATATTAAAATCGAGGAAAAGCTGGGCGTAGCGCTCGACCGCGAACAGTGCGACGTATTGGTCGATTTCAGCCACTCTTCGGCGGCTCTGCAGCATGGGGTTTCGGCGCTAAAGCGTCACGTGGCGCCAGTCCTCAACGCATCGCTCTCCGCGCCGGAGATTCGGGAGTTGCACGTCGCCTCGCGAGAAAGCGGCACCCCGGCGCTGGTGGTGCCTCACTTGTCGGCTGGTGCCGTGATGCTCATTCAATTCTGCAACCTTGCCGCGCGGTGGATGGCCGACTTCGAAGTGGTCGACGTCCATAGCGACCAGCGGTTGGCGTCGCCATCCGCCTTCGCGAAAGCCATCGCGGAAAGCGTGGCCGACGGTTGGGAGCACAGGGAACTGCTAGCCCATGGCGGGATCGACTACGCGAACACACACACATGGGAAGATGTAAAGATGCATCTCGTGCGGCTGAAAGGATCGCAACACCGCCAAGAAGTGCATTTCGGGGGTCCTGGAGAATCTATTTCGGTTCAATATTCGGGCCAAGATCCTTCCTCGATTCTGGGTGGGCTAAGAGTTGCGGTCATGGGTGTGCAGGCCCTGAAAGGCGTGACCGTCGGCTTGGAAAAACTGATGCTTGCGCGTGGTACAAGGGAGCCAGGGAGCTAGTGGAGCGACACACATTCATTTTAGGATCGGAGTCTCATTGTTTCGTCCTTCGGACGCGAGTTCGCGAAACCCCTTCCAACGCGGAACAAACATCCGCTAGGTTCCCCCTTGGAAACGGGGAACCGGTCCCGGCGAGACGGGACTTCGTGCGGGAACATCGCCGGCATCCTAAGTTGAATGTGTGTTGAACCATTAGGGAGCCAGGGAATGAGGGAGCCGAGGATTCAGGGAATTGGGGCTAACGAATGAGATGCTTCTTTTTGGCATCGAGCCTGGCGGCAGTTTGCTTGTATGGCTGCGGTTCTTCGAAAGTTCCTTCTCGTGTTGCGCCTCGTTCAATTCCTTCCGCCGCCGCGCCGATTCATCACTTTGCCATGAAGGAACTGGTCGGCCAATGGAATGCAAGCGTCTCGTATGGTCCCCGGTTGTCCGATGCGGCCCGACAAAAGGCGGCGGCCACGGTTGGCAAAATGAACCTTAAACTTGTGGGCGACGGAAGTTTCAAGCTCTCCAGCCCAGGCGGATCTTATTCCGGCATCTGGACGACCGCCGACCAAACTCTGGGGCAGTCTGTCTCGATGAAAATGCTCATGAAGGGCAAGGTGCCCATGGCGAAGATCAAAAAACAGATGATTGCCAAGGGGGCGAAGCCTAAGGACCTGGCGAACTTTGACAAGGAAGCTGTCTTAGCCCTCAGTCCCAACGGAAAAGAGTTGGCTTCGCCGACCCAGGTAGGGGAAGTGCGCGTGACGTTTAGGAAGGAGCCTTCGTAGATTTTCGTTCCGAGAGGCCCGCACCGGCGGAATGAAGCGACGCCGGTGCGCAAAAGAACAATCCCGGATGGCGCGGCTGAAAGAAGTTCACGCCGCCTACGCAAAAGTTGTCAACCGAAAACGTTACTGTCAAGGGCTCAGGAGCCTGACCGTGTCCGAAAAGGCCGTTTCGGGAGCGCAAAGCGCTCTCGAAACACAAATACAATTCTTGCTTGGCGCCGCTGAACGAAGTTCACACCGCCCAAGCATCTGGCAACTTAGCCCCCCAACCCTTCATAATCCACCCTCGGAGAGGTCGCATAGTGGTCTAGTGCGCCGCACTCGAAATGCGGTGTGGGGCAACTCACCGTGGGTTCGAATCCCACCCTCTCCGCCACCGCCGGGCAGGAGAGTATTCCTTACTTTGTATTCAAAACACTTCGCGCGGGCGCGCATTTTTTTGGGGGGCGGATGGGGGCGGCACGTGACAACTCCCTGAGTTCACCTACTTAGGCACCAAGGTTCCTGCCATATAAAGCTGGCAATTGTCCGCGCCGGTGCTGTTGTTCACATACCGCCATAGCTGCACATTCACGGTCTGCCCGGCGGGCGCCACGATGTGCACGGGACAACTGCACCTCTTCATGCAGAGCAACCTCAGCGCGGGTGATCTTTTCGTACGCGCCGAGGAAGGGCGCACGGCCTCCCAAATCGCCAATCAACAGCTCTCCAAGGATCAGTGGGTGCCCCATGACCTGCTCTTTCATTAGCAGTGATTCGAGCAAGTCTGCGGAATCCAGCCGATTTGACAAGAATCGGATCCAAAGGCTGGTATCGACCAACCATTTAGGGGTGTTTAGGCCGTCTCCGCGGCACATCTTCCACTTTGGGTTCAGAACCTCGCAAGTCCGCAAGCCGTTCGTAGGCGGCATGCCGGACGAGAGCCTCGAGCCCAAGCCTAACTGTCTGGGTATCCGTTGTTGCATTGACCGACTTCCTCGCTTCCCTCAAGAGAAGAGGGTCGATGTTAAGCGTCTTCTTCATACATACAATTACGCCATATGCGTATGGCTCTTTTATGCGGAACGTTTCCGGGAAGGTATTCCGCCGTTTCTCCCTCGCCGTAACATCCATTCCGGCAGGTTGGCCACACTTGCCCGCCAGTCCATGTGCCAGACTATCGGCATGCGCCAGCCGGATGAATTCCTCGGATATGGCAGCCCATCCGCCCGAATCTGGTTGGTGGGTCCAGAGGAGCGTGCCGCGGGCAAGGACGATCCCTCGGGGCTACTCGACCTCAACCGTGCGCTGAGAAAGGCAGTTCTAAAAGAAGTGGCCCTTACCTCGGGTCTGGCGGACGTAAGGGAGTTCCATCTTGCGCTTGTTCGAAAGATGAAACAGGAATCGGTACAGTTATCAGGGGATGAATCGAGGGAGTGGCAAAAAAGCATCAGGCGGACCGAGGCGATGTTCCGTGAGGAAGCGCCCGCCCTGCAGTGGACATGGTCGCGACTCGGCAGACTCTGCCTGGCTTTTGACGGTCGACCGACTGGTATGGACTTGTCAGAACTACGCAAGTTGCAGACACATGAGATCGGCCAGAGCAAAGGGTTCATCTCGGTGGTCGAGTTGCGCTCCGGCCAAGACGTCCACCCACGGACGAGAGACGACTGCGGGGACCCTAGATCTCGCGCAAAGCTGATCGCACGCTTGGTGAGATCCTCATCTGCGGAACTAACTGTGTTATATGGATCGCTCGCTGGGCAGTGCCTACCGGATTTTATCGACCAGCGGCGCGAGAATGAGTCAACGCAGCCCGGCAACCCCAAGGTCGTCATGCATTCAGCTAAAGTTGGGGCCCACCCTTTTCGCGTCAACACCGCACCCAAATTCTCGGGGCCTAACGGCTTCGGATTGGGACTGGATGGGCTCGACATTACGAACTCTAGCTTCCAATGCCCAAGGAGACGATGGCCCGGCCCCTTGTTCTCTGAGCCTCCCGGCGTGCGCGCGGATCGGTCGCGCGGTCTAGCCACATGTCCGCGCACAGGGCTTTGCGCGGCACGATCTTTCTTATGAGTCTGGGGAGGACGGTGATATCATTCGTAAATGCCCTCTGAACCAATAGATTTCATCTTGAACATGGCCTCGGAGCCTCAGGGCCGAAAGGTTCGCCTCATCGAATCAGCGGAAACGATCGCGCGCCGGTCGGCAAAGCTGTTCGGTCGTGAGCGTAGCCTTAAGGAGCCGGGGATTCCGCCTACGGATGGCGACGCCACTTTGGCGGCGTTGATTTCCGAACTGGCCGGGCAGGAGATGATCACGATCGAGAGGCCACACGTATCGTGGAAAAGGCTATGAAGCATTGTCCCGCCAAACGGGACTCGGGCGCTGAGAGATATCGCGGGTTAGGTGGCGACCGGTTGGCTCAGGGACAGCGATGCCAGAACCGTCGCACTCCGCAGCCCCGCCGGAGCGGTGCGTCGCAACAGGTTATTCGCTGAGGCAACGGGGATTCGGGCGCTGAGAGGTTATCGCGGGTTAGGTGGCGAACGGGCTGGCTCAGGGACAGCGATGGCCGAGCCATCGCACTCCACAGCCCGGCCGGAGCGTTGCGTCGCATCCAGAGTGGGATTTCTTGTCTTCGCACTGTATTGGGCCGAGGAATAGCTATGCCGGAATCATCAAGCATCAAACCGTCAGGTAATACTGTCCTGTCATGTCAAATATTTCCCCGATCCCGGCAGGGTTTAACACCCTCACACCCTATATCATCGTCGACGGAGCGGAGGCGGCAATCAAGCTATACCAAAAAGCGCTTGGAGCGGAAGTCCTCTCTGTCCATAAAATGCCAAACGGAAAAGTCTTGAACGCTCAGCTTCGCATCGGCAACTCAATCCTGATGCTGAACGACGAGTGGCCCGACTATGGCGCGATCGGTCCGAAGAAGATCGGCAACACGGCCGTCACCATCCACATCTATGTCGATGACGTCGACGCCCTTTGGAAGCGGGCGCTCGATGCCGGGTTTGAGCCGAGTATGCCGCTCGGCAACCAGCCGTGGGGCGACAGGTATGGTAGCTTGAAGGACCCGTTCGGCCACAGTTGGTCGATGGCGACACACGTCGAGGACGTCTCGGAGGAAGAAATGGCAAAGCGAATGGCTAGCATGGGCTAGCCCTCGACTAGCGCATGCCTCGCATCGGGGCTGGCGCCAACTTCAACTTGAGCGTCTTGATCTCATATGGGCGCAAGTCGATAATCAACGTGTTGCCCTGTACCGCCAACTTTCCCGTCGTGTCCTCCAGGAGGTTCGCCTCGTTGGCACCCAGCAGCTGAGCATTGAGCTTGACGGCTAGGCCGTGCATTGGCTTGCCGCAGGACTCGTAGAGCCGCACGATCACGGTATGGTCGGGGCCCGGCCGCACCGAGGTGACGATCACGTTGGGTGCCGCGATCTGCAGCAGCCCCCAAGTCGATGGCAACGATCCCTTGTGAGATTCCACTTTGAACGCTAGAAGCGGACTGTTGAACTCCTGGCCAGCTCGGGCCAGCCCGGCTTCCCGCCATGAGCCTGCGTGGGGCACGAGCGCGTACCGAAGAGTGCGTGGCGTGTCCAACTCGTAGCCGGTGTCTGAGGTGTCGCCACCGTTGTAATCTCCGAGGTTGACGGAGCGCATCAAAGACAGCATCATTGTGCCATCGGTGACCAGGTTGCCTGGCATCGCCGAATTCAGCAGCGCGACGCCGTGCTCGCCGTTGCCGTAATCCACCCAGTTGTTTGCGGGAAACTCGACGCCCGTCGGCCGCTCGATCGCACCGAAGGGTATCTCCTGAACGGTCTTGCCTCCACTGATCGCAGTCGGGAAAAGGACCTGATACCGAACGTGCTTGTCCTTGTTCACCAACTCAGTTTCGATATCGATACGCCGCACCCCATGGGTGAGCCGGATTTTCGTCGAAAACCGGCCCGCACCAAGGGGATGCGAAACTATGAATTCCGAATAGACCGGCCCATGCCAGGTCGTTCCATCCTTGTCGCTGAAGGCCGTGCTGAGGGTCGCGGTGCTCGCATCGGGCACCGGCTGATGCTCCATGTTCGGCAGATGCTCGGTACCGTCAAGAGGTTTGTACAGCGTCCACAGGTCGCCGTGATCGTCTTTGCGCGACACCACATTGGCTGGCCCCGAAAGCATCTCCGCGCCAAGCCCTTTGTCGATAACGCTGGTGATAGCCCCTGTCTTCGTGTCGACGGTGACCTTGTAGAACTCATTCTCGATTGTGTTTGCTGGGCCACCGGCTTCTTCGTTTGCCTTAACTTCGCCGTTGGTCGGCACAACTCGATAGGTGGAGTAGCCGCAAGCAGGAACGTCCTTGGCGACAAATGCGAGCTTTAAGCGCATAAGCGCATTGTCGCCATACCGGGTAAGAGAGGTGATCTGCATAGGAACCGCCGCACCTGAAGTATCCACAACCTTCAGGCCGGTAACGCCGGTATCGGCGAAGAAAAGGTCGACCTGGGCAAGGTCGGTACGAGCCCAGCCCTGCGGGTTATAGACGACAAGCGGCGAACCCTCGCCGGAGGTATCGATATGAGAGGCCAGCTTTCCCCACCTGTCCGCCAGCATCTCGTTCGTGAGACGAGATGCAAAGTCGTAGCTCTTCACGGTGTCCACATACACATGGTCGTTCATGGTGCCCGAGGCGAGGTCATGAGTCTGGTTGAATAGGGCCGGTTCCCAGGCCTGCCAAAGCTGGAAATCGCTCGTGGGTAAGCCGGCCCAGTTGGAGAGCGCGCTGATTTGCTCGACGTCGAGCAGCTTCGTCTCCAAGGCCTTGGCGGTTTGCCGCAACTCGACCCGGCTGCTGTAGGTCCCGGGGAAGATCGGGTTCAGATCGTAGGCCTCGGTCGGAGTGTCCTTACGTTTCGCAACCACTTTAGCAAACTCAGAAGGCACCGCGTAGCGAATCGTAAGCGGCGCATCCGGCTCCTTGTTAAAGGCGCGGACCAGCGGGGTCACGTAATCTTCCGGTTCGCTGACATCGTTGCCCGCAAGCCCCACGCGTTCCGAGCCCCGCGCATTGGGTTTCAAATAGTTGTAGCGGTCGATGAAGAACTTGTTAAACGCCTTCTGGTCGCGCGGCGGACCATAAAGGAGGCCGTAGAATCCAGGCAGCCGAAAGCTCGGGATGGTGGAACCGTCGATCCCCTTCAGCAGAAACTCGGAGGGACCGTCGTCGGTAGGCGCACCCCTGCAAAACCAGAACGACTTGAAGCCGCCGAGGTTGAGAACCTGAGGCAACTGCGGGCTATGTCCGAAAGTATCCAGCAGCCATGCCACTTCGATATCGAGGCCTAAGGCTTTGCGGCAGTAACCCTTGCCGTACTGAATCTGCCGAACGAACATTTCACCGCCGATCTTCACGTCGTCCGGCATCACGTCCATCCCGCCCACCAACTCCAAGCGGCCCTCTTTCACATACTTCCGAAACTTCGCCGCCTGCTCGGGATAGCGCTCCAAGAAGGGCTTAAAATAGGCCACCTGATCGAGGGCGAACTTGTACTCCGGGTACCGCTCCATCAGGCGCAATGCTTCGAGGATGTGGAACAGATCTTCTTCCAAATACTCTTCGCGGGTCTCAAACACTGCGCCCTCCCAGTGGGTGTGGGGAATGTAGTAGAAGGTCGGCTTAGCCGGTTTCTGGCCGGACCCAGCAAGCATCAATGCGGCGAGGAAGGGTATGAGGGTCATCGGGTTTGTCGTCTCATTATGCCGTCCGCTAGCGTTAGTGCGATGCTGACCAAAGCGATGCTATGGAGACTTGTCGAGAATAGCAGTCTGCGGGAGCAGGGGGACGTGACGCGTGGAGCTTTAGAGTGCGCGGGCTCGACCGCGCTGTTCCGGAAGCAGCTCACGTGTATGGCACGTTTAGCGTGGGCGAAGACTTGACAATTTGGCGGGAATCTATGTGGGAGGCTAGGCGACAACAGTTTGTAGCGCTTTCACGAGCACTTCAACCCAAAGTCATTCCCCGCTCGATCAAGACCGAGGACCTATTGAGCCCGTTCGACGGCAAGCAACTACGTTACAGCTACGACGGCAAGCAGATCGTGATCGGAGTTAGCAGGCCTGACGAGGACCCCAGGTGGATCCAAATGAAGATCCCGCCGGACGCAGCGATCCACTCTTAGGGAGCTTGGTCTCGAAGCAGCTTGACACGCTCCAGTCGCTCTGGGTCGTCTGCTGCTTCTAGAAGCGGTTCAAGTTCAGACTCGATTACCGCCCAGTTAAGTCCTGGCCCTTGTCGAATTATAACCCCTCGAGTCAACACGATTCTTCTCATCTGGTTTGGGTTCGCAAACTGGCCCGTACTCAGGAAGCGTAGGGCTACCGCAAATCGAAGTCGAAATTAGGTGCTCTTTCTCGGAATTCTTTAGCAATCGCAGAATTTGAAGAAGACTTTTGCGAATGAATTGCGTTATCGTAGGGAAACCATGAACAACATGCATAGAAATCTTTCCGGATTTGCGGCTCTCGTCATACTGGCCGCGAGTGTGGCCGCTTCTTCCAAGGATGAACAGCAGATACGCGCGCTATACGCAAAGTTCGGGCATGCAATGAAGACCCTTAACCTGCGCGCCATTGAAGCCGCCGAAGCGCCGGGGTTTACGGAGACCGAGATGGGGAAAACCTATACGGCCCAAGAGGCGAACAGTCAGATGAAGCAGCAGTTTGCCATGACGAAACAGGTCACCAAAATGAACTTGAAAGTCACGAGCATCAAGGTTACAGGCAAGACGGCCGCCGCAACGACAAGCTACAGTTTTACGGCCAAAGTGACGGGGCGCGACAAAAAGCTTCATACGTTGTCGGTTTCGGGGACTACTGCCGAGGATCTAATGAAGACTTCGAAAGGGTGGATGTTCAAATCTGAGAGGGACACGGGCTCGAAGATTATGATGGACGGGAAGCCGTTTAGTCCTGGAGCTGGCGGCTAGGAATCTTATCTCCTTCCGATAAGTAGGCTCCCGGCGTTGCTCCCAGTTCTTTCTTGAACATAGCGATGAACGCACTCGGGCCGTTATAGCCCAGCTTGAAAGCCACTGCGCCCGTTGTTTCGCCCTTAAGCAAGCTCTCGAGGCCCGACAACAGCTTGCGCCTCCTTACCCATTGGCCTAGGCTCATTCCTGTTTCGGCCTGGAACAGCCGCTCCATGGTTCGGCGACTCGAGCCGCAATGGGTGAGGGCACAGGAAATATCGAGGGATTCTCCCAGGTTGCCGTCGATCACCCCAGCGAAGTTAAGGGCTCTCTCGCTCTTCGGATACGGCAGTTGAAGAGGGACCGTGCCTGCCGATTGAAGTTCGTCCTGAATCAGCCCGGCCATCCTTCGGTGCGGCGCTAGGTTGGCCTGAAGCGCACCAATGTTCACTGTGCGAACGATCAACTCTCGCAGCAGGGGCGAAACACTGACTACCGCGCATCGGGCCCGATCAAAGGTCGGGGACCTGCCAGCCCGGGCATTTCTTCGCAGATAGACCGTTCGGAGAGCGGTTTGTCCCGAAACCTGGAGGCAGTAGCGCACGCCCGCTGGGATCCAAACGGCGCGATGAGGAGGCACAACCCAGGTCGCCGCCTCCGTCTTCACTGTGAGCACCCCTCGAATAGCATAGACAAGCTGGTCCCACGCTTCGGAATTCGGCAGGGCCGAGAGGTTCCAGCTAAAGGTAACCCCGAAACTTCGCACGAGCACGGGGTCGTCATCTTGGCGAGAATTCAACACACATTGACGTTATACCGCTATTACGCCTAGCGCGCGATGTTGAATAATAGGCGTTATGGAATTCCATCCAGCCCATGGCCAGGTTGCCCATTTTTCGATCAATGCGGACGACGTCGCGCGAGCGCGAACTTTCTATGAAACGGTCTTCGGGTGGAAATTCCACGCCTGGGGCCCGCCGGGCTTTTACATGATTGAAATGATTCCTCCGGATGTAATCCCCCCTCCGCTGCTCGGTTCCTTGCAAGGGCGGCGTGAGTTGGTGAGCGGGGTCAAGGCGCATGGGTTTGAATGTACGATCGCGATTGTCGATATCGACGCAACCATTCTAGCTATCGAGGGAGCAGGCGGCGAGATCGTTATGCCGAGATGCACATTGCCTTCGATCGGCCACCTCTGCTTTTTCCAAGACCCCGAGGGAAATCTCGTCGGCGCCATGCAGTACGATTCGAAGGCGGAGTGAAATCTTGCGATGTTGGATAGACCGTTAAGGTGATCCTTTCGCAGTGCCATGGCTATCTCGAACAGCTCCGGAGACCGATGAAATCTCGGACAATGACATCGCCGAAAATATCCCTAAGTAGCTCGATGCCGGCCCACACCGGCTGGCTTGCCCTCCTGCGTATGCCATCATCCCGGATTCATGTCTTCGGCAGCGTGATGTGAAGTTAAACCCAAAACCACTTGGTTGCGAACGCCTCGACCTGGGGTAAATCTAGGCCAGTGAAAGTCAGCATCGTAGTCGTCGGGCTCGGGTTTGGCGAGGCGTTCTTGCCGATTTACCAGCGGCATCCCAACGTGGGCCGAGTAGGCATTTGTGAGAGTGATCAGCGTCTATTGCGAGAGATTGGGGACCGCCATGCGGTTGAAGACCGGTTTTCCAGCCTCGAGCGGGCCTTAGCCGACGACAGGTACAACGCGGTACATTTGGTCACGCCCGTCCCCTTGCACGTGGAACAGACCCTCGAGACCCTCGCCGCCCGCAAACACTGCGCATGCGCGGTGCCCATAGCCACCGACTTGGACGATATCTACAACATCATCGAAGCCCAAAAGAAAGCAGGAGTGAATTACATGATGATGGAAACCGGCGCGTACACGCGCGAGTTTCTCTATGCGCGGGACATGCACGCTCGCGGCGAATTCGGTAACTTCACGTTCTTTCGCGGGGTGTACCATCAGGATCTGGAAGGCGCCTATCCCCGGTATTGGCGGGCACAGCCGCCGATGCACTACGCCACGCACGTTGTGGGGCCAATCCTCTGCCTGGCAAAGACCCGCGCCACAAGCGTCTCCTGCCTAGGGGCTGGGGTTCTGAGGCCCGATATTCAGCAGCCTGGGGGCAACACGTTTCCTTTGCAAACGGCCATCTTTCGCCTAGCGGACGGCAATATGGCGGCCGAAGTCACTCGTTCCTGGTTCCAAACGGCGCGCGGCTATACGGAGGCCTTCAGCGCATATGGGGATCGGGCGGGGTTCGAGTGGCAGCAAATCGAGTGGGAGGACCCAGTCGTCTTTAGGCTGGGGCCAGTTCAGCCGGAACGAAGAGGCAGGGATGCTGTGCCGGAAAGGGTGAAGGTTCCATTCCGACCGTATTTGTTCCCCTCGGAACTTGCCGACTACACGGAGGGTTGGCATGGAGGGTCGCACCCCCATCTGGTTCACGAGTTCATATCGAGTATCGTGCAGAACCGCCCTCCGGCCATCGACGCAGCCGTGGCGGCGACCTGGACCGCGCCAGGAATCTGTGCTAACTTGTCTTCGCTGGCAAACGGGGCGCTGGTGGAAGTCCCGGCGTTCGTGACTTGAAGAAAGATTTCTTCGGGCTTGGACTTTGCGTGGGTGGCGTGAGCTTCGATCAGCTACGCCACGCCGGAGAACTTCTTTTTGCACGGTGCGAGGCAAGCCTCGCCCGTGCCGCCCTTCCGGATCCGCGCCCTGTTTTCATATATCGTTGTGCCCCGTCCCCCGGGGCATGGGACCTGCTATGAAAACAAATCATCCCTTGTTTCGGAGGGGCGTGGCGCGGGTGAGCGAAGCTCGCGCCGCACACGCCACAAAACCGACCAGCCACATATTTTCGTGACAGACGATGAGTGACCTGCATAATTGGGCCGTCAACTACAAATACGGGGCTGCCAGAGTGCACCACCCCAAGACTGTCGAGCAAGTTCAAGAACTGGTGAACCAGGGGCGGAACGTAAAGGCGCTCGGTACGCGCCATTCGTTCAACGACATTGCGGACACGCCGGAAGACCTCATCTCGATGGAGCATTTCGACCGAGTCCTAGTGTTGGATCGGCACCGCATGACCGTAACCGTCCAAGCGGGAATCACTTATGGCCGGCTTTGCGAGGAGCTTAACCGCGAAGGATACGCCCTCCACAACTTGGCCTCCTTGCCGCATATCTCGGTGAGCGGCGCCTGTGCGACGGCCACGCACGGCTCCGGCGATACCAATGGCAATCTTGCCACGGCGGTATCCGCAATGGAACTCGTAAGAGCCGATGGCTCGCTAGTCCACCTTTCACGTGATCGAGACGGCGAGGAGTTTCAGGGAGCGGTCGTCGGGCTTGGAGGACTTGGGGTGGTCACGAGCCTGACCCTCGACATCCTTCCCGCGTTTGCCGTGAAACAGGAGGTTTACGAGAGGCTTCCGTTATCCGAGCTGGCGAATCATTTTGACGAGATCACCTCGAGCGCTTACAGCGTCAGTCTGTTCACAGATTGGCGAAGCTCGACCTTCAACCAAGTTTGGCTAAAAAGTCGTGTCACGGATAGTGGCGCCGACAAGTGGCAACCCACGTTCTACGGAGCAATGCTTGCAAAGCAGAACCTGCACCCTGTTCCGGGGCACTCGGCCGAGAGCTGCACAGAGCAGATGGGGGTCCCCGGCCGTTGGCATGAGCGGCTGCCGCATTTCCGCATGGGTTTCACGCCCAGCAACGGCGAAGAACTGCAATCTGAGTACCTCGTTCCGCGAGGACAAGCGTTTGAAGCCCTCCGAGCAATCGACAGCCTCAAACAGCAAATTGGCCCCCTCCTTCTGATTTCGGAGGTGCGCACGATCGCGGCCGACAGGCTCTGGATGAGCACAGCTTACGACCGATCCTCCGTCTCGATCCATTTCACATGGAAGAAAATTTGGGCAGGTGTGAGGAAGCTTTTGCCGAGGATCGAAGAGCAGCTTGCGCCGTTTGACGCTAGGCCGCACTGGGGCAAGCTTTCCAAAGTGTCGCCTGCTAGGCTGCGATCACTCTACGAAAGACTGCCTGACTTCCAGCAGACGCTTCAGTCCTACGATCCTCAAGGCAAGTTCCGAAACGCGTTTCTGGACCGGTTCATCTACCTTTGAACGCCTCTTCTTCCGGTGCAGGCATAGGCTCACTTGGGGCCAAGCGCCGCGCTGTAGCCAATCTAAGAGTTATGCGCCGGCGGACCGACGATTTTGGCGTGCTCGATTCAGTTAACATTCTTTGCGCTCCATTCGCCGAAAGCGGCGAGATGGCCCCCGATCCAAATTTCCGCGCTGCCTCGCAACATTCCGTTGACCAGGACGCCACGGTATTTCACGGGAAGGCCGCCCGGCCCCTTCTCCTCTGTGAAGCAAAGGACGCTGCCATCGATGTTGGATAGTCGTTCCTGTCTTGAGCGAGTCCCAAACGATTGAATCTCCGGTACCCATGCTCGCTAACAAATCTCCACGAGAGTTGTCGAAGTGCCGAGTGGAAGTCTAAAAGTTGTCGAATGGCTCAAGGAGTTGGACTTAAGCGGCAATCGTCCACGGGCAGTTCAACTCCGGATTACAACTTCGACTGGATGTGGGAAGAACACGGGCTGACCACCTACAAAAAGTAGGCGGCCAGAGCTATGTTTCTCAACTTTCCACATTGGTTGGTCTTATAAAGTAACCGCATGTCCAGCATGGGGTGCCTCGTCCGCCCAGTTGGGCTTACCATTCGACCATGCTGAGTGTTGGCTTCAGTTTGGGCATGTTGGTCACCTTGTCGGCCATCTTCTTCAGAGACGTGCGCGAACGTCTGTTCCTCGACTTCGAGGAGCGACTGACAGAGGGTTACTCGACACGACCCCTCGGCGCTGGTGAGCGTCACGTGGCGAGCTAGGTGGCCCTGACTTCCGCTGTAGTCGCGTGGTGCCGCTGACGGGGTTTCAGGGAGTTCGCAGTGCGTCTAACAAGGTCCACCATTTACCGACGAAATGGATTGACGATTCGGATACCCTCGACCTCGCGTCCATGCTGCATATCCTCAGAATAGAGCACACGGCATCCCAACGCCCTTGCAGACGCGATAATTGCGCTGTCCCAATAGGAAAAACCATGAGTAGCCTTGATCTCGAGGGCACCCATGAGAACCGGCAATGTGATCTCTTGAACCTTGAAGCGGGTCCAGGTTTGGATTAGACGCTCCGCGAGTTCGTGGGGAAGAGGATCCGCGCGCGTAGCGCGGGTGGCCTGTACATAGAACTCTTGCAGCACTTGAACGGAC
>Ga0207038_10248_pt1 | contig 13729 bp, 17 predicted proteins | sample Alteio_BWMinCont_76_FD_153285 | JGI IMG/M metagenome (GOLD analysis project Ga0207038, IMG submission 153285) | Enriched cells from forest soil in Barre Woods Harvard Forest LTER site, Petersham, Massachusetts, United States -... | ecosystem: Environmental > Terrestrial > Soil > Temperate forest >...
TTTCTTAGCGCTGGCCGCAAGCAGCCAGCGCTTACCGGAGGAGGTTCTACCGGACACTTTGGATGCTGGCCGCAAAGACGTTAAACTTCGCAACTTTATCGTGCAAGTAATCGGTCGCCGTGGTGAGTGGCTGGCTTCGTTAAACGAAGAATGGGATTACCTCGCGGCAAAAGCGGATGTGAGGGACTGGGAAACGGCATCCCGGCCAAGTCGTGTGTCCATCCTTAGAGAGCTCCGCAAGAACAATCCTTCCAATGCCATCGGATTGCTCACTTCGACGTGGAAGCAAGATGGACCTGAGGATCGAATCGCTTTTATCGACGAACTTCAGACTGGTCTTCATGCCGGTGATGAGGAATTTGTAGAATTGGAGCTCGATGACCGACGAAAAGAGGTCCGAAGAAAAGCTGCTGAGCTGCTGGTGCAGATCCCAGAATCGAAACTCGCCCGTCGAATGATCGATCGAACTCGATCATTGGTCCTTGTCTCCCTGAATTCGCAGAACTCAATACTCAGCCCCACGCCATGAGCTGGCGTGCGTACCATCAAGCGCGGCGCCAATTCGACGTCTCAGACTAAGGGAGGACGAATGACATGCAGCAGCTCCGATGATGTGGCATGACGCTCAGGCGGCCCAAGGGTTATGCTACCCTATCTCGTAATTGAAGGCCCTGGACGGCGAACCTTGACAATCGGAATTCTGAACAGAAATGCCCAAGAACATTAGGAGGTCGCGCCCATGCCGAACGGAAAACAAGGCACAATTCATGCGGCTTCAGGCCGCGGCGTTATCGGGACCCATCCAGACGTCGACCCACTCCAGCTTCTCGTAGGTCCCACAACCTCCAATGAATTCAATAGCGCCCGCTTGCAGTTGATCCCCATTGCATGCTTCAGTGTGGAGGATGCGAGCTTCAAGTTTGATTCGTCCTTCGTTCTTCCCGAATTCCAAAAGGAGATGAACGATTTCATTGCCTTTCGGGAGAACGACCCCGAGAGGATAAAAGGCGCCCCCGTCTCCATTTTCGGACATGCCGACCCCACGTTCCAGGGCAATTTTGAAATCAGCTCCCCCACTCACCAGGCTGGCGATGACTACAACAAAGTCTTGAGTGGCCGCCGTGCCATCGCCGTCTACGGCTTGCTCATCCGCGATGTGAATATTTGGGACAATCTCTTCTCTCATCAGTTCGGCGGCGATGATTGGGGCGAGGATTCAATCCGTGAGATGCTTGACTTTACGGATCCGGCGAACCCCGGCGGCCAACAAGGCCAAGCACCGAGCAGGCCTACTCAAGGGCCAGCCCTGTCCTCTGGCGCTAATCCCAACCTGGGAGCCACTGCGTCTGCAAGGGACGCTCAGGTGCGCGACATCGCTCATAGTTCCGGCCTGCGCCAGCAGTTATTTCTCAAGTATATGAGCAAGCTTTGCAGCGATCTGAAGCTCGACAAGACCAAGGACTTCCTGGCTCGCAATGCCGGTCCAGACCACAAGGGCGACGTGCAAGGGTGCAGCCGGTTCAACCCTCGCATCCTCTTTTCTAAAGAGCAGGAAGAGAGTTTCAAAGAAGCCGAGAAGGAAAGAGAGAAAGAGAAAGACAAAAAGGAAGATCAGCCAACACTAGATCAGCGCAATGAGGCGAACAAGCCTAATCGCCGCGTCATGATCCTCATTTTCCGAAAAGGGAGCCAAGTGCTCCCCTCAAAATGGCCGTGCCCCACCTTCAGGGAGGATTCTGCGGCTTGCAAAAAGCGCTTCTTTTCCGACGGCGACACCCGGCGCTCCACACACCTCTCAGGTGCTGATAAGAAATTCGAAGACACTCACGACACCTTCGGCTGCCGTTTCTACCAGCGTCTGTCGGACACTTCACCATGCAATTCTATTTTAGAATTTGACACCGGGGGGGCTCATGGTGCTACACAACCACCTTTTGACGTAATCCCAGTTGATGGTTCCCGGATAACTTGAGTGTTTGGATTGGAAGCCCGAAGGTGCAAACGCTCATATCGATCCAGTCACTCCAACAAGCCGGCGTTTCACCTTAGATCAGCCAAGGTATTACGTGACGACGTAGGATTAATGCGAGGTCGGGACAACCTAGTCAAGCGCACTGCGAATATGCAGGCGGAGCAAGGCGGAAAATGAGAGTGGGATTCAACTACCCTTGGGCATTCGACGATTACGGGTTCAACTTTGGCCCGAGATCCAATATCGCCAAATGGTCAACAACTCTGCCCGCAAATCTCGCGACGTTATCTAGCTTAGGAGTCTCTGTGGTTCGGTGGTTTATTCTCGGCAACGCTTCAAATTACGGCCCCACACCCGTGCAAGTAGTCAAAGACGGCAAAACTACGTTCAGTTTTGACCCGCCGACAAAAGCCGACCCGACTTTTTTTGAGCATTTTCGGCTCATGCTTACTATCTTCAAAAACTTTCGGGATACACAAAAGGACGTGCAAGACAAAATGCAGCTAATACCATCATTCGTTGACTTCGGCCTAGCCATGGACATAAAGACCAATACGGGCGGAAGCGGCCGAATAGACCTCATTGAAGATTCTGCGAAGCGCGACCATTTTTTCGGAACTATGCTCGACCCTATGCTCGACGTAGCCCGCGAAGGAGCCTTCAAGGACGTGATCTTCGCCTTCGAGGTGATGAATGAACCTATCTGGTTAATTGTGCCGATTGCAAAGCCTGTTTATCAAGATAATAAGTTCCACGGATCGAAAGTCGACCCGCCGAGCCGAGTGCACGATTTTCTGCGAACCGCCCTGGACCACATCAAGAAAGCTCAACTTCCTTCAACGGTGGGACACCGTTTTTCTGATGATTTGATAAGCGACATGCCAGGGGACTGCCTTGGCACTATCCCCCAGTTCCACTACTATCCCAGAAGCTTTGGACCTTTCAGGACAATCCCATTCACAGACGCGGTATCCTTGCCCGCCTTTAGCAAGATAAACGCCATTTTAGGCGAGTTCTCAACGCGAGACGACCAGGAGCAGGGGGGCCCCTGGAACGATTGTAACGGGACCGACACCACTCCATTCGGTACAGTGCATGAGCGCCTAGTGGTCGCCGAAAAGAAGGGATACCAGCTAGCCATGCCCTGGCCTAACCTTGCCGATGACGGAAAAGACTCCTTAAAGCTCTCACCTATAAAGCAACAGGCTATCCGAGTCTTCAAGCAAACCCACAAATAATGTAGCTCAGGAGTCGAAGAGTACCCCTCCAGAAGGCTCAGGCGCTGATCGCTTCCTGGCTGACAATTACGGCAATCCTGAAGATGCGCTCGCGGTCGACGCGATGCTCGACAACATCAGCCTCTACTGGTTCACCGACACCGCCGCATCGTCGGCCCGCATCTACTGGGAGAACACCCGCGCCGGATTTGGAGGCCTCTCCCGAGGCAGGATCGAACTGCAAATGGCGGCGTCGGTTTTTCCGCACGAGATATTCTGCCCGCCGAAGGCCTGGGCCGAAGCACTATGGCCGAACCTGTTTTATTGGAATGAACTCGACAAAGGCGGCCATTTCGCCGCGTTCGAGCAGCCAAAGCTCTTCACGGAGGAGTTGCGAAAGGCCTTCAGGTCACGGCGAGGGTAGCGATCTGGCTGTCGTCCGGACCCCGAGCTGGCGCTTCGCCAAGTACGAACTGAAACGAAGGACTGGGAGCAACTCATGAAAGACGATTTAGAACACAGAGCAGAAGTAGCGGTACCCGTCAGCTTGGGTAAGAACCGTAAGTGGTGAGGTTGATAACCATCCGCGAGACGATTTGTCGTGGTTTTTCTAAAAATTAAGGAGACGAGCCATGTCCTACAGCATATCGGACTTACTAATCCGAAATCTTCGCGACGTGTTCGGTGAAAACGATCCCGCGCGTCGGCGTGCGGCCATCGACGAACTCTGGGCCGAAGATGGCGTGTTCTACGATCCCAGCAAGGGCGCTATTCGTGGCCGCGACGAGATCGATCGCGTCGCTGGCGCGGTCAAGGCGACTCATCCTGACTTTCGATATCAAGTGACTGCCGCTCCTCAGGAATATTGCGATGCAGGGATGGTTCCATGGATATCGGGACGCCCTGGTGAAGTGCATTGGTTCCTGGTCTAGTCACGCTGGTCAGCTACCACGATGAAAACAACGTCGATGCTCTCGGTACGACATCGATCGGACGAGCGGGTTCGCAACCGGTTCGCCGCGACACAATCTTCAGGATCGCGTCGATGACCAAGCCAATCACAGCAGTCGCGACGATGATCCTGGTAGAAGAGTCCAAGCTGCACCTCGACGAGCCCGTGGACAGACTCCTGCCCGAGCTGGCAAAACGCAAAGTTCTGAAACGCGTTGACGGTCCACTGGACGACACGATCCCGGCCAAGCGGCCGATCACCGTCCGAGATTTGCTGACCTTCCAACTGGGCTTGGTGTTCCTGCTCGCGCCACCGGACAGCCATCCAATTGTGAAAGCTATGTACGAACAGCAAGTCGGGGTGACTCCGTTTCCAGCGCAGATGCCGCATCCGCCGGACGAATGGATGCGGCGCCTCGGAACTCTTCCGCTGATGTATCAGCCTGGTCGAGCAGCAACAGATGGGCCGCATGATTTTGGGAGAAAACACGGGCTGGGGATTTGGTGTATCGGTGCTGACCAAACCCGATGGCCTCGCAACGCGTGCAGGCCGCTACGGATGGAACGGCGGGCTCGGCTCCTCGTGGTGGAACGATCCAAACGAGCGCTTGACCGCGATCATTGTGACCGAGCGCACGTTTGAGTCGGCTGATCCGCCGAATGTGATCAAGGATTTCTGGAAGTCAGCTTACGAAGCGGTCCGCACCGGATCTTAGGGCTAGCTTAGGACCGTATCGGAGAAGCACTTCATAGTGCATGAAGAGAATCGTTCGGACGAGGCCTGTCCCGAAAGTACGTTGTAGGTTTCACGATTTAGCAGTGGGCTTGGCCGCGAAATCGGCCATGTCTTGGAACACGGTCTGGTGTAAAATAGATGTATTCAGAGAGGACTCTGATGAGCGCCACGACCGCCCCTCCTAAGCGTCTCAATGCTTCTTCGCGTGCCAAACGCGAAAGAAGTGTGCGCGAGGTGCTAGCAACGCTCCGCCTTGAGAACTTGGCCCCTAGCAAAGAAGTAGTAGCGCTTGCGAACGAATACATCGAAGGCCGGCTTGAAGCGAAGAAATTGACAGCTGCGGTTAAACGCCTCTATTCCAGGCATTGAGTCAAGAAGCCAACATTCAGAGTGATCCCTATCTCTACCCGGATACGTCCGTCCTCCGCAATCTTGCAGACATTCGCGATGCAAATCGTCTGAACCAGTTTGAAAGCGACCATTTCTTCGCACGACTCCTCGAACTTCACGAAAGCCCGATTCGCGGATCCTTTGACTCAGATCATTTGAGACATATCCATAAGTATGTTTTCCAGGACGTATACGCCTGGGCCAGGGAATTCCGCACGGTTCCGATCGCCAAGGGCAATTCCTTTTTCGCTCGACCAGAGCACATTCGAGCGGAATTGCAGAAGCTATTTCATCAACTCGCCGGCGAGAAGTATTTACGAGGGAACGATTCTGCTGGATTCTGCCAACGCGCCGCTCACTACCTTGGCGAGATCAACGCTTTGCATCCTTTTCGCGAGGGAAACGGACGAGCGCTACGTGAATTCATTCGAGAACTGGCTATGGAAGCCGGTTATGAGATTGCGTGGGACCTCGTTACGCAAGATGAAATGTTCGCAGCATCCGTGGCAAGTTTTCATGGAGGAAGCAGTGACGCTTTTGCGTCAATCCTGAACAAGATCATCCGTCCTGTTCGTTGAGTGCCCGAGGCGACTTCGACTAGACTTTGCGCGGCACAACAGAGACAAAAACTTCTCGATGGTCAGAATTCGTAATTTCTTTGCTGGTTGCCGTGGTGCGGAGAAGGGCAGCTTCGAACCCCCAAATATGAGAATCAGAAGTCTTGCTTTTTCCTATGTTTAGACTTTCGCTTCAGTGAACAGAACGGTGAAATTTAGCCGGAAAAAGTAACACGGAAAATCGCCAGGAAAAAAGTCTGCATTATCAACCACTTATATTTTCTGGCGGAGAGGGGGGGATTGAAACCCCCATTGATGAGCATTGGTGAGGGGGAGGTGAGAGGTCGGTGAGCGTTGGTATGTCTCTTGTTATCAACATCGATTTTCGATTTGAAGGAATCCCCCCGTGTTTAAGCGGGTTCCGGAAAGGGCCAAATCGACCGAAGGTAGTAGCAAGAGTAGTAGCACGGGAGGAGCTTTGAGGTGGTTCTCGCGTCGACTGTTGGAGTCCGTATGCAAGTAGTTCCCTACTCTTGCCATGCATGATTTGAGGAGGCAATTTGGCCAAGGCGAATGGACCTGAACCGCCGAACTCCTCGGCGGGGCCAGCTCGCCGCCAAGGAATTGGCGACCTCCTCTGTCGAAGTGCTTGCTCATCGACCAGAGAAGAGCGACGACGCGGGTTTTCGGTCCCACTCCAGTTAGCTGTTGAGCTCGATCCCGCCGAAGTTGAATTTGGTCTCACCAATGCGCCCGCCCGCGTCTGTTCTATTGGGCCACGAAGGTGCCCACATCAGTTTCGCCCAAACGGAGAAAATCCACAGGCTGAGGTGATCAGTCGGAGAATAAGCTTTCAAGATCACGAGCACCGTGAACCACACGCAGAATGAGAGTCTCAGCCTCGTGCGACTGATAGAAGATCAGAAACTTGGTGAACTCTGCGACTGGAATGCGGCGCGTGCACGAAGTTCGTCTGCCATGAATCTACAGCGCGAGCCGGTTGTCGGCCTTTGAGCTATCCGCAAGAGCGTCTCAGTCACAGCCTCTTCCCAACGTTGCGCCAGACTCCGTTCTGCTTAAGCTTCGTACCAGTCAGATTGTTCCAAAATATCCGCCATGGCTGCGTCACTGAAAGCAACCCGAGGCTTTTTCACGCGCGGCGAGCCCGTTCGCGTAGCGCAGTGATCAGCCCCTTTTTGCGGATCTCGCTGATCGACACTTCAATCTTCGGTCCCTTTGCAGCGGCGAGCAGCTCTTGTTCGAGATTGACCATCCGACGCTCTTTGTCTTGGCGAATCAATTCCCGGATGTATTCGCTCGGAGTGCTCCAATCTCCGGATGCGACTTGGCCTTCCACATAGGCCTTAAGAACTTCGGGAAGTGAGATGTTCAGAGAGGTCATTGGCATGCCTTCATTTTATGTCATGTTATGAAGGGCACGTCAAGCCTTAGCGAGCAATCCTGCTTGCACTGGACTGGCGTGAAGGAGCGTTGAAAGTGGTGTTCCATATTTGTGGCATTCGGGAGAATGGGTGCATGAAAGAACAAGCGAGCATCGTGAGCTCTGCTGCGGCTCGCTCGTGTACTCCCAACACTGACGATGCGCGTTTCTCGGTACTAATCCGAGAGGCCTTACTTCCGGGTTCCCGTCACTCGGGCAATGCATCTTTCCACTTAGTTCGTTGCGTGGCTTGTCATACATGCGGAGTGCGAATTCCGCCTGAGCTAAGATCGGGAATGACTCCTAACAGGTTGATTTCTGGAGATTACCTGCAGAGGCGGCCAGTTCAACTGGCTTGCCATGTGGCGTATGTCAATAAGCGTCGGCCCAAGCCTGTCTACGAGCCAGCAACTCGGCAGAACCCGAAAGCCCCTTCGCCGCGACGAGACGCTCAAGAGTGGTCAACCAATAATGGTAATAGTGCGAGCCATCATCAGATTCGCCACGGTCGGAGGCAGCCTTTATTTCTTCCGCCAGTGCGAGCCGCCCATTCCTTCCAAGTGAAGTGGCCTTGCTCGGAGAGCTTGACAGCGAGCGCAACGCCTGTGCCTACCAAGGCTGTGCAAAGACGGGCCCGCCCTCGTCGCGTGGCAGTTGTGGCAGCGCCGCGAAGCTTTCTTTCTGCGAAATCGGTTCAAACGGGCTCAAGGTAGTCATCCCACATGTCCAGGTAGATAGAATCTTGCGGCGCTGCTTTGTCTCCCCATAGCTCGCGGGCGGTGAATCGAACCGAATAGACGTGCTGGGGCTTCTCGCCGAGATAGTGTGCGTTTGTGTCCGGGAAGACGAAAAACACCATGATCTCGCACGATACCCCCGACCTTACCACGCGAGTAGCGAGGCAGACGCGAGTGTTGCCGAAAGGAAAGAAAATCTTGGTTGCGGGGGCCCGATACGTACCGAATACACAATTATTGAGCATAGCTTTTCGCAGCGAATTGATCCATTGCACTGCGTATGTCTCGCAAACGACAACGAACTCTCGCGGAGGTAGTTTCCGGATATGTCGACAATCCGGGAGTCGCCTCATGCGGTTCAAGCGAAGTGGCAAAATGGCGATCTTCTAGCCGCTATCCAATCCCGTTGCTTTACTTCGGAGAACCTACTTCAGTTCCGTGAGGATTGCGTGCTGTTTTCCACGGACCAGCGTTTCCGTGTGCGTACGGTTGCCAAGGGTGAACCTGACCTCACCGGGGGCGTGCGGATTCACGACTGACTTCCCGTCCAGGGCGGTCGACTTCAGGTCGCCGTGCTCAAGGAACAGCGCCACGATGTCTTTATCGTGGAAGTGCATCGGGCTGGCCACGCCTAGCGTCCAGGTACAATCCCACACGATTACGCGCTCATTCTCCAGGATCTTCTTCACGCCCGGTCGCGGAAACGCCAGGGGATAGCCGCTGGTATTTTCTATGGGCGCCTCTGGATGATCCTTCAGATCGATCACGATTGATCGTCCGGCGATTTTTGGCGGCGCGCCTTTAGGCAGGAACGCCGCGCTACCTGACAAAGACACAACAACGGCATCCAACGCCCGCGCAGGTGCGGAGTCCGTGACATCCCAGACCACAACGCGGTCGTTTTCGATGACCGGCTTCAACGCCGTTTGCGAACCAGCCTCAGTAACCTCGGATCTTCCAGCCTTGTCAGCGTGAACACAAACCTTCAAGAGCTCTCGAAAATATCTTTGACTCGCCTCGCGATTTCCGCTGAGCTGCGCAGCACGCGCTGCCCCATAGAGCGCTCGGAAGCGCCCTGGCTCCTTCGACAGTGTCGCTTCAAATTGTTCAAGCGCCTGTGCAGGCTCATTCAACTCCAGCAACATCTCTCCCAGCAACTCGCGCGCTGGGGCCAGCGGCCCAGGCGTCACCGCGCTTTTCTCCGTCCCATCTTCCAGTTCCGCTGCCGACTTCATCTGCCGCAGCGCTTCCTCTTTCTTGCCTTCGACGAGCGTAGCCCATGCCCTCACTCCAAGCTCCTGGATTTCCACTTGGAGTCCCCAATAGTTTTCACCGGCCTTCACGAGATGCTCTCGGATCTGCCGCAACGCTGCTGCTGACTCGTTCGCCGCTGTTGCCTGCCCCAACCGCGCCGCGCCTAGTCCGCGGGCAAACCACGTCATTGCTTCCGTATGAGGGAATGGTGTCTCACGCACTGTGAGCTGTTCGGCCTGCTTCCAGTCCCGACGTTCCAGCGCATAGCGTGCCGGGATCGCCGCCAGCGCAAAATAGCCCGTGGAGGGGCTACCAGCACCGCTCATCACTGCCTTGGGCTCGAAGCGCGATACGATCTCCGGCAAGGAATCCACGATCCGCCCCGCAGCCAGGTCCTGCCCCGTTTGCAGGTAGGCGTAAATCTCATAGTCAGTGGCGTGCAGCTCTTCGACCGTCTGACCCTCGTGTCGCGCGGCTGCTGCCGCTGCTACGTTGCTGTCGATGGACTCTTGCCAGTACCCCGTTCGGGTAAAGGTATGCGAAGGCATGTGCAGCGCATGCGGCGCATCGGGCGCAATTTCCGAGTAACGCCGCGCCGCCACAAGCGCCCGCCCTGCGAGCGCTGGCACGTCGTAGGCGTGAATAATGTAATGCGCCAGCCCGGGATGCGTCGGTTCCTCCTCGAACAATTTCTCAAGAATCGCTCCCGCCTTGAGCCGCCCGGCGTACGTTTTGTCCGCCGGATCTTCCGAAGCCCCGATTGCCAAGGCGTAGAAAATCTGCGCCTCATGGTCTTCTGAATATTTCGTAGCGACTTCCCCCATCGCGTCACGATAGGCGATCAAGCGTGCTCGCTGCGGCGTGGCCTCGTAGTCGCTGTACAACTTGCCGACCGCCGCAAGATACTCTCGCTCGCGCTCCGTCTTTGCGCCCACGGTCTTGCCGTGCTCCGCGCTCTCACGCCCTAGCTGCAACTGGCTCTTGTCTTTCATTCCCGGTGCGAAAGGATTGCTCCAATCGCTAAGCGCGATTCCCCAGTATGCGATTCCACATGTCGCGTCCTCCCCCAGCACCGCGGTGAATCCTTCTATGGCACGGCTGAACTGGAAGGAATGCAGCAGCGCTACCGCCCGGTTGAATTCCTTCTGCGCCACTTCGTTGCAGGATGTGGCAAAGTGTACCGTCCCCAACTTCTCGCCATTCCCATGCTGATGCTCCTGCGCTCTGCTGCTCGACGCCACCACGGTCAGTAGAATGGCCGCAATGAGTTTCCCTCTCATCATTTCCGCTCCTCCATAACCGGCAAAGTACAAAGCGAAGCACATCTCCGGCTTGCCTAAATGGGCACCGGTCGGGTGTTGACCCGCCAGCCTGAAGGCAACGGATTGGACCTCACTGGCCGCGGATATCGAAGCGTTTGATTAACCCTTTTTCGATTCGAAACATGTGACCGACCATTTTATCCGTGATGAGGTTGCCGTTGAGATCGCGGATGACCTGATGGACTTCTACGATGACCTCTCCCTCGGGGCCATTGGAGAACTCGAACGGCTCGACGTGCGGATCGATCATCGCCCACTGGTGCGTCCAATACTTGCGCACTCCATCGCCTCCGTGGACGTGGCCGCCTTCCATTCCATTTGCCCACATGACGTCCTCGTGCATGGCCGCGAGCACGCTCTCCATGTCGCGAGCGTTGAACCGATCGTAAACGCGCTTCAGAAGTTCAATTGCATCCGACATTGAAATCTCCGTTCATCCTGTCCACGGTGGATGATCCTCGATTTTTGCACGAATCGCTCCTGCACGGTCTGGCCCTTACCGCGTCACCGCTTTTCCGCAACAACCTGACGTTTACCTAAGTCCCGGACGGCTAACCGGAAGCTATCCGGCTTCGACGGCGGGATTAGTCCTGCGAAGTCGGCTTGTACGGAGTGATTTTTGCTAGGAAGACAACATTCTCCAGAAAGCCAGAAGGCAATGGTTCCCTAGACCATTGTAAGTACATTCGCATAAGATCTGACAAGGTGGAGGGTTTCCCATTCGCCCTGACCTGTTCGCACGGACTAATTTTCGTTTGTTTTGTTTGCGCTACGTAGTCCTCAGTTGCGCCGAAACACCCCAAGTTGGAGTCTAAAGTTCAGCAAGTGTCAGCAAGAATTCCCGCCTCCAACCCTGATTGAAACACCTTAATTCTACGCCTCCTGTAGGTGGCAGACGGTGAGTTGGTTCGGAAGATTCGCGAGGGAGCGGAGGAACGGACTTGGATTGTTGAGAACGCGGGAGGCGACTAGTCCCCCTTCGATGGTGACCACGGCTTCCTGAGCTCGTTTGCGCGCAATGGCAGGACTAAGGCCGGCATCGCGGCTCAATTGCGCGAAGGCGTCGATCCAAAACTCCATGGAGCGACGTGCGTGCGCACGTGTGGAGGGGCTGTCCGCGAGTGTCAGCGTATCGAGCAGGCACCACCGCCTGCCGGAATCATAGAACTCACGAAGGCGCCGGGCGATTTTTCGCGCACGATCTCGCGGCTGTCCCTCTTCCGAAGCCGGCTTAAGGACGTATTCCGCAAAATGCCGATCGACCGTCGAGAGGATGGCGTCGACCATCTCCGCTTTGCCGCCCGGGAACCGATGGTAGAGACTGGCCTTCACAAGACCAGTGGCTTTCATGAGGTCTGAATAAGAAGCGCCGTCATAGCCTTTGCGGCGAAAGACATCCGACAAACTCTGAAACAACCTTTCGTCTGATATTTTTGCCGGGCGCATGAAACGGATCTCCTGCCCTTAGATGTCCCACATTTCGTTCGGGTTAGACCGCACGGTCTAATTCTCCTCCGCCTTCGACCTGGTCGCAACATTTTCCGTATCCTTTTGCCGGCAGATGCATCAAATTGTTCATATAGACCATTCGGTCTATTACAACACAAGGAGGAACCCATGGAGGCGGCAATTGCGATCTTGTTAGACCCCAAGAATGGACTGGAAGAGTCGGCTGGGCGCGCATTCAATGCCCTGTCGGCGGCGTACGACTTCAAGCAGCAGGGAGAGGACTGTCACCATCCTGTTTCAGGGCGCGGGAACTCGTTGGATCGGCGAACTGACCAAGGCGGATGATCCGTTCCACGTGCTGCTCGAGACCGTGAAGGACAAAGTGGCCGGAGTGTCTTGCCCCTGCGCAAGCGTGTTCTGCGCCATGGAAACAGCAACGCAGGCGGGCTACGAACTGGTGAAAGACAACCCGGTACCGGGGACTCCAGGGCTACCGAGTCTCCAGAAGCTGACGCGCGAGGGATACACCGTACTTAGTTTTTGAAAGTGCGCACAAACCTACAAACCTGAAACACCAAGAGAATACACGAGGAGATCGAAAAATGATTCGCAGATGGTTACAAATAGCATTGCTTTCGATGGGACTGGCAGTAAGCGCGGCAATTGCAAGCTCGCAGATAAAGGGCGCTGAGACGCTAGATGTGTCGCGTGTGACCTATAACACGACGCAGGTGGATGGCTTGAAGATCTTCTATCGCGAGGCCGGGCCAAAGGACGCACCGACCGTCGTGCTGCTGCACGGCTTCCCCAGTTCGTCCCACATGTTCCGCGAACTGATTCCACGCCTGAGCGACAAATACCATGTGGTGGCGCCGGACTATCCGGGCTACGGCTATAGCGACGCGCCTTCGCCTGAGCAATACGTGTACACGTTCGACCACCTCGCGGATACCGTCGATCACTTCCTTACCCAACGCGGTATCACGAAGTATTCGATTTACATTCAGGACTACGGTTCACCCGTGGGATTCCGGCTGGCGACGCGGAATCCCGAACGCGTCCAGGCGATCATCACGCAGAATGGCAATGCCTATGACGAAGGCCTGTCACCCTTCTGGGCAGAGTATCTGTACCCGTACTGGAAAGACCCCAATCCGACGAATGAAGCCAAGGTGCGGCAGTTGCTTACACTGGACGCGACGAAACTTCAGTACCTGCAGGGTTTCCGAAATCCGGACGATGTGAGTCCAGACTCCTACCTGTGTGATCAGGCCAAGCTGGACCGTCCAGGCAACGACAAAATCCAACTCGCTCTTTTTTACGACTACCGCAACAACCCTCCACTTTATCCGGCGTGGCACAAATACTTGCGCGACAAGAAGCCGGCCGTGTTGGTGGTGTGGGGCAAGAATGATCCGGTATTCGCCCCGGCAGGTGCGCAAGCCTTTCTTAGAGATGTACCGAATGCTGAACTGCGTTTGCTAGACACCGGACATTTCGCGCTGGAAGAAGATGGCGCGGAAATCGCGCAAATCATCCGAGCGTTTCTGGCAAAGAACATTCGTTGAGTAATTCAACGCTGTAGATCAAGGCGGCGCGGCTGAAGTTATATTTCGCGCTGCCTTGATCTACAGCGTTGAATTACTCTGGCGTCGAGGGAAATTACTGCGAGGAACCACAAATGCATGTAAAGGAAATTTGGC